>Ga0247765_1000340_pt1 | contig 37464 bp, 40 predicted proteins | sample UWRJL106311C6_FD_179949 | JGI IMG/M metagenome (GOLD analysis project Ga0247765, IMG submission 179949) | Plant litter microbial communities from Arlington Agricultural Research Station in Wisconsin, United States - UWRJ-L106-311C-6 | ecosystem: Environmental > Terrestrial > Plant litter >...
TTTTTTTGTTGCGAGAGAGATCGACACTGAATAACTATCCCCCTGCAGTGTAATGCTGACACGAAAAGCGTCGCCGGAACCGAAACCACATCCATCACTCTCCGCATGGCCATGCTCTGCCTCCTAACCACACCATCTGCGTACCGAAAAGTCCAAGCCGAAATTGACGCCTATTATGCCACAAAGCAACAGGGATCAGAAAACATCATCAGCTTCACCGACGCCAAACAGCACCTTCCCTACCTCCAAGCCGTAATCCGCGAAGCCTTCCGCCTTTGGCCGCCTTCCGCAGGGTTATTTAGCAAACAAGTCCCCGAAGGCGGCGACACTATTCACGGATACTATCTACCCACGGGAACCGAGGTCGGCCAAAGCATGGCGGGGGTAGGCCGCTACCCTGGCATTTTTGGTAGTGTAGATGCCCATATTTTTCGCCCAGAAAGGTGGTTGGAAGCTACCCCCGAAGCGTTTGAAGAAATGCAAGCGGCGGTGGATCTGGTTTTTAGCGCAGGGAAATATGTTTGTTTGGGAAAGCAGATTGCCTGGATGGAGTTGCTCAAGTTTTTTGTTGAGGTGTGTACCGTCTACTTATACTTCGTACAACGTCTTCTTTGTTTTTTTTTCTTTCCTTTTTTCTCTCAGGTCTCCCTCCCCGCGGCGGCCCTGTCCGTTTATTGTGCTCAGCTGATATGACATTAGGTATTGAAACGGTACGACATTGCCGTGGTCAACAATGCTCGGCCACTGAAGCTGAGAGATCCGGTAACTTTTTTGACGACCGAGTTTTGGATCCACTTCACCAAGAGGGAGGTTTGACTTATCACAGTTGCGACGAGTTAGTGATTCCCTTTATATTTCCACGATACATGTACAGTCAGATTGCAGGAACTGTAAACATGTATTCGGTTTCTTTGTTTGCATGTGCTTCGTCATGGCTCCCGGGCTCTGTGGCATGCGACAGGTTGATCAGTGATCAAGTTGCTTGGTGGGTACCTTTCGGATTATCCGTGCCATAGTTCAGATTTCCGACTCTGAGAACCAAGGTAACAAGTTCTGACTTGGTTATTTTTCCGCGAACTAGCCATCAGTGATCTTGATAACAATCCGAGATTTCAGATTGGGATATCTCCGTGTCTCCAGATTGGGATGGGATCCCTCAGCTCAGCCGTGGTGGTCTAGACTCTCGGGGCGGCAAGTGGCGTTCTGTCCAGCCAATCGAGCTTTTTTCTGTCATTTATCCTCCAATCAAGCCTTTCCCATTGTGCCACCTCTGAATTTGCAATGAAAACTTTCAGCTGTGGGCTCCACCTCAGCTCGCTTCGACCATCGTGGCTTAGGGGATTCTTGGCGAGGATATCTGCGGGGTTTGACAACACACACACGTTCATTTCCCCATTTTTTGTCGCGTCGCATCGCATTTGATCACATCGCAGCATCGCATCGCAGCGTCGATCGTGATCCCTGAACTATCGCGCCGCCGCACCCTTCTTAATACAGAATTCACCATGGCCAATTTCGATTCCGCCTTTTTCTTCCTTCTCTTCGCCGTCCTCGCGACCGTGGTCGTGCATGGCCAAGGCACAGCAAACCTCAACACGCTCACCTGCGGTCGCAACGTGTACTCGCGCAAGCAAGTTGACGAGGCCACGGCCGAAGGATGTCGTCTGTACCAAGCCCGTCAGACTCTGGGTAACAACAATTACCCGCATCGATTCAACAACCGCGAAGCCTTGGTGTTTGCGACGTCGGGACCGTATCAGGAATTTCCCATCCTTACCTCGGGAAACTATACCGGTCGTGAGTCTGCCTCTGACACTTACCTGGGTAAGATAAACACTGACATGTTAATCAGGATCACCCGGCGCGGACCGCATTGTCTTTACCGAGGGAAATAACTGTCGTTACGCCGGTGGCATGACCCATACCGATGCCCCTACCAACAACGGCTTTGTTCTCTGCGTCGAGTCCAAGAGCAGTGGTGGTGGAAGTTCCTCTACCCAGACTACTTCTTCCTCTTCTTCTTCTTCTTCTTCTTCTTCTTCGAGTCCCTCGCGTACTGCCGGAGCAGCAAGTCCCAGTACCTCGAGCCCGTCTTCGGCGAGCGTGGTTGATGCGACTTTGCGTGGATTGGGCGTGTCTCTGATGCTGGCGGCCATGCTTTTGTGATCGTATCACGTGCCAGCCTATTCAATGTCGTTGTGGCCATTTAATCGATTAGAATAGACCAGATAGGTTACTGGGTTTGAAGTTGAACGAGATCATGCTCGTATTGAATCGCCGTGCCGTCTGGAGGCCTCAAAACGTACATGGGTAGTACTTATCACGTCTGATTGACAGCTAGTCCACTATAACCAAACTTCCATTCTTAATACTTTGAATCTCCCAAAACCGAGTCTGTCGCTTCACCGCCCAGTTGTGAATCCTCTCAAAATCCCGACAGGTATGGCGCGTGTCCGTCTTGAGAATGATTTTATTCCCTACTCGTTCCCATTCCATGGGAGTAAGGTCGGCATGACATTGTATTGCCTGGCGGAGATGGTTGATGCAGTGGCCTATATACCTATCGTCAGTAGTTGCCTAGGGCAGTCGGCAAGGGTGGGAGGGGAAGCATGCCGACGTGTTCGAGGCGTGACGGGTCATTTGTGCTGTTGAATGCATAGTGTTCAGGGTACAGAGCTTGACGGAGACGGTTCTACACTGAAGTTAGCCCAGCACAACTAAATGAACAACAACAAGCATTCGGGGTCCAGTGATAGCATGCAAAAAGACAAGATTCAGGGAAGGAAGGAAGGAAGAAAGGGAAGAGGGTATACCAAACAATGCAGCGAGTGGTAAACCTCCAACCCGGTAAAGTAATTCCCACTCTCGGGCCACTGGAACGTGTTCACCGGGGAGGTGATTTCGTCGGGACGGAGATCAATATTCAGCCCTGTCGTCATCAGAATTCTTATCACTGAAACGCTGCAGGTAAATAAACAGGGCAAGAGAGGGCAAGACAAACCTCTTAGCAGATTATTCCACGCCCGATCAACGTCTGGCCCTGGCTCACCGACATACTGCTTCCCCAAGGGGTCGACCACAAAATGGTGATCATCACCAAGTCGAACCCCGCCGGAGTAAGGTGTTTGAATCATTTGAATCTCGGCGCGCGCGGGGGCTGTTACCTGTTAGACTCGGACTCAGGAATTGCCAACTAACTGATCTTGAACAACAGATGAATTGGCAGGACTCACGCAGGTCGGTCAGAAACCCATCTTGACAAGCTGCATCTGCATGTGCATCCGGTTTTGACTGGAATTTCCGACTTTGCAGCCCCAAAACCACAGTCAACGACAAAAGTATCGCATTGAGAACCAGGGACGCGACGAGGAGAACTGTCCAGAAACGGTTCAGGTGATATTTCCTTTCTCGCGAGAGATTTGGCTTTTCAAGAAGGCTGATGGTGTCCATGTCCGCGTCTTCGTCGTGGTCGGTCTTGGGAGCCATGGTTGTGTATGTATCAAATATGACCGACTGCCGCTCCGGTTTTTGGTTAAAGGAGAATCGCCTGTGGCAGCGGCATACTCGAGAATGGAGGTTATCGACCGCCAGTGTTGGTTGGGACAGAAACCTGGGTGGGATCATCCAATTCGGGGAGGTAGGATCTAAGCATTAAAGCACAGAACAAAAAACCCTACCATTGGACTGTGCCGCGAGCCGAAACTCCAGACGCCACATGGTCGCTTCCTACCTGTTTTTGCCTTGAGCGCGTTTCATTGCACGCACTTGTATGCCGGTAAGATGTGTGCGTGACGGCAGTTGCTCTGGTCGTCACTGCGAATCACCATGACGGGTGCTGTGCTTATTAGTTGTCTACACATAAGGCACCCGTGATGCGATCCGGTCAGTTGCGTCTGCTGGAAAATATAATCGTACAAACACCATCAATTATGTCCCTCTTCCTCTCATCAACGAAATCACGGACTCGGCTTGGTCTCAGGAACCCCATTTCCCTTCCCCACCCCCTTGAAGACCAACCCCGGATGTCCCACCATCAGACAATAAACCGCCACCAGAATAAAACTGCACTTCATCAGCAACCAAACCACTGGACACTAAGAAAGGGAAACTTACCACCCCTCCAACGCAATGAACAAACCTTCATCCCTAACCAGCGAATCGACCGCTCTATAGCCATTATGCAGCTCCGCCAACCGAAACGCACAGCGTGCCAGGATGAGGAGGATAGCCAAACCCATGAACCCAAAGAACAACCTCAACCTCTTTGTCGACACCTGTCGATTTGTTTTCAAGTCCTCCGGCGCACGATAATACCTCGCTAGAAAATCCGCAAAAAACGCACAGAATAAAAGAAGTGTAAAGACTTGGAATGACATGCCAGCTAGGGCCAGGTCAATGCCGATTTGGCTAGAGCCCGAGGTCGACGTGGAAAGACCACCCCCCGCGGCCTGAAGGATCAACGATAGAATATCGCAGGGGATGAAGATCCAGTAGAAGAGGGCGGGGTTGAACCGCGAGAGGGTGGGGGCGAGGTGGTTTATTCTGTTCCCAGGTACGACTCTGTTAGAGATATTTGAGCAAGTGGAGAGAGAGAGAGACTTACGCAATGGCAATGGTAATATATATGGCGGCGCAGTAATACACTGGACCGGTCGTCACGCAGACTATTATTGTTAGTTCTGCTCGAGTCCCTGTCCGATCTAGCAGAGATGATCCATTCCAAGAAACACAGAAAAGGTCCATCCAAACTAGGACAGCAGTCCTCATCCCAACAAGCGGAAAAGTCCCCCGTTCAACACGCAAACGAAAGTGAAGAAAGAGGGTAGAAAGAGAGACTCACTAATCTGAATCATAAACGCCTCAAAGCGAAACGGATTCACCCACATGGCCACCCTGCCGGCGTAGCCCAAAACGGCATTCACAATGCCCGCCAACATGCACCACATGAACCACCACATCTTCCACCGCATACCCAGGTAAACATGGCCTGCCGCGGCAATGACATACAGGACAATGAAGATGACATTGGCGGCGAGTGAAGGACGGTAGCCATAGACGCTGAGTTCGACGGGACAAATATCCAGAGTGCAGTTGGCTTTGGGGCCAAAGACGACGGCGTAGGGGTCTTGTGGTCGGAGGCCGGGAGGGAGGGCGGACATTTCCGGGAATTAAGTTATGAGATGAGATATGGCTGGTACTTGGGAGGCCGGGAAGCTATAGCAAGTGGACCGTGAACACCTGCTGACTTTGTCACCAACGGAAAAAAAAAGGCGGGACCATTGTGCCTTAAGTAACACACGACACGACAAGACATAGCCTTAGAAAATTGAAATATTAGCTTCGTCATTACCCATCCCAACTGAGAGACTGAAACTCGTCAGCCCAGCCCCAGAACACGCAGCACAAACACTCAATCCTCTAGGATGACTAACCGGATGATGCTTGGCTTGACTTGGCGGCGTCGCATTCGCACTCGCACTCGCTTAATTTTCCCAATGCGGGGACAGGAACCCAGCACCCTTCAACCATTTGTTTGTTCTTATTTGTTTGTTCTCGGCTCGGTTGTATTTTTTGCTGTATTATCCGCTACTTGTCTTGCAGTTGGGCCACGGCGGAATTGAGGTGGTCGATGTTGATGAAATGACGACGACTGCTTCGTTGGGTTACGAATACTGTCTGCATTTGGCGGCCTCATGCTCGTCAACTCCGAGGCTGAAGCCGGGCACAGAAAGTGGAATGCTCAACCCATGTGGTTACCCTCTCTGGACGTGAGGTATTGTGTGACACGGGCGGAAATTATAATTCAAAATACGTTGAACGCGTCAAGATCATGACGGCACAACAGTGCTTAACACGTCTGGGCCCTGGCCATCGGCAGTCCCAACGGAACAATTTACATCTGTTCTGTCTAGGAAAGAACCAAACTTACATCCCCTCAGTTGGATGTTGAGGGTGGTGTTTCCGATTTCGCGCATTCCACACCATTTTTTGAACTATTAAGACGCCGTTACCCTAGGTAGGTACCTAGGTTTGCCCACGAGCTATTCTGGACTGAGGACTGAAATCAGGGCGATATGAACCAGGAGGTAGAGCCTCGCATTTCTAGCTTTCCAAATTTTTTTGACCTCGGGCCATCTTCGGAGATTTGACCTGCAACGGAAGAGCATAATCAAAAGCAAGTCGAGTAAAACGCACCACGTGGAATGCGCCTGGCCAGGCCGGGAGGGCGATGCAGAGAGGAAGAAGAAGAAGAAGAAGCAGCGATGCTCCCGGACTCAAAGTCCCGTCTTGATAATGAGGATGGGGGTGCGTGGCAAGAAACAGCCTAGTTCCAATTTGCATTCCCAGCAACCACTCTCTGGTCCCCCCCAAAAAAAAACTCTCGATTTCATTTCGTTGCTGGTGTCATTAAAGTTTTTATACTAATACTAATATTAAACCCCGGTGTGTTGATTACAACAGCCTGTTTGTCTGCGACGAATCTGGGCACATGAAATTTCCTTTTTCGTTCGTCTTCCTGAGCTGGGGTGAGTTCCTGGCTGATTTGTCCTGAGCTTCCCCTGATTTTTCCCTGAGCTAGGGTGATCCTATACACCGCCGTCTCAGAGGACGCCCTTTTCAGTCCCCCGGCTAATGTGGCCCACTGTGGACTCCCTCCACATTGTCCGTAGACTGTACCGCTCGCCACAAAGGGGGTGTTGATTGGTGTTATTTGGTGGAATTCGGTGACGCAGACCACATTTGCGCGCCAGGTCGCCCTCAGACGGATCCTTTGGCAGTGTTTTTGTTGGGGGTGTGATTTGATTGGCTGGTTGCAGTAGTGGTGGGGTCACCTTGGATCAAGCGTCCGCATGAGCTGGATGTCGCTGGAAAGATTGGGGGTCGCGGCAGAGAAGCTCATTGGTTAAGGTAAGCTTTCATCCAATCATAGTCTGTCCTTGAGTGGGTCTCTTTTTTTAAGCGAGCTTTAAGCGAGCACTGCCCTTCTCTGAGGTTTCCACACAACTGAAGGCGATGTTTTTGAAAATGCTAGCACAAGAATAGCGTATGATTGGCAATGCATGGTCAGTCACCGCCACTGCTAGCAGTCTGCAACTCTTCCCTACTAGCGTGTTTTTTGGCGAGCTATTAGTCTTCCAGCACACAAATACTTGTGCCTCATCCTCCATGGGAACAATTGAGAGATTGACCATTTTCAACTCCCTCTTGCAGGTCACACAACTCCCTAACAATCTCAAAAACGAAAAATCTGGATGCGCCAAAGCTTCTCGTCTCTCCCAGTATAGCATATGCAATATCTAAGTGCATGGCTGGTGACGTGAGTCCGTTTTTTCAACTCCATGGACGACGCACGCTGTGGAATATACAATGTTGGTGATGGCTACAACCGTCTCGATTGAGCGCAATATTTGATCCTGTTTTTATGATGTTTTTGGTTGCGTGGTTTGTGTGCAAAGGGTTATGGGAATGTTGGAATTTGATCTGCGATGCGGTTGGATTTATGCCTCAATTTTTCAGGCACGCATCTGCTGACCACGCGCCTGGCAGTACGCGGCATGAATAGATGACTGATTCTCTTGGGACCAATTCAAAAATTTGCAAAGTAGGTAGAAAATATGGTGTTTTTTTTTTCGATTCCGCCGGCACTCATCCCTGTGTGCCACGGGCCCACGATGTGGCACAAGTGGAAAACGCCCTGGGCCTAGTGAATGACATGAAAGAGATCTCAGGAAAGGCACATATTTGTACCCTAGTCAATAGTCATTAGATAGCATAACGGTCAGGACTGATTCATGGAGGACATGGGATGGGATGACATCTGGAATTTGAAATTGGCGTAAGAGGACTTCCTTTTGTCAAGAGATGATATCCGAGAGATAATCGGTCGTTGAGAACAAAGCAGCTAGCTTATTAGTGATTAAATAGTCGAGACTGAGTCTAGCCCGCCGGAAAAGGTCATGCCTTATCATCGTCAAACTGAACCAGTGTGTTGAAGAACTCGTCACACTCTTCCCCTTGAAAGCCGGGCTCGGGAATCTCAATCTCCTTCGCGGTTGTTGGAAGGTCCTGTATTGGCTTCGCGCTCGTATTGTCCGCTGGGGGGGATATTTCAAGCGTCGGGGCTGGCTGGGAACTTGAATTTTGTGCTTGAAGTTCAGCGAGCATAGGAGTTATGCATCGTCTGCCGGTTTCGCTTCGAAAGTAGTCTCGCAGTTTGTCCTGGCGAGCAAACCCAAGTCCGCACCCCCACAGGGTCCCGTCTCTCAGCTTTCCTTCGCAGGCGAATTTCTTCGTCCCAGTATGAATGACCTGATGGCGTGTGCAATCATTCTGTCTTGCAAACGCCATACTACATGTAGGACAGACAAATGGCTTTTCCTTCATATGCGTCCTGATGTGGTTTCGGAGACTGAACGCCCGCGTGAAGGTTGCGGAGCACTGTGGGCAACGGTGTGTGCCACCACTCGGTCTCGCTTGCGTCTTCGCAGGCGCGGGGAACACAACGTTCTCGCCAGGGTCGATCCCATGTAGTTCGAATAGATGCCTCTGGAGGTCCTGTCTCGAGCTGTAGCCGAAAGTAAACATGGGGCAGTCTTGGTCCCCGCGTTGTACGGTCTCTCATGTTTTGAGATGTGCTGATCGCGTTGGGATGCCGTATGATAGCCGTCGTAGAACGCGACGCAGTTCAACCTCGGGCATCGGAACCACTTTTCTCCGTAAAATTCTCGCAGCTGGGAGTTCTGTACCGTAGCCTCCTGGAAACCCCTTACAGCGGCGACAACGCGGTTGAGATTCAGTGGTTCACCTTCGGAAGGGCCTTTCCCATAGGGGCCGAGCTGTTTTCGTGCAGCCACCAGAGCTTGGGCAAGTTGAACGTAGAAGCTATAAGTCTGGAAACTCTTCAGCCTTTCTTCCATTTGTATAGACAATGGGTTCGCCGTGGCGTCGTCGGCCCACTGAAGGTCCAGGAATACCCCCAAACTTTCGCCGAGGAGCTCTTTATTTTTCCCGTCCTCTCGTAAGAGGGAGGCACTTCTCTGGAGATGGATGGACCAACAAGCGACTGCGTAGTCAAGAAACGAATAATGACCAGATAGTAGATGACCGGGGATTTTCTCAGGATTCGCGTCGGTCGAACAACCAGGGGTGCTCAAGTACATCAAGCACAGCTGCGCCATTTCCAATTCGGCTTTTAGTGGCTGAACACGGTTGCTGCGTATCAAATATCTGCTTCGGTGTCAGATCATGTATTCCTGGGAGCTTCTTCTTCAACTTAACAGAGGATACGTACTCCTTGGCTGTTGGGTGGACAAGGTCAACAGAGCCGTCCGGGTGACGCTCAACCAAGGACCAGCACAACACCTTTGGATCATCCTTGATACTCCGACCTGTGTAATCTATCGTGGCCACTTCGTCGTCGGCGTCGAATGCAAAAGCCGCTTGGATTTCGAACCAACGAAGCGGCCGCTTTGCAATAGTCAACATTAATAAGAGCCGACTGATGGCGGCCTCCCGAGCTACAGTTTCCGGGTCTTGGGCGAACACGCGCTCAAGAATTCGGTCATAACTAGCCTATTGGTAAACATCAAGTCTTGTAGAATATCTGAAAGGGTAATGGGACCTACAGTTTGTCCATTCCCTCAGGAAACCTGCCTGGTTGTACAGAGTGGATATAATCCTGCCGTCGAGGGAGGCCGTAGAGGTACGATACGACAAGTTTGGCAAAGAGAAACATTCCTAAACCGTCCAACAGGGCTGTTTGTTAGCTATGACGTTAAAGAACGAATTCATAGAATGAGAGATCTTAGAGAATATTGATCACCTTGGGTAGCCGACAAAATGAGATCCGCGAGAGAGGATGCCGCACCAGAAGGATCCAGCTTGCCATGCTTATCCTCGATCTTCTTCTCCCAAAACATGACGTATCGTTTTATGTCATCCCTTGTGTTTATGGGAAACATCTTTATAGATGGAACTGCGCCAAGATCTCTTTTCGTGTACCTGTCTTCTTGGGATGCAAAAAGACATCTCAACACTCCAAAATCCCCCTTGCCGAGTTGATTGACCCTATTGATGAACCAAGAGCAAATCTCTTTCCGCTCGTCGGGCTCACACTCGTCGAGGCCATCAATAATCACATATGTGATTTTCTGTGAGTCCACGACCGCCACATCGAGCAGCGCTTTGGTCATTGAGCGATCAAGAAGGATGGCCTCACCGCTTTGCAGATTGCCTTGCTCATAGATATGGAGAATCAAGTCCGAATTGCCCTTCACGAGATGGGAGAGGAGGCCCTTGGCGACTGAGACGAAGTTATTGCGGCTTGCATCGCCCTGCTTGCAGTAGAAGTACGCAAGCCTCACTTGCTTGTCTGCCGGGTTCTTGTTTGATAGAGCTTGAATGGCCTCGATGACTGTTGATACCAATACAGTCTTCCCGGCTCCGGGGATGCCGTTCAGCCATAACAAAGGCGTCGAGCAGAACGTAGGGTGAAACCACTTCTTGAAGCGGTCGTCGTCGAGGAGCCACTGTCCGGAGCCAGGGCAGTCAGCTTTTGCCGCAAGGCAAGCGTCTTGCTGGGCGGTGGAATTGTAGGCAGATAGCCAAGCCTGGGCATTGGGCCAACGCCGTCGAAAGTACTCGTCCTGCATTTCTCTAAACTTCGTTTCCGCCATCGCCCGCAGCTTCTGGCTCTCCTGAAACTGCACAATAGAGGCCTGCTCGACAACAAAGCTGGCGATGCCGGCGCATGTTGTCTTTCAACTCCTCGAGCTTGAGGCTGAAGCCCTTCCAGAGAGCTATGAAGAGCGACCTCCAAGCTTCAGCAGGAGACGCACCGAAAGTCAAACATAGTTCCTGAAACGAGGTAAACAAGAAGAGGAGGGCGTCGACATACCGGGCCTCCTAAAATATGCCATTGCTACGCGGTGGAACTCCAAAACATCCTTGTAAATCAAGGCTAGGACGGTCCTCATGTACTCATTGACCAAACAGTGCTCTTGGTAGGCATGGAGCTGAGGCATAAGCTCTCCAAACTCGAAATATGCCCCAAGAAGCAAATTCCAGGCCTCAGAAAAGTTAGACGCTGTCTACGGTAGAGTTCGAAGACGTCAGTAAAATGCCTGCGCTGGTGGGGGGTGGGGAGGGCAGTAGCTACCTGGAGCATGAACTTCATAGGCCCCTGAAGCGAACACAGCGTATGCCCCTCGTTAGTCACAAATTGCTCCATGGCATGTGCATGCCAGACAGTCGAGTACGAGTCGCGCAACTGACCCACACGAAGGCTAGGATCTCCGAGGTATTCAAGAAGACTTCGATGACCTTGCCGTACTGCTCCATCCCGGCAAGGAAAGGCGTGAGCCGGGCCATCCACCGCTGCTGCCCGCTCGAAAGCTGCCGCTGCTGGATTTCGGAGAGTGTGACCTTGACATCATCGAGAGTAGTATTTTTATATTTTTGCAGATCCTGTTTCGGTATCTCGGCTTCAGATTTGAACGTGTTGAGGAAATCCTGAAGCTGGTGGGCGACGGGGTCGCTCTGCACGTGCGTGGGTTCGGGCATTCTTCAGCGGGTCGGCGAGGATGGCGAGGGGCGCTTTGGCGGGAATTCTGAGATTTTGGATGAACCGACCTTGACCGTGACCTGTCTAGTGTAGAGTTTGCGGATTCCAGCTTCATTTGTTTATTGCCCCTCTGCGCGCCCTCGATTGGGTTTGCGGACAGCAGCCAGCGGACGACCATCAATGTTGCGGGGACACGACTCTTGCGTAAATCAGATAATCAGAATGCCCACCCATCTGCCGAGAGAGGAGACCAAAGCCACTGGGTGGCGCAGCCGTGGCGGTGAGGCCTTGACCCAAAACGCCTGCATCAGCTAGAACGATTTCGGCCACAAGGCTCTGGCGTCTTTCTCCCAAAGAAGATGCAAGATATGTGGTCGATGAGGGATTTGAAGCACCTAAGATATCTGGGTTGCCGCGTCTCAGATTCCAGAGCCACATTGATGTCAAACGATTCAAGTGCCGCAGGATAGGGAATTGAAGAGCTCCACTGGCAGAGCTGACAAACCTTGCACGTCCCTTCCCCTCCACCAAGCTCGGACCCATGGGGCAGAAGCGGGGATCTTCGCCAACAGGCACCCCGAGTCCACAAAGCAAGCGCCTGGCAGTCACTTCCCCATCGGGATTTGACGTCTCCATCTCGCCATCGCCTTCGTCGCTTGGAACTCCGTCCTCCCCGCCCACCTTCACCACATCTGGTTCAACCCTAGAGGATTATCCATCAGCCACTGAACGAGTTTGTTTCGGCACGGTTAGTTAAATCTACATGGCAACCGTCATTGGAAGTGTTGCAAGGGCTGATGAGATTCCGACACAGCTCAATCGCGTACAAATCTTGCTCAAATGGGCCCCAAAAGCTTCAGAGCAGGAGTGCACTTCGATGATTCAACTAGATAAAACCGGCACTTCTGTGCGGATCTTGACCCTGAGATTCGAAGAGGGGTATTGCGTCTTGCTTTCGAGCGGAAGTGCAGTGGGGGTCTTGGAAGACCGAGCGCTGCGCCCATTCGCGGCTCTGGCAAACGACCCCTTGCCTGTCAAGTACGAAGCCGTTATCGCGGAGAACGAGTGGAAGTCGAAAATAAGTCTTGTCGATGGCCAAGTTCGAAAAGGACAACGCCTTGTCGTGGACATTGATGTATTCGGCCCCGAATCCAGGGCCGACGATGTTACACGGCAACTTGGACGGGCTCACTTCTTTCTGCAACGGCCTACAAGATGGCTGTTGCCTCCTCTCATGAATCCGCAATGCATTGAGCTTCCAACTGCTGCGAGTACAATCGGCACGGCTGCGGCGGATACAGCCTAGTTTCCTGCGACGAATCTGGGCACATGAAATTTCCTTTTTCGTCCGTCATCCTGAGCTGGGGTGAGCTGTGGCTGATTTGTCCTGAGCTTCCCCTGATTCTTTCCTGAGCTAGGGTGATCCCATACACCACTGCCATACAGCCTTAGAGGCCCCTTTTCAGTCCCCTCCGACTAAAGTTTCCTATCGATAGATTTCCTTAAGCGCCTTTACTCTGTCATTTGACATATCCTTTCTCGTATTGAACTATAGCAACCGAATCGGGTCAGGCCCCCCCCCCCACCAATAGCAGGCCGCCCCACACCGCATCGTCGTATCACCAGTTATACACGGTAATTGTTCACACGCAGTGCAGGGGGTACGTGGATGCAGTTGTAAGTAGTGCTTGAATGTAAGCTAAGCAGCAGTCGCCACACTTAGTGTCAACTTCATCTTCTACTACTCGACTCCCTTCCTGCAGTTGACTGGCGCCATCTCTAACACTTTCCTTATCTCCATGATCTTCACCATCGTCAACGTTTTGTCGACGCCTATCTCATTCTACACTGTTATCGCCACACTGTGAAAAGTTTGTTACCAAGGCACCTCATAGCGTTCGTGACAACAAATGGAACCCAGTTCCTGCTAACACAATTTACTTCGTGTCCTTGGCATGACACTTGAACGAGCTAATCTTATTCTTCCACTCGCTCGGGAAGCTCTTCACGTCTCCATTAACCTGGAGGAAGGCACCTTGACAGCCCTTCTCGCTGTTATTTTTGCAAAGTATAAGTCAGCCGACGCACCGGTAGCAACCTGGCGGGCACTTACTCGTAGACTTGGCAGGCCACACCCCCGCCCTTTTTCATGCTTTCGGCATTGTTGTTAGAGTCGCCTCTCAGGTCGTCTACGATAGACATCAGCCGACATATCTCGAGAACACCGTTCAGGGCAGTAACATACAGCATTTCTTGACATCGAGCTCGAGTGCGGTAGCAGCGCATTTCTCGAACTTCTCCTTGGCGCACCAGCGGATGTCATAGTGCGTGATCTTCCGCGGGGCAATGTCGCTTGACGGGTTGGGTAAGTTTAGTTAGAGATGGAGTTTGGGAATGAGGAGCGTCGAGAGGTTGATGACAAACCTGGCAGATTGGCGAGCCACTGGGGTTGAGTGGACTCCTAGGGCCAAGGTCAGGCCAACAATGACAGAAATGGTCTTCATGGTGTGTTATCCTGTAGCTGGGCTATTGGTCGCTGTTCTTGGTTGATGGTGGTGAGTTGTGAAGAGTCTAAGACCCTAAGATCATAGTTGGAAGAGCTGAAGTGGGCTTTTATGCCTGAAGACTTGTGGTCGTTTCTCAACACGCAATAACCTGTAATCTCTTCGCTGTCTGAACTTGAATTGTTCGGTTGACTTCTTTGGGCTACGAGCGCGAAATGCTGTCGATCGCACGCTGCCAGCATCACACTGGCTGTCTTGGAAAAAGACAGGCTGAGCAGCCTTGATTGAGAACATTCCATGTTGCTCAGCTGCCTTGTAAGTCTCGTCGATGCGGGACGAGGGCTGCGACATTAGGATGCCACCGGCTCAACTCAGCTCTTGTTGTTGCACAGCATCCGATGCTCTGACGGCTAGCCCGGGTAAAGGGAGTTGGAGATTGTACCCTCAGTAAAACCGTTGCGCTCAGGGTCTCTGTTAGATTATCGTAGCATCGCATCCATAGAGTCTGGTGCGATTTAGCCCGCCAAACAGTGAGCAAGATTACGGATTTCCGGAAGGCAGTTTCGCCGAGTAAACGTGGGCTGTCGGTTCAGACTGGTTTGCACAAGTTGGTTGATGATCTTTTCTATTCTAGATCACCGTTGTTTGACGTGTAGACGCTTCATATTAAATTCAGCTGGCATTCTCGCGGATCAGGTTCTAGACTTGCCGTTCGATTGCAAACCAGACCTTGGATGAATTGTGATTGTATCTGGGTCGGTATGTAGTCTGCGAATGACTACAGCTGATCATAGTGTTTCATTGCGATGTCCAGAGGTAGAGGTACCTTCTATGTGGCATCGCCTTTGAACTTGAGACCTGATGTTATCGGTTAGGTAGGTACAGGTACCTGAGAGAAAGGTACCCTCAGATCACACATGTATCGTACAGGCCGCGCATCTGCGTGCTAGAGACTTTAGTAGTCACAATCTGCCTGAAGAGAGCACTGCAGAAGTAACCGCCTGGATCGAAAACAATACTACGGTGTTTGTTACATGTCATGCATGGAAATGGCGCAGCTGGCTGATGTGTTTATTTTCATCGGCAGTTTATCGGGCCAACTGGAGATCACGGTGCATGCCTGGACGCGTTACTACAGAGACAAAAACAAAACAAAGGGAAGAAACAGAACATAAGCTAGAAAACACGCCTGAGCCAAGCTCGAGCTGCATGTCCACGCACACACTCGCATTGCAAGAAAGAACGCTCGAGGATACAGCAGCGGAAAAATGAGTTCCCAGACACTCGCGCCCAACGCCGAGTATGGCCGCCTTGCTTTCGATGCCTTCATCATGGTAATTTCTCTCCCCTCCCCTCCTCCTGGGACTGCCTGCCAGCGCGTACCTTTCGCGATCTGACAATCCTGGCCAGCAACATTGGGACGACACCTCCCCGGAATCCGGCCCAGATCAATGGGCTTCCCTCGCGCGGAGATACCTCGCCCTCACCCCGCTCCAGCGGTTTGTACGTCCTTTTCCCAGCTTCTCATCCCACCAGTCATAGATGCTTATCTCCGTCTGCGTCTAGCCGTACCATCGCCAAGCTTCCCAGGCTCCGGACCCACTCCGGTGCGACTCGGCGCCGAGCCCCGAGTGGGTCGCCCGGGTCCTAGCCCCACACCAGACGACGCAGGAACGCAATGCATCGGCCAGACGTGCCTGGGAAGACGCCGTGTGGCTTCGCGTGTGGTATGGCAGCGATAACCAAGATGACGGTGACGCTGCGGTGCTTACAGAGGCATACGAAGACATGGCGCGGCAGGTGGCCCGCTCGGGCGAGATGCTAGTGCAGGAGTACTGCGTGTTTGAGGACGCGGGCCGGTACGCTGCCAATGATGCGTCCGAGGGCGTTGAGAAGTTGGTGCACCGCGCACCGGAGCTGGTGGACTTGCAGCGCCACCCGACTGAGGCGCTGTATCTCGAGGAAGAGGCCGAGAAGGCCGAGAGGGCCGAAAGAATTGCCCAAGGGCAGGGACGGCCCGAAGATGATGTGTCTGTGTCAATCATCTACGTCCTTGACAAGGAGGCTCTCCATCGCAGGTTGATCAAGGTATGCTTCGTCGACAATCACGGAGGCGTCATGCGCTGGAACTGGCTGAGGCCTGACGCTGCGCTGGAGTTTCACGGAATGTGGTTTGCTTTGGCGGGAATCCTGTCTGAGGTATTGGAGGTGACGGCAGGGGAGGAGGAAGGGTCGGTGTTGGAGGTTTGAGGTGACACTTCAGGCTCTCTGAGGTGAATATGTCGGGATACTGCCTTTCACGTATTGGGAAATGCGCAAGAATTCTCGTGGCCGCGATATGACAGACAATGGGCAAATCGACACATGCCAGACGCAGGAACATGTCAAGGCAGTATTCCTTGGCCGCACGAGGGAATCACTGTGGTTTCATCTTATTACCTATCTTGGGTCTTACATCTACTCCTCATCCTCACACTGACGCTTCGGACTGGGGGACGAGCCCTCACGTCCTTCATGTGAGTATTTGAATGTTGGTCAAAGAACAGGTGGTGACTGGTCTAGACCTTCCCTCCGCCTTAGCGAGTCCGACACCTCGCATCAGGGGACTTCTCCAAAATCAGCCTACCCCACGTTTCTGCCCAACATGACTCCGTCGTGCTTCGATAAAGACTCGAATGCAGCATTCCGCATTCCTGCGGGGACTTAGTCATTCCATTGTCCCCGGCAACTCTACCCCGCCCGCTCCGGCAAACACGGCCAACGGTGACGCTTTTGCGCGGCTTCTTCAGAAGAAGTGGAATCATTTCTTGGGGTTGGCGGCATCCCTGGTCTCAGATTCTTCCTCAGGTTTCACGGCGGGCTTGACGCTGGCACAGGGATTGTTGTGGATGGTAGACGACTTGTGGCCGCCGGGTGACCCACCCTCCGCGGGTGATTTGTCGGCCTGCATGAGGAAACGAGTCGATACTGACGTTGATAGGTACGCAGTGCCTACAGGGTCCATCCCCTGCGGAGATGGAAAGGCGATGGGCGGTAGTGCCTGGCTGGCGCAAAAGGATGATAAAAGGGATATAGGAGGTGATCTAGGTGCGTTTGACAACGAACATCAGACTTCAATCAATCAGTTGCCACTCTCAATCTATTGGGCCACCGGCAAACAGGTGCTGGATCTGACACGATGGATACAAGAGATTGGTGAATTTTGTCTGGTGCAGCGCAAAACTCAGGCATTAATGGGAGCTTGCTGTTCTGGAAAGCGCAGCTGCCTCCGTTCATATCGAGAGGGAACCCGGAAGGCGCGATGGGCCGAACGGTGGGTCGTTTTGCTTTTTCTTCCGAGTGCCGGACTCCAGAGCGTCCAGCAGTCTGGGGTCACTGCGGGGCACCGACGAACTCTTCGAGACACCAATGGCCACTGCATCTGCAGCGAACTCCCTCCTCCCATCACACCCGACCTATGGGTTTTGCCCGTCGTTTGCCCTTTGAAGCCCACGAAAGCAACGGAAAGGTGGCAAGCTTCGGCCCTTATCTGTTCTGATTCCTCCGCTGATGGTATCTTCAGCCGCATCCATCATTGGCAAGTCAAACGCTCGGTCGAGGAATCCTCCGCTTCCATTGACGATCCTGATGCTGCAGCGTCGGCTGAGAGTACTGGCGATTCGCACCGACCGTCAGCCTATACCCCTTGAGCGTAGGGGTGAGTCCATCAATGGCGCCCCGCTTCCCGCTTCCTCCGCTGCACTACGCTGTACTCGCCGCCAAACATCCAGGTGAGCTCACTTTTCCCGTTTGTTCTCCTGTTCCTCCAACTTTTCGCCGCTGACTCCATGATGCGAGACAAAATACTGGAAGAGTCGGGACCAAAGAGTCGAGCAGCAGGTCGAGAGAGACGGCAGAGACAAAAGCTCCATCACACTCCAACCCGCACGCTATACTTCAACAGCCACACCGAGACCGATAAAGCCAACACCGCCAGGCAATACTGGCCCAGGCCTGTCCCTCCTTGAATATCGCCCGCCCAGACCGACCAAGTGATCGTCAGGGCCGTAACACCGAGCAGCGCAACCGCTGCGCACCACGAAACCATCGGCCATTTCACGCCCTCCACGATATAGAACCCCCACCCGGCCGGCACATTGTACCGATCATTTGCCCTCGCATCCCACCTTAGTTGACACCACAGCTTCTTAGGCAGCATGTCGACCGCCATGGGACGAGATGGTCGCCAGGATCAAGAAACCCATGCATGAATATGTCTGGCGGCAGAGGTAGGTTCCCGATCTGTGGCGGGCAGGGTGAGAATGCATACTCGTTGCCACTGGAGGAATTTTCGGTCTTCATCGTCTGACAAATTCTCATCTTAACTTGTGCTGTTGTGGGCGGTGTCGAAGCTCCCGAGGGGTGTTATGTCTGATCGATCCGGGGGTCGAGACCTCGACCTGCTCCTGTCCGACTCCGTATCCTCGATGGCAACTGGACGGATGAAATTGGACTGTCCATCACCGTCGCTTTCTCTAAAACCACTGAGCTCTTCAATTACAAACCCTGTCGGTGTACTGGCCGTCGCTAGCCTTAGCAGGTTCTCTCAAGTCTGGTGTTGGTCGTTGTGTGCCACTTGGGAGGGGCTAGCTGCAGGTTCCGCCCCTATCACGGGTTCCCAATCGCTTGATTCTGTGTCGGTTGATTCCGGGGTTGTTGACCTAGGCGATGGCGACGATGGCGACAGTTCGACTGCCCAGCGGGTCGCGAAGCCACCCCCACAGAGGCCCAGGTCTCGGCCCGATGGGTTCCCGAAGGATCCGAGAAGTGCTCGAGGCGCAAACTTCCATGTCGTTGCAGTGCGGGAAGCAGTGGAGGAGTGGGTGGCCCCCTTGTGTCCCCGTGGCTCCGGCCCTGTTGAGGAGGCGGTTGTAGGAGTCGAGGAGATGGCGGGGCGGGTGCTCTCCTCTCTACGATCCAATGTCGCACGTTGGAGCTCTATAGTTGGCCAGTCCATATTTGGTAACTCAATGGCGTCGGCTGTTGTTGTGCAAGGTTGTCGGGAGCTCTGCAGCGCTCAAAAGTCGCATCCACGACGCAGCCTGCCCGCCCGGTGTTCTCTTAGGAGGATGATTGGGGCTGTGCGCCTCAGTGACTGCCCTTCCTGCGTCGCGGAACGAGTGTTTGACTAGGGTGGAAAACCAGCCCTCTGGAGGCGCAACCGAATTGATGACCCCCTGCATTGTCGATAAGGTATTGGCACCGACAATAAAAAATAGATGATGCCATCGCCAAGCTCTCGGGGCGATGCATTTAGCGAGGCAGTCGCCATTTTCCGTCGGCATACCAGGGGCAAAGGCTCCTCCTTTCCGTTTGGCCAAACCGTTCAACGTCTGGTACATGTCAGACGTAAAAGTGCAACTACTAGGGTCAGAAAGCAATTGGGTTCCCCCGTTTTTCGGCTCAGTGGGTAGTTTGCGACAGTACTTAGCCTGCTGCCTGAGCAAAGGTGAGCAAGCCTGAGCAACGTCTGAGCCGGCCCTGAGCCGAACCTGGGCCGGGGTGAGCAGTGTCACGTGGGCAAGGTACAAAAAAGGAAATTTGGTGTGCCCAGATTCGTCTCATATAACAGCCTGGTTGTCTGCGACGAATCTGGGCACACGAAATTTCCTTTTTCTAACTATAACGTAGAGCTTGCTTGGCTAGACACTGACCGCCTGTGTCCACGGCTTCGAGAGATACAGTAACGTCAGTGATCTGGGCAATTAGTTCACCGATATCCAGAGAAGTCTGGTCTGGGCGCGTTCGCGGCTTCGTGCATGGGCTTCAGAGTGGGGCATCGGAGAGGGACGCCATCTTAACGACGACAGATTTAATAAATACATCGAAATGGCCACCAGCCATCCCTGTCTATTGATCAGGTGCGCGAACAGCGACACCAAACACACCACGACCACTACAACACACGACTCCATGATTGATGATTCTGAGCAACTTACTTGGATTGCGTGGCTGACTTAGATTCTTACTGTCCGGACTATCAGAGTTGCTGAGGTTCAACCCATTGCTTCGATCGAAGGGAGGTCACGAGCGTAATCACGTGAGAGGGTCTCTGTTGGTGGAAAAAAGGAGTAATTACCCCCCGAAAAACATGGCGGTCGTGCGAGACCACGCCCCTATAAAAGGGTGCGCAACTATACAGAGGTGATCAAAATGGGGTCCCAGTCTTGACTTTCGACAGCACTATAATAGCCCAGATCTTGAACTACGGTTCCGAATTTTGCCAGAATATACTAGTACATGCCCTGGGGATGGTACACAATACTCCAGCTCGGATTATAGGATGGTACATGATATCCTAGCTCGGAATTTGGGATGGCACATAGTGCCCCGGGTCGCAATTTGGGATGGTACATAATATACTAGCACCGGTGGGATGGTACATAGTACCCTAGCTCCAAATTTGGGACAGCACCGATTGGATATCCCACAGTATACTAATGTATGATGGGACCATGGTAACTAACATCTGTATTTACCTTACGTATCAATAGTAGAGTTCGTAGTTAAGCAGGTTGCAGAGCTGGATTTCAGCTCAAGAGCGCTTAAAAACGCCCCTACGCCGATTATCAAGAGCTGCCCTGTCGATACTGTAAGCCCCTCAATAATATAGCTACGGTGTCTCGCTACTACCTACACCTATCCTAAAGTCGTTGTTTAGATTTCTCCATTCTATCGCTAGTACACATTACCCTCTATACTATTGTTTCTAGCGCGTGTACTCCCTGTGCTGGTGAAAGTACTGACCGCCTTATTATTATCAAACGGTAGCCATATTACCTGTAACGGGCTGCGGCCCGTGGTGTCCTCGACAACTCTCGGCCGTGCGGCGTGGTGGGGCGGAGCCCCACCGGTAACCCCTGATGAAGCTATTCCCACTTAACCGACCCCGACCACGCACCGACGTCGCCAGAACCCTCCACATCCTTCTGGTCAGACCAAGACCACTGTGTATATATGTGGGAGACCTGAGGCTCCCAGGCCACAGTGTGGCCCGAGCTCCAGCCTGGCCCCTCCATATTTTGGCTTTCCAAAGCCGTTGTTTGTTCCGTTCTTTCTTTCTGTAGCCACAAAATACACGCTTATTGCGCCCCAATTGCTTGTGTGTTCAGTCTCCGGTTTTCTGACCTCCAACAATATAGGATGGGCTTCGCCCATCAAGTCTTCTTTCTCTTCTTTTCTTCTCATGTTTCGCGTCTTCGTAGCGAAGGCCTAGCTAGTTGCAAAAACACTACCTTAGCCCATTACATGCAGTAGGAGATGGGAGTGTCACGGAGTGGCGCTGGCACAGCGCACCGGCTTCCACTCCTGCAGGACTGCGCCTTGGCAGAACCTGCCACCAAAGGAGGAAATCTTTCCCCACTGGAAACCTTCCCTCCTTTCCTTTTTTCCTTGGCTTGCCACACTTTTCGCAGCATTGCCTCGTGTTTCTTTGGTTGCCGTCACAACGAGGGACGAAAACTGGGTTTTAAAGAGTAACTCATTTTGGCTATCTTTACCTATGGGACCAATTCTGGGACCACTCGGCTAAAGTTCCGTAATTTAATATGCTGCAGCGAACCCTCCAAAAATGGCGATCATGGTAAGCAAAGGTGAGCTAGCCTGAGCAGAGACTGAGCAGAGACCGACCCGAGCTAGAGCCAGGGTGAGCAATGTCACGTGCGTGAAGTCCGAAAAAGGATATTTTGTGTGCCCAGATTCGTCGCACACAACTCGCTCACTGGCATCCACGGCGTGTATAGGAGGATAGATCCACAAGTCACGTAAATAGCGCGTTGCTCACCGACAATGCCGCAATACCGGTTCAGGCGCCGAGACATCCGGAAGAGAACGACGAGGACATCTTCAAGCTGCCTGGTTGACTTGAGGCCATCGTCACGGCCGCCCTGGAGCTGTCATTCGATCGTGTTGATATCGCAGATGGAGTAAGTGTGGTTCACCATCCATTCGGTGACGAGAATGCGGTGGATGCCTTCTGATAGAGTGAAAGCGGGTAGTAGCGCCGGGACCTTGACCCTGCCTCGTTTGAGTGCATACTTTTTGAGTGCAGAAAGAGCGGTGCTGTAGTAAAGTGGGCTGGCCTGGTTGGGAATAACGTCTCAGTCGAGTAAATTTTTATACAAGGGCCATGATAGAAGAACCGGTAATGCCGTGAGGGTCATGGCTGGCTCAACGGGTACAACTCCCTGAAGGTGTCTTGGAAATATTAGCGGGGGTGCTTGCCCGTTTTCCACCGGCCATCCGTGTTCACATCAAACCAAACGGCGCAATGATAGCGGCCAATGAACAGGGGAGGGAACTGCGACGGTGACTGGGCGGCTGCAACAAAACCTCTGGGGACACCAGGGAGAAGTCTGGTCAACTGCCTTGTCGCATCACGCGAAGCTACTTCGCATTGGCCTCTGAGGACCACAGCACCAGGATCTGGGACACAGCGGCGAGCCGGATGCACCGTTCATGTTTGGACCACAAAGATGGTATCTGCTTCGTCAGCTTCTCACGATTTGAGACTCATCGCGTCAGCGTCCAAGGTTCGCACCGTTCGCTCCTGGGACACTGAGACCAGCCAGCAGGTTATACAGACGTCCGAGTCGTTACATTTCCGTATGATTCGGCGTTGATGGCTTCGGCGTCGGCTGATAAGAACGTCCGGATTTGGGAGAGTTTATAGTTCTAATCAGTAAAAGCAGCGGAAGTGACAGCACAAAGCACGAAGTTGCCCGTTGTAATCAGGGTTGTTGGCTGCATATGTGCCGGATGGGCCATACAACAGATGTCTACGATTTAGATCATACAATTTTATCACCCAAGGACAATCTCATCCCACTTGCACCCGCCCTTCTGAAAAGCCAACTGATAAACCTTGCCCAAACCAATGCGCTCCCACACCCCGCGTTTCTTATCCTTGGTGATAGCCATGACATAAAGAATGTGCAGAAGTATTCCCCCCTATTCTTCCCAACTCTTATCAACGACGACAGTACCGCATTTATCTCCAGCCCAATCAGCTACATAATACCTCTAAAAGTGATCACCAGCTAGGCTACTATTGTCCGGCATCATACCAAACTCGTAGGTAAGAGTCCAGAATTTACAGGATTAATTAATATAGCTGGTGGTCCAACCCAACGTCGGAGAACGATACATAGGTGGAATTGGTGCTAGGTAAGTCGCTGTGGCTATTATGACCGTCGAAGAACATGTAGCTCTTCCTGTCACCAAGGCAAGGCCCATAAATACCAAAGGGATTGTCTGGTAGGAGCTCTTTAAAGCGATAAAGCTGGTTCTCTCTGGCAAGACGACGCCACCAGCAATCCTTCAAAGGTCGACCGTAGTCGTCGACGCCCTTACCTATAGCTATATTCTCTGGGATATTCGAGATGCTTTGCCTAGCAAGATAACTGCCCTCGGGCCCGCGACTTGTATCCTAGCCACTAAGGATTTGTCTTACCTCGAGTCGACGGAGGAACAGTGGGCCCTTTCCCATAGAAGGATTCCCCACCAAACCGATCACCCCGCCATGCCGATTATAATTTTCAACCGCGTCGCGCGTTCCACGTCGACAACCCTCCTACTTCCAAGGACTACAATTGTGCCATTTCCTACTTAAATCCTACTAAATTTAATATGGCTAATATCGCTAAACAAAATATACAGTCCGCTATTAATTTAGTCAATTCTAACGTTTTATTACGTAAGGCTGCGAGGCGCTATAGACTTGTATATGCTACGTTGTAGGGTTGTATTAACGGCGCGATTACTTACTACGAGCGCAACTTATCTAACCAACTACTTTCCGTTAAAAAAGAAAAGCTCCTAGTCGATTGGGTATTTAATAAAAAAGCCGCCGCGAGAGCTCCTACGAAGCTACAATTGCGTAAAATAGCGTAAGCAATCCTTGCGTAAGGTAGTATTTTTAAGCTGGTTAGAAAGAACTGGGTTGACCGCTTTATCCTACGGTATAAGTCCTTTTACCTTAAAAACTCTTAGGCTTTTAATTAAGATAGGGTAAAAGGAAGTACTAAAGAAGTTTACGACGATTTTTACAAGTACTTAAAATATTAGATTGATATTAAAAACGTACCTTTAAAGTACATTACGAATATAAATGAGTATAGTATGTAAAAAACGGAGATTTATAACTACTAATACGTTATTAGGGACTTTTTAACTATTAAATCTTTTCGTAAAAAAGGTAAGTTAGCGCTTTAGGTCTCCGTAATGGAATTTAGTATTGCTAAGGGTCAAAAGTTTACTTTAGTAATAATATTTACTAGAATAAGTTTCCAAAGCTAGTAGTACCTTGATTACTTTTGTATATAACTGGTAATTAAGAACTGGAAGTACAATTATTTAGCTACGGGTTTTTTAAATATTAGAATAATATTTAAGTAGCTAAAAAAAATCTTTATTCCGGAAATTTAACCCCTAAACCGCCAGTAATAGCGTATTTTTATTACTAATTACGCCTCCGCCTATTATATTGAAGATTTTATACTTATAGCGTTCCGGAATAAAATTCAAATTATTTATCTACTTCTTTATACCTTTTATAAGACCCAGCCGCTTAATTGTAGTATATTCGTACTAATAAAATAATATTTCCGTAATAAAACCGCGTAGCTAGTAAGGATATGCGTACTGGTATTAGTTAATAAATAAAAGTAGCTTATAGCCTATAAAGACGCTTTTATTAAAGGCTTTACCTTTTGGAATCTACGGAGCGGCTTCGTATAAATTGGAATCTGACCTTTTAATTTATTATATATTTTAAACGATTCCGAAGCTATAGTAGGAGACCCCCCCCCTTTACGGTAACGTTCCTTAACCCCTATTAATTACCTTTTAGCCGCGGTATGTATAATAGTAACTTTAAAAAAGTTTTATAATATTTATAAGGTATTAGATAACGCTTTATAATAATAATCCCCTTTAAGTTGTAACGTTAGGCGAGTTCTTTTAATTGTAAGGAGGGTATTAAATCGCGGTAACGCGTAAAGGGCGCTTTTAAAAGCTGAAATTGTATAATTACGAGAGGATTTAAAAACTAATAAGCTACGTACTTGTAAAAGGGTGCGAAAAGATTCTAATGATAAGTTTTCAAGCCTAGAATCTATCGTAAAGGCGTAGGAAGCTTTAATATAGCCTCTGAAACGTAGGTGGAGGAAGAAGTCGCCGGATTCGGAAGATAAAGTGGAAGATCGCGTATAGGAAGTTATTCATATACTTCACAGGTTCTACGAGGCTCTAGAGGACCATTAAATACAAATTTCTACTCTATTTAGCTGTGTTTTTATCGAGTTGTAGGTGGTGATAGCCTTGGGGTCCCCCCTGGCACATTTGATCGGCATGGCGGGGTGATCGGTTTGGGGGGGAATCCTTCTAGCGGACGCAGATTGCCTTCCCGGTCTCGAACGTGCCATACGATCAATGTGTGGTGTAGCACCCAATCGCGAGTGCCAGTGTCATCGTCAATGAAGCCACAGAGGAACTCGGAATCATAGATGACCCGAGCGGCCTTTGCCTGGGTCTTGCGAATCCATCCAACCACACCAGGACCAGCTGGGAAATTCGACATCAGCCCGGCCATGGGCCTTTTGGCTTTCCTCTAGATTAGCTAAAGTGCGACGAGATTTTCCAGCCAACGGCTTCCTTGTCGGGGGCAGACATCGGAGCTTGGCCGATGAAGCTTTGTTCGCTGGGCCCCCGGTTAGGGACGCCCCGTTAGCGGGAGAAGAGTACTCAGCCATGGTAACAGATGGTGGCATCGAAGAACCAGGAATAGATTTTGCAACGGACTTTAACCAAGGATTCTGCACTGATGGGAGGCCGGACAATTATATAGGCGTCTGTGAATCGCCCTTGACTCTGACGCTGGGGTGCTGATGCCCTGGGTCTTTGACAATGCTCTGTGGCTGACCTCATCCAGGGACACTGCTCGACCTCTAAGCGAACATGATGGCGTAGGTGCGACAGAGAAGTGCGATACTGAGCTGGCACCTCACCGCCACGCTGCATGAAAGTACATCCACTCAGATTGCAGTTGTGACGCAATTCAACCGAGTGCCACACACAGCAGTGGTTACACAAAATTACGAGTCACTTATCTGCCTTTAATTTACTCTGAAATTTCGTCGAGGTAATTTAGTTACCAATATCTCTCGAATGCCGTGAATATTCTTTCTCACGCACTTGTTTCTTGGACCCAAGTGTTCTGAGTGGCAAAAGAACCTCGGGCATGCGGCCCCCAAGCAAAATGATTGGAAAGCAGCATATATAGCCTTCCGACACGGGAGCCGGGATCGGCAACCTCGCTACAGGACGAGCGCGTCAAAGGGCACCGTACTCGCCACGTCTTGTCACCGCATTCATGTGTTATTCTTGGAAGTATCATGCAGAGTCAGTCCAGCCGGTGGATTCTACATCCGCCAAGTTCTTCAAATCGCCGTCCCTGTCCAGTTTTCAACGTGTCATGAAGGAAGTCGAGGCCTGGCTGCAATATTACGAACAAACTCTCTTCATCTGATGAAGTAGAACATCTTTGTAGAACCCGACGGCTGTTTGCTCTAAATAGCACAAGGCCGAGTGGCTTTGGCTACAGTATACGTCTTTGTTGACTGCCCCCCTGAAAACTTTCTTTGTGATTCAGGGCCACAATGCTATTATGGATTAAGCTCCCGAAAACAACACTTTCATTGTGAGACGTGAAGATATCTGCCCTGCACTTTACCGACTCGGAAGGTGTCAGTTCTGACTGGCCCTAGGTGTGCAAACGGTCACTTCAAAGTCCAAATGTGTGTGTCATTGGCCAATGAGAAAGCAGAGATGGGCTGAAAAGTCCACAACTCCCTATGAAAACCTTATCCAACAAAAATACCTAATAAGCATATGTGCCCCATCGAGTGAATAAAGCCGGAAGAAGCCGTGCGCCATTCCAGAGTCGTCCTGCCCGTCAAAACCTTTGCCCGGCTGAATCTCCCGACGTTCCGAATGCGTCACCGGGAGCCCGCTGTCCACACGAAACTGAATGGTTTTACCCGCCAGGGGCTGCGCAGCATGGCAGGCGGGCTGGTAAAACACGCCGGCTCCTAGGAGATTCTTTTCGTCTCTGGTGGGCCAAGGTAGCTTGGCTTGACGGTGCCTCGGATGTTGAGCACAATCTTTTCCAAGTAGAGCTCAGGCGAGTTCGCGCGCCACACCAGACGATGAGCACCCTTGGGTATCGCGCCGAGTTTGACGCGCTTGGTCCAGACGTTGTCGGCCACATGGTCCATCCACTCCGGTGGGATGTCGCCTGTGTGTGATGACTTGATGTAGTCGCCGAGCACGCGTGTGAACTTGGCCGGGGCGTCGTCGACGGTTAGGGAGAACTCCATCTTCAGCTTCGGGTCGGTGTCCATGCCGGCATTGATGTAGACGGTGGCTTCAACGCTTGTGGCGGGGGTAAATAGCCAGATGCTGTAGCTGACTGATACGGCTTTTGCCTCTGCCAAGGAAGAGCGGGCGACGTCGAAGGGACGCAACGCGATGGATCCCGACTCGCTGCGAGTCCCGAGGAAGGGGAATGCCTCGAAGTGGAGTTTCTTGTTGTCGCTGTTGGACGGGCTCGCATCGAAATGCGGGCCTTCGATGGATACCATGCCGTTGGTTTCGGGGAAGAGACCTCGCCGAGCGTTGGATTCTACCAGAGTGTTGGCCACGGGGACACGGATCTGGTCAAAATAGGGGAAGGGGGCAGGCGTCGACCGAATCCCTACCAGGATGGTGTCGCGAAATCCAGGCGGCACTTTGCTCCAGTCCACCGTGACGTTGAGACGCTGGTCAGTCTGCGTGTCCTTGCTGAGAGTACCGCTTTTTGGCGTGATGGACAGCCAGTCGACGGAAATGTCATCTAGGGCCCATTCAACAGACACAAGGTGGTTTCCGCGCATGAAGACATCCACGTGGCGCACCGAAGGCCCGTAGCGGTCCATGGGCGGTAACAAAGGGGCAAAGTTGGTGGTCGGCATCGACGCATCGACAGAATCGGCCCAGCGCCCTTGCTCCGTCGGGCTGAGCGAGCCCTCGGCGCGAAGACCGAGATTTCCCAGCGAGAATTGCATGTTCTGACGCAGCTGCACAAACGAGAGGTTGGTCACGATGTCGCGGGTCGGAGCCCTCCACATCAGGGGCTCTTCGACGGCGTCGTACACGGCTTGCGACATCATCAGCGCCCACTTGCCGTCCAGCACGGCATCCCACTCCTCGACCATGTCGTATGCCGACTCAAAATCGGCGAGGACTTGATGGGCCACCTTGTTTGCCGAGTTTCGTCGTTCGAGAGCGAAGCGGTAGTTGGTCCCCACGCCGATGTTGACGGCGTGGTACAGTGCGCTCGAGACAACGGGGTGGTATACCAGCTGGAAGAAGGCCGGCTTTGATGCAGCATCAATCTGAGCATACAAAGCTTTGGCCCGAGCTGCAACTTGGTGCCATCGACCCAAAACGCGCTCGGCTTCGTGGTAGTTGAGCTGCGAGTAGGTCGCCGCAGTCACCAGCTCGTGGCGTCTAAGTCCGACCAAATGGCTGTGCTCGAGCCAGATGGACCCGATCTCCTCCGCGTGTTCGGGCCCAAACTCCCGCGTGGCAAACTTGGTGAGGTAACCGGGGAGCCCCTCGAAGCTGAACTTTGTCACGTCCCAAGCGAGGTCCATGACGAAGCCGAAGGGCAGCTCCAACGGCTTGATGTCGCCAACGTTGAAAATCCATATTCTCGTCGCGCCTCGGAGATACGAGTGCATGAGCTCCTTCAACAGCTTGGGCAGGTTGTTGGAGTTGCCCCATTTGTAGCCCCGGGGCATGCCGACATACTCCAGGTGGAAATACACGCCGTTTCCCCCCTTCCTCTTTGCCTCGTCGCCAGTGGGCAGGCGGTAGACATTGCCTGCGTTGTCATCTGGGAACAGAATCGTCACATCCTTGGGGGGATCCAGGCCGGCATCGTAGTACGACGCCACCTCCTTGTAGACGGCCCAGACTTGATTCACGGCCGACTCGGAGCCATGGTACTTTTTGATGATTCCGCGTTGAACCTGGAACACGTCCTTAAGCATCTCAATGGCATTCAAGGCGACGACCGCGCCGTCTCCTAATCCGCGCAAGCCAATGGTAAAGTACGACTCGTTCTTGCCAGCTCGTTGGATGCCTTCCTCCATGAACTTGGTCATCCGGGCCTTGTTCTTAGACCAGTCCCACGGGCCGAGCTTTGCCTCGTCCCACTCATTCGTAGCCCGCTGCATGGGCTCATGGTGAGAAGTGGAGATCACGATGCTGCAGACGTCAGTCAGAGACTTTCAGTGCCAGTGGGTGACGACTCTTACCCGTAATCATCGGCCAACTGCTGGTTCCCAGGGTCATCTTTGAAGAACACATTGCCCGGCGGCGCAATGAACGACTTCCACATGGCGGGCCACATGTAGTTGGCCTTGAGTCTGAGAAGCAAGTCAAAGACATGCGCATAGAACTCGGTGTCGAGTGGGTATCTCGTCGCATTGTGCTGCCGCGCCCACCATGTGTTGAGTGCTGGTTCCTCATCGTTGATGAAGAGGCCCCTGTATCTCACTGAAGGCTCCCCGTGGATCGTCGTCTTGGGCTGTGCGTGGATTTGAGCGTGTTTTTTGGCTGGTACATCGGCGAACCAGTGGAGAGGGGATTGTCCCGACTGTTCGGCCAAGGTGTGAATCCCGTAGATGGTGCCCCTTTTGTCACTCCCCGCAATGACAAGGGCTCGGCTCACACCTGGGAACGGCTTTTCCACCACCGCTGCAGATTCAAGCCCCTTGGCACTCGCCGTGACGGTGATTTTACCAGACGAGCCAGCCTTCGGCCGAACAATAGCCAAAGCAAGTCCACCAAAGGCCTTCCGCTCCGGAGATGGAAATGGAACCATGTCAGTCGGGTCTCCATTGTCGGTTGTCACTATCTCGCCCGGCCCCTGAACCGAAAAGGTGATGGCGTTATTGCTCGGCCGCACCACATCACCCTTTTGATCAACAACCGCAATGGAGATGAAAGACAGGTCTGCCCCATCGGCCTTGATGGTCTTGCGATCGCGATACGTAGAAGCATGCAGCCCGCTTGGTTCCCCGGTGGTTCTCATCGTCGCGTTCGTCCACGAGTTTCCATTCTTGTATGTGACCACCTGGAGCTCACCAGGTTGGTAGACGACCTTGCCCCATCGGAACCGATACGAGCCGGAGGAGACTGTCTTCTTTTGAACGCCCTGAGATACACCGTTCAAGAATAGCTCCGCCTGGTCGCCAGAGGAGAAGACGTGGACTGGCGTAACCTGTCCCTTGCGATCGGGCCAGTTCCAGTGGGGAAGAATATGCGCCATCTTGACCGTCGGGTTCCAGCGCGATTGGTAGAGGTAGAAGCGATCCTTTGGAAATCCGGCCAGGTCGATGATGCCGAAGTAGCTGCTGCGGGACAGGTCATAGGGAGTAGGCTCTCCCAAGTAGTCCCAGCCCGTCCAGACGAACTCCCCGGCCACATAGGGGTACCTGTCCTGGGCGGCAAACACCTTCTCCGGTGAGGCTCCCCAAGATACTGCATAGAGCTCGTAGGCGCTGACATATCGGTTGCGTGGGTCGCCGCCCTGGTAGTTTAGACCGATGATGTCAACAACACCGGTGAAGGCATCATTTGGTCCCGCTTGGTCGCTGCCCACTGTTGTGTATCGGGTTGGATCTTCTTCGCGGATGATATCTCTGAGGCTTTGTGCAATGGCTGCGCCATTCCTCGCCCGCTGTTCGCCCACTTCGTTTCCGAAGCTCCAGATCACGACAGAAGGGTGATTTCTGTCACGTCTGACAAAGGCCCGGAGGTCCGGCTCATGCCAGTCGGGGAAGATGAGATGGAAGTCATCGCGGCGCTTTTGGTTGTTCCATGTATCGAAGATCTTGGGATACGTCAGTTCCTACTGTGGGGAAAAGGGGGGGAATGGGAGGGGGCGTTACCTCATCCATTATCAACATGCCAAGCTCATCGGCAATATCCAGGAGCTCCCGGGAAGGGGGGTTATGTGAGGTCCGAACGGCGTTGCATCCCATGTCTTGCAGCATCTCTAACTGTCTCTCTGCTGCCCGCACATTGAATGCAGCGCCCAGTGACCCCAAGTCGTGATGTTGGTTGACTCCCTGGAGGTACACTCTCTGGCCATTAATTCTGAGGCCATCGCCGGTATATTGAACTGTGCGAACCCCAAACCAAGTGTGATACTCGTCAAGCGTTCGTCCTCCGCTTTGCAGTTTCGTTATGGCAACATAGAGGTTGGGCTCCTGCGACGGTCTCGGGCCCCAAAGTCGGGGGTTCTGCAACGTCGTGGTGGTGTTGACAGTATGCTTTGCTCCCCCACTCAGCGAAATCTTCGCCGTCGGGAACTGTCCAACCTTTGCGGCGGCTTTCCTTGACGCAGCGTCCCAAACATGGATGTCGGTTGATACCTCGATTTCTGCGGCGTTGCTATCCGTGCTCAGGTCCTCGATGATGGTGACAAAGTCCAGAGCGGCAGACTGATTCGAGCTTTGTCTTAAAGTAATGTAGGTGCCCTCGTACGCAACATGCTGCGGTGAGACCTTTATGAGCCAGACATTGCGGTAAATGCCAGCGCCGGGATAGAATCGGGACGAGTCCACCGCGTTGTCGAGTCGAATGGCGAGCTGGTTATTGCCGGGTCTCGTGTACAGGGTCAGGTCGAGTCGGAAAGAAGCGTATCCGTACGGCCATCCGCCGACGAACCGGCCATTGAGCCAAACCATGGCGTATGACATGGCTCCATCAATGTCGAGGAGAATGCTCTTTCCCGAATCCGCCGCGTCGAGCTGAATCGTCCGACGATACCAGCCCACTCCATAAATCGGCAATCAACCCGCGCCGCCGCCAATCACTACATTGGCACCTGCATAAAACGGCCCCTTGACCGCCCAGTCGTGAGGGACATCCACCAGCTCCCAGGCTTTGTCGTCGAAATCCGGTTAAGCGAATGTAACATTAGCAGGCTCGTTGGATGGTCGCCGCGCGCGCTTCGCCGCTTCTTTGATAAGGTCGTTGGTAGCTGGCATAATCCATGCCTTCATGCTGCTGTAGCTGACGCTGTCGGGCTTATTTATCCATCGCTGAAATCGCCAGCCCGCGTTGAGGCTGACCCGATCTCTGGCGCCAACTGCCGGTGCATCTTGTGCAAATACTAAATCGTTGCCGCCTAGAATGCACAATGCTAGCAGCGCGAGATTATATACAGTCTTGAAGCTGTGACCGAACGCCATCTTCGACCGGAAGGTCTTCGCCGCGAGCTGTAGAGAGTCCTCACGTTTCCGTCTGTCCTAGGTACAAAGCTGCAACACAAATGCCTACTCTTTATGTCTAATCCCGCGAGACATTCACGCAGATCTTGATGTTTGGATTATAGCCGGCCCAATTGGTGGACCATGGCCCCCAGCTATTTGGAAATTGGCTGCTTGAGATGATGGAATAATATCTAGGATCAACGGGCGGGTAGGCTTTTTGCCGCCAATCACGGCTTTTTCGGGGGTTAAGCAACACCAGCTCCGCTTAACCCTACCTGCGCAACACACGGAGGAGTAGGCCCGAAGTAGGGAGTCACATCCGAGGACACTTGGTCGATTCCCTCAAGAATGAGGAAAGTAGTTTCCCTTGCAACCCTGACCACCGCGTGGGTACATGTATTGATCATAACGAGGTTTAACCCGGTTGACTTGAATCAGGAAGCTGCACAAAGTGACCCCAAGCAGTAACAATTAGCTACCATAGTGTGATTCCCATAGAGCACCTACTCATGATTGGTTTGTCAAAGAAGCAGCAAGTTTCACCGATTCCTACCTAACCACGACGCTATTATATCCGACAAACACTATAAGGCACCAGAGCCCGCTGTTATAAAAGACAAGGGATAAAGAATCTTATTCATTACCGCAATTTGATATTCCTCCTCCTCGGCGCATTTTCACGTTAGGAAACCTTCGGCCGTTGGAGGCGACAGATCAGGATCCCCGAGAAGCTGTGCTTGTGACTCTCCGAAACAGGCTGGACCTTTCGTTCAATGCACCTGAACTGACACCTCCAGCCGGCTTCACTGTTGCAGCTCTCTCTCTTTTCTCCGCAACGCCTCCATACACGGTCTCATCCACCTTCCCCCAGGCTATGGTATCACCCCTTCTCGAACGGGAATACGCAGTTTAGCCCTCTAGAAGGCTCAGGGACCCCCCTGAAGCCTTGGTGACTCTCTGGAATCCAGAGGATTCCAGGCCTGTTTTAGAATGCCTAGAAAGCCTTCGAACTCTCTGGAACCTTAGAGGGTCCACCGCCCCACAGTGCTATTCCTTCTTTGTATTAGTAATCCAAGGCTCTGGAAACTCTTCCAGAGGCCACAACAGCCTATAATAGGCCCTCTCCTCTCTCCTTTGTAGGTAGTTTAGTTGAGCAAGAATCAACAACCATTCCACTCTTTTACCTTCTTTTCTACCATTTGCAGTAGGCTCCGGCCACCTGTTGCGCGCACCTTCTTCCCCTGGGTGCCCTGTTAGCCTTCTGTATTACAAAGGCTTGCAGCCTCTGTAACACTATAGTACAGGCTCAGAGAGCGCCTACTTTAACACTCTTAAATAGTGCTTTTCGCTCTTAGGACGCAGCTTCCTTCAAACAACATAAGGGTTAATCTTAAAGCGGTCCGCTGTAAGGCCTCTCCTTACAGCCCGTTAAATAACAGACTTTGCTAAATCTAAAGTCTTTAGTTCCAGTTCCATTCTGGATCGTAGTTTATTATCGAGATATGTTAAATATGTTGATAAGCTTAGGGCTAAGCAATAGGAGGCGTGTTTGTGAGAGGTATAAGCAGGAGACTTGGAGAACAGAGATCTCTCGAGATCTCTAAGGCGGAAGAAAAGCAATACGAACACATAAAGACTGTTAGGTCCAAAATGGGGCACATTCTGGCCATTTTTATATATGGGACTAACTCTAGGCCCCTCGGCTAGAGTTGAAGCGTTTCGTAGGCTGCGCCGCAGCCTGCCGAAAATGGTAATTAGGGGTGAGCAAAGGTGGGCCAACCTGAGCGAATCCTGACCAGCGGCTGAGCCGAGCCTGAGCCAGGTAAGCCGTGTCACGTGGGCAACTTACGGAAAAGGAAATTTTGTGTGCCCAGATTCGTCGCATACAACATCAAAACCCAACCTAAATTTTGACTGGCTTAGCTTAGAAACCAGAGGCGTTCTCGACTTCGATGACTGCGAGGACTACATCCTTGACATTGACGAACTTCTTCAAGGAACAGCCCAGTTTAGCGGAGCAGGAGAGTTTCAGGTCGACGAGAGCATTGTCACTCCTTTGCTTCCGTATGTTGTTGCGAGTAATCTGGGATGAGCTAATTGATAAGCTAACGGGACCCCGTTCAGACACCAAGTGGAAGCAGCGGAGTTTATCATGCGACGTGAAGGCAACGGCAGTTCCGACGTACTCAGCCTGTGGGATCCATTTCTCGACGAAGAAGGCAATGCCATAGGGTGAGACAAGCTCATTAACGACATCAAGGACAGTCTTCACGCTGACGCTAAGTCCAAACACAGATATGAACACCTGATCACAGGCGCTAAAGTGAGCAGGAAGAAGAAATGCTTGGCGGTATTCTCGCCCACGATATGGGGATGGGTAAAACTCTCTCGATGCTATCTGTCATTGTCACCTCACTTCCCAAGTCTCGTGAGTTTGCGAGTTTGGGTGGCTTGACATCCGAATGTGGAGGTCATGGCGCGTTGCCTCTCTCTATCAGAGCCACTCTTGTTGTTGTTCACTCGGAATGTGAGTGATCTCGGATGAAGGCAAGCAGCTGAGACGGGGAGCTGAGCAGCTGCAACGCATTCGATTGAAGCTGACGAGACTGAACACAGTACTCCTTGCTGGCTGGGTAAAGGAGATCAACAGGTATACATCTTCAACGGCGATCATAGTGGCGTAATGCTGACCCGAGAGTCAGACACACGAGCAAAGACGCGCTTTCGTATTACAAGTACCACGGGAGAAATCGAGCTACAGAAGCGTCAACCCTGACGAAATATGACATTGTCCTTACCACATACGGCACCATCGCAGCTGACGCATCAAGGCAAAAAGGGCTGCTTAGGAACCTGCACTGGTATCGGGTTGTACTTGATGAAGGCAAGTCTGGGAGTTAATTCTAAATAGGTGATTTACTTGTACTGATTGGCTTGCAGCACACGTTATTCGGAACTGGGAAACAAAGCAATTCGACGCTGTTCATTCAATTCCAGCCCAGGTCCGCTGGTGCATAACTGGCACACCAATTCAGAATAGTTTGGATGACCTAGGAGCGCTCACACGGTTCTTAAAAGTCCCTATTCTAGAAGACACTGCGACATTCCGGAAGTACATTACTGCTGAAGCTGCTCCGAAACGAAATCATAAAGCAGACTTTTCCAATCTCCGGCTTCTCCTACGGTCGATTTGCCTCCGAAGACAACAGGTCTTCCCATCAACTACAGAAATCTTTCGCCCTGCGTTTTCGACTGAGGAGATGAGGAGGTACAAAACTCTTGAGGTTGTATGGAATCAGGTGCTGAAGACCGCGGTCAACTCCAAGAACTCAAAAGCTTCGCGCAGGAATGCCCTAGAGCGGCTGCTTCGTCTCAGAGAATTTTGTAACGGGATCACTGTAACTGAAAACAACCACGAGCGTGTCTTCAGTTTACTCCGCCAGTCGGGGGAAACGTGTTGCTATTACTGCAGTGTCGAGATCTCCGACATTGATACGCCAGCCCTGGATGGAACCGGAGTCTTCTATCTCACCAAGTGTTGGAAGCTTATTTGCAATGACGACAGCTGCAATTCGCAGTACCGGACCGACTTAGGAAGCGAAGAAGTCACCCAATCCCAAAGGTGCCCGTTCTGCAAGATTCAGCATGTGGCCGACAACATGATAGACACACAGGGCTCGACTGAGAAAACGAGGTTAACTTCGAGTTATCCATCCAAACTTGTGGCTCTGCTTGAGGATGTGAAGCAGAATATAGCAAAGGAGAAGTGGTATGGCTCAATCCATTTTCCTTCATAGCCTTCCATTTGTTGAATTATCTATGACTGACATGAAAACTCAACTTGACGCAGCATCATTTTCTCGGTCTGGAAAAGAACTCTTGACCTGGTCGAAAACGTGCTGTCGGATAATGGGATCAGGTATTGCAGAGTGGACGGATCGGTTTCTACAACTAAGAAGCGAGAAAGGATCCTCCTTAACTTCCAGCAACAACCAAACTTGAGAGTCCTCTTAATGACTCTGGGAACAGGAGCAGTCGGGTAAGGAGAAACCCATCGCTATGCTAATATGTCTATTCGGGGTGACTTTCTCTGATAGGCATTCTCAGGATAAATAACCTTTCTGTTGCGAGCAGGATTCACCTTCTGGAGCCGCAGTGGAACCCGTCTGTAGAGCGCCAGGCTATCGGACGAGTTCTTCGGCTTGGACAGAGTGAGACGGTGACTATAATTCGGTACATTATGAAGAACTCTGTCGAAGAGGTAAGTCACGTTTTTAGTCATTATCAACTGTGCTTTTCCGTCAGGGTGGGGGTGCTAGTCGTGCTGACGCCAACACCGGGAATTAAGGTTATAGAGAAACGCCAAAATACGAAGCTTTCAATGTCATCTGGCGGGTTTGGAAGCGCCAGCTTAGTTAAAGATGACTAACACACTGGGCCGAAAAGACCCCCTTCAGGGAGTGAAAAATATGCCCAATGTATCACGTGATTGGCCTTTGTTTGCCGCCAACCAGCTCACATTTCAGGACGCAGAGATCCATCCCATTTTCGTACCCTTCTAACCCACAACCAAAGACTTGGGCGCAAATTACATGCCTCACCGGCAAGTCAAACGCTCTGATATCAATGGAGGGTATGTCGACCAAAGTAATGACGATGATGGTGATGGAGACACGAGCCGGACAGACTGAGTTTGAAGAAATCCCCCACCCCTGGATTCTCAGGATTTGTAGAAGCATAGGAACTACCCATGTCTGACTTGGGCTGTGCGGAAACAAGAGAACGCCACAATTCCTCTATGACGAGACGAAAACTCTAGCACATAAAACAGTGCGGCGGAGGTTGACGCCCCCGAGAACCTATTAGAAAGAAAGTGGGCTGTCAAGAAGAAGAAGGTTCCGGAATCTACTAGAAGGCTGCTGGATTGGTAAAATTGGCCAAGCAAACGCGCAAGCGTGCCCCCCCCCCCCCCCCCCCACCCCACCCCCCACAACAAAAAACAAAAAAACAAAGAAAAGAAGAAAAAAAGGAC
>Ga0247765_1000341_pt1 | contig 37420 bp, 28 predicted proteins | sample UWRJL106311C6_FD_179949 | JGI IMG/M metagenome (GOLD analysis project Ga0247765, IMG submission 179949) | Plant litter microbial communities from Arlington Agricultural Research Station in Wisconsin, United States - UWRJ-L106-311C-6 | ecosystem: Environmental > Terrestrial > Plant litter >...
GTTTGGTTTTGGTATGGGAGGGGGGGGGCGGGGGGGGGGGGGGGGGGGGGGGGGGTGTGAAAAGGGGCCTCTGAGGCTATGCGGCGGCAGGTGTAGAGGATCACCCTAGCTTAGGGAGAATCAGGGAAAGCTCAGGACAAATCAGCTACAGCTCACCCCAACTCACCCCAGCTCAGGATTGCGAACGGAAAAGGAAATTTCGTGTGCCCAAATTCGTCGCAAACAACCAGCCTGTTTCTGTTAGATTATCTCCTTTAAAAATAAAAATAAATAGAGAGAGAGAGAGAGAGAGAAAAGAAAAGAAAAGAAAACTTACCATGCGGATCTATCGCCAGCTTCTTCCTTCTCCCCATTCCTTTTGTCCCCAACAACTCACCCAGCCGAAACCCCCCGATTTCCTCCGCCTCTTGCAGCGGAGTCCTTCCCTGGCCATTGACCGCCGTTAAGTCCGCGCCTTTTCCCCGTCGACAGACCCCGCAGCGTTGGGATCGGCTCCCGAGGGAGAAGGCGGGTTCGTAGATCGTGTTCGGTATATCCCCGTCGGGCAACCATCAAGAGACGCGGGGGCCATGGTGGGGTTATGCCGTGGGGGAGAGGGAATACGGGGACGAGGACGAGGACGGGGACGGGGAGAATAAGTTTGGGTGGGTAAAATATACGGGAGAAAAAGGTTGATTCGGAAGTGGGTGTTGCAATCGGCACGGGGTTTGTTGCCACGGAAGTCGGAGTGGGGCGACTCGGAACGGAGTGGGTCGGTATCGGTGCCGGGGCTACGGGGTGGGCCAGCGGAGGCACTACCGATGTTCCTTGAATCGAGTTCAACGTTCGCGTTGAATCTAGCTTCTCACCCCGGTCCAACTTATTCGACTCTGGACGGGATTTTGAAGAAGAAAAACGGGTTGGTTCGTGAACTCGATTTGGCCTTTGCGTCGGGTGAGTCGGTCTGGTTTCCAACTGGGATCAGACCACGTCCTGGACCGAACAGGATTTTGTCCGGACTCTGGAGGCTTTGGCAATGAAGGGGCCGCAATCCGATCATTGGAGGCATCTTCTTCAACTGTGTCGGACTTTTTCAGTTGCATTGAAATTTTGAACCAGATCTGACCCCCCTCGGAGTGGAATCAACTCGCTGAACTGCATCGCCCTTGCTCAGTAGTGGAGGTTTCCAAGATGGAGAGTAGAAGGCAACCGTCAGAATATCTTTAATGATCGGATTGGCGTTTTTAGTCGAGTCCCCTTCGTGTTTCCGAGCCGGGCTAGACCCCCCCTCCTCAGAAAGGGTTCAGCATGTTGAGCTGAGGTATTCTTGGACTTTGCTGGTGGCTTTGGCCGGGGGGGGGGGGCTGAGATGAGTTGACGTGTCTTTGATTAGATTTAGCTGTTCAGTCGAGCCAGACTTTCGAACTATATCAGGCTTTGTCGGAATCAAGTCGCTTCTGCGAACCACATCGTGGTCTTCCGAAACGTGAAGCGGTTTAGATTCAGTCGGGCTGGATCCTCGAAATAGCTCAGTTTCTCGAGCTGCATTGAGCCCCAAGAGATGACTCGACGACGAGGACTGGACTGGAATAGGTTTCGAACGGTCTAATACAATCGGAGTGGATCTGGGGTTCGCATCGAATATTGGTGCAACTTTCGCCTGTTGCTCGAGAGCGGCATTTTTGTCCAGTCGCTGCTTCAACCACCCGAGAACTTTCTTGCCGTTGCTCGGCTTGGTGCTCAAACTTTGCTGGAACATTTCGGGATGTGATGACTGGATGGTGATGTTGACGATGGTTGAGATTGGGATTCGACTGGGGAGGATTGTTCTGATAAGCCCTCGATCTAGAGGTGTGAATATCAGCCGCAATGAAACTGAAGAATCGTGGGGGTCGGGTAGATAACACAGCTCCGTGCAACACCATCAGCAGCCAACCAGATCAGCTCCTTGTAACCGCAGATCGAACCAAAGCAGAGCCCGGACATACAATACGCCGTTCTTACCATTTGAAGGCCCAGCATGTTGGTGTGTCTTGTGAGTATCACCGACAGCGACAGCCTTGTGGTAGGTCAAAAAATAATAAGAGGGCGACACAACCATGTACTCGATACGGGTATTTTATTTATCTTTTCGGTTGCTGCCTTGCATGCAGCCCTAAACTGTCGTTCCACAGTGTGGTGACCATCATCCATGCTCATCATGGAAGTCACATTACATGTTTACAGACAGTTTTTTTTGGTGATGACCATGGGCATGATGGAAGGAATATGAAACTTGTTCTTCCCATGTCCAAGAAGAAAAAAACAAGAACTACCCACTATCAATGACCTCTCCAACCAGCGGGGATTGACTCCAACCCTGGTCCTTATTCCTACAGACAAAGCGGGGAAGTTTCAGAAACACGAACCCCGGCACATGTCACCGGCCCCTTCCGAAGCCTATTATATTGAGGTGGAAAAACAAAACCAGGATTACCGGCTTTGCCGCATTTTGAATCCGAAAAGCTCTAAATTACCCGGCCGGCGGTGGAAAACTTAAAGTCCTGTCCCGCGAACCATTTCTCTGATATGATTTTCTCCTCTCTGATCCTGGGCCCCAGGTACTACTGGGTAGGTAGGTAGGTATATTAGTTTGCAGAGTCTGAAGGATCGGTTTTTGCCAAATTACCATACTTTTGACAGACCTAAAATTAGAGCAAACCCTCCGGGCTCCGAGTATGGTAACGTTCCAGAACTTCCTTCCCACTACGGCATCGAGATATGGTGGGTGTGGGGTGGAGGAGCCGACTTCGCTTAGCTTTGTCTAGAACTATACCGTATAGACATAATGTAGCTGTTGGATGTTTGACATGACCGCCCGAGTATAAACCAACCGGATTTTTTTTTCTCAGTATAAGGTAAGTGGCGTATGTCGCTTTTTTTTTTTTCACCGCCCACATCAAATGAACTGAATCAGAGTTGACATACGCGTACACCAACGTGTACAGCACCCTTAACATGCATGTGATGCTTCTCCTCCTCTCTCTCGCGGGCATCGCCTCGGCAATCTGGGAATTCCAACTCCCCTCCCCGCCTGCCGTCACGCCCAAAAACGGCGGTCCCTCTCTTTTATCTAGTGGCGGCACTGGTCCTCCCCGTCTTTTTTCTCTCGCTGCCGCCGCCGCCGATGATCCAGTCCCTCCAGCATACCTGCCCATCCCCTCGTGGGATGAATGGTACCGCGCCCCCTCCGGATGGGAAGCCACCACCCCCGGAACGGTACTTCGTATCCGCCGAAACGCATACCAAGTGCGGCCATTCCCTTTCGCCAATGTCGCGCAGGTTTTTCAGGTCCTCTTTCGGTCTACGGATTCGCAGAAGAATCCTAGTTGGGGGGTAACTACCGTGTTCATCCCCGTTTCTAAAGGCGGTGCACCCTACGCCAATTCTTCTTCTTCTTCTTCTCTCTCTGGAGGAAGCAATAAAACCCAACCTATCCTCTCATACCAACTCCCCTACGACACGGCCTGTCTCGACGCCTCCCCCTCGTTCGGGTTACAATTCGGTGAACCCTACGGGGAGATTGCCGTCGCCCTCGCTCGCGGCTGGTGGGTTTCTGTTCCAGACTACGAAGGGCCCCTGGCAAGTTACGGAGCGAATATCGTGGCTGGCTATACCACGCTGGATTCAGCACGTGCGGTCGTCGCTGCTGCCCATTCGGAATTTAATCTCACCAAAACAAGGATTGCACTTTGGGGGTATAGTAATGGTGCGTCGGCTACCGAAGCAGCCGTCGAGTTTGCGGGTGCAGGCGGATATGCGGATGGGTTTGAGATCGCCGGAGCGGCGATTGGCGGACTAGCACCGAATGTGGGCGGGAGTGGTCCGCTGTTGAGCCATACCCAAGTTGCGGGATTATTGGTGCAAGGACTCATTGGAGTCACAAGCCAGTATCCAAAACAACGAGCCTACTTGATCTCTCGATTATACCCCTCGGGGCCGTACAACGCGACGGAATTCTTCTGGGGAAGTCTGATGAGTGGGTGGCAGAGTTTACTGTACTATGCCTATGTGGATATCTTTGCGTATTTTATCGGCGGGAAGGCGGATCTCGATGTCCCCGAGATGGTGGACATGTTTGTGCGAGAAGGAACACTCGGGGTTTGGGGCACGCCCAAGACAAAGCTGTTCATCTACCATGCGGTCGAGGATGACATGACGCCCGTGGGGGATACGGATAAGCTGGTGGAGCATCATTGCGCGCAAGGGGCGAATATCCTGTACCATCGGAACCACTGGGGCGGACACAACGATGAGCTGGCAAACGGGAGGCAGAGGGCGTTTAATTTTCTGGGAGACGTCTTGGATGGGACTAATACCCTGGCGGCGCCACAGACGGGGTGTCTGACGGTCAACTTGACATGGATGCATCCGCCGGGGTTTCCGTTCAACTAGGTACCTACCTCTCTTAGCTACCTAGGTATACGGCGTAACCAGAGGAAATAACATTTGGTCGAGTGTTTCGTCAGCTTGGTCACAGTAAAGTAATTCCAGCTGATCTTGTCAAGTGTTGTCCACTTCTTGATGGCCCAGGTAGACTATTGTCCACTTCTCGAGAGGCTGTGCATTCTCAGTGGGGAAGGATGCGCATTTTTAATGGGAAAGGTTACTGTGCCTGCTCTAGCCGTATAGAGTCACAGACAAGGAAATGTGTTGATATCATGCGCTGTCCTCTTACAACATCAAGTCTGACGTTTACGAGCCTGACTGGACGGGGGTGAGAATACTCCACTCAATGACACTGACCATGCATCTCACACTCACACTACTTTCCAGACTCGTTACGAAGACGCAGTTTGTAAGACAGAGATGTGGCTCTTGCAGAGAAGAAAAAAAAGTATAAGAACACCAAGAAATCATCTGTCCACCTCTTTTCTCTTGTTCAACAGCAACAACATCTCATCTCCAACTCATCAATCAAAAATACTACCAACCCACCTCCCCACCGGAAGAAAAAAAAAAGACAGACAAAATGGTGAACTTCTCCGCAACCTTCACCACCGCCCTGGCTCTCGCCACCGGTGCGCTCGCCCAGACTCTTGTTATCCCGTGCAGCGGTGCGGCCGCCGGCTGTGGAGCCTTTTGGGTTGCTCGTAGCAGTATGTCCCCCCTTACTCTCTCTCTCTCTCTTCTTTCACAGACTTTGTATTAATGATAAATGGTGAAGCAACCAACAACGCGCAGCTCCGCGACCTCGTTTTCCAAACCAAGGGAACTCGCCCCACGGCTGTGCAGGCCGACAACATGGTCTTTACGTGTCCCAGCGGACGTCTCGTCTACGAGAGTCTCTGCGCCACGGGGGATTGTATTAGCGGAGATGGCATTGGCGGGTGTGGACATGGGTCTATTGATTTTCCTTAGATCCTCTCTCTTTCTCTACATTACCTTACCTAGGCACGTACCAAGATAAGGTAAGGTAAGAAGGTACTTGGTACCTACCGAGGTAACTGAGATAAGTCACTTTGAGGGACGGCTCATCAAGGAAAACACATACACACTCGTTTGAGAAAGGTACCTAGGTATCCAATTCAATAGAATAGAATAGACAAGATTACATTCAGACTGGACACTTTTTATTATTTGTGACTGTGCAACGAGTGGAGAGTCTATTGAGTTTAAGAGAGCCCCCCATGTTGACATTCCAGTAGTTTACAACACCAAGAATACCTAACTACCTACCTAGGTACCTAGGCTACACTGTCGTCAACTAAAAACGGCTCCCATTAAAAAGCCCATCTGTCTTTGTATTCTTTCTCGCGCTTGTCATTTGGATCTGGGGTTAATTATCCGTCTCATTCGCACCCGGAGCCTTTCCGAGCGACCCCGCCTCGTAGATGGAGATTTGTGCCCATCTCGGGTGGCTTTCAACAGCCAGGTTATCCTTGGCCAGAATACCTCTCCCCCCGTCGGCAATCAAGTACTTGGCGCCGATGCCAATGAGATGATCAACATAGACCTTTTCGTAATTGTTCTCCAACAGCCAGAGGGCCGTTTGGCAGCTGTGCTGGCTTATACAGTCCTGCTTGTACGTCGAGTACCAAGAGTAGGTTCCTGCTCCGCCAATGTGGATGTTGGTAGAGTTCTTCATGATGACGGCCCATGACTGGTCACAGCCACTGAACTCGTCATCTTTCTTACACGTGTAATCCGGATCGCTGTCCTCAAAGTCGCCGGCACCCAAGGCATATTTAAATGGCTCGGGAGGTGCAGGGGTAGGCTGGAAATACGGAGACTCGGTCTGGATCATGGTGGTGTAAATGTTTCGGGCCTTGTTGAAGTTGTACTGGTAGAAAATATTATGCTCTGAGCTGGTCCCGTAGAGCCAAGTTGCCCTGACGCTCTCAACCAGCAGCCCGCGGGCACTGTATGCAGATAGTAGCGGCATCTGGTTATTGGGGGAGTTCATGTCCGGATCACTTTGGCTGTCAGCAAAAAAAAATATTATCCAGCATGAGAGGTGATAGGAACATACTCAATGGTGTGATCGGCTGTCCACAGCCACATGTTGTCAAAGTAGCCCGAAGCGGACTTGGTGATGTGCATGAGCAAGCTCGCTGCTTGGCATTTTGCAGGATTGGTGCCAGATTCGAGGGGAGGGCATTCCGTGTGAGTCAAGTCGGTGCCAATCGCACCACCGATGCGAGCATGTACATCTTTGAGCCATGTTAGTGAACATTCGAATGGGCTTGTTCGACGAGGAGTCAACTCTTGTAGTGACTTACCCCAAAGTGCTGCCGATCCCTGACCAAGAGCTCGAACATTCCACTCCAGCAGAACAACACCGGCAGTGCCCCCCTTGGTGGTCAGAATGAGGTCTTGCATCTCAACCGAACCAACATCGCCAGGATTACCAACCCGAAGCATGGGTCTGGGATTCCTAGAGCCAAATAGGTCAATAATCATTATCACCTAACTGATTGAAGGAAAAAAAAAACATACTTGGCGTCTTCAAAATTCTTGCCTCGTGCAGCAAACTGAGACCACGTCTCGCCCACCAGTCTCGTGTTCTTGGGGATCAAGACCGTGTCGGTCAGGATATAAGTGCCGACATTCATATAAATGACCTTGCTGCCGTCGCCATATTTCTCAAAGGCTTTTCGAACAGCTTCGGTATCGTCGGTCTTGCCATCGCCCTTGGCACCAAGATCTTTCAGATGGACAAAGTCATCTTTGGTCATGGTCGCGTATTGGTTTCTTGCGCGCTCAAAGTAGACCGGCTCTGGGAGGAGCTGATGGCGTTGCTGCGTAGTCAGTGTCTCCTCGCGTTTTCGGTCAAACTTGGCACCGCGAGACCATTTTCGTTCATTCCCTTTGGTGTAGATGGGGCCGAGTGCCCAAGTCGAGTACTGCCCCGGATCAAGAATCTTGCTGCCCTTGTGATCGACAATCGGCTGATCCAGCGAGACGTTGTCCAAGACAATTCCCGTCGTGTTGCTCCCTGGTTTCTCCGACGGAGGTTTGATGACGATGGCGGCGCCTTTGATGTCGTAGAACACAGAGTCGACAAACGTCATGGAGCCAATAGTCCCGTTGAGGTCTTCGTTGGTGAGATTGAAACCAACTCCACAGTTGTGAACCAAGAGAGACTTCCACACCCAGCCCCTGGACATGGTTAGTAATTAGTGTTTTGAATAAGCGGCCATACTAACCAATCCCAGGTGATCTGGGCCGCGGTATCACACCCGTCAAAGGTCATTCTCGTCGCGCTAAACTGCTGGTTTCCACCATCTACATCAATGCATGTTAGCCTGTCCCGATATGTCTGATGTCTGGTTGACCTCGCAAAAACTTACAAAAGCCGCGCCAGCCTCCCTTGAACTTCACATCAGACATGGAGCCACCGCTGCCATTCTCGGCAAAGATGCCGACTTGCATGTACTTTTTCCCCGTTTTGGCGATGAGTTCCACATTCTCGAGGCTCGTGGCCTGGGCGACCTGGTAGTGGATGCATGCGACTTCCCTATCGTATTGGGTATCACGGGTGCCGGTAATGTCGATTTTGAAGTTGCGGATCTGCGAGTAGAACCTGGCCGTGCTGACATACCACTGGGGATCCAACTTGTCGGGTCCGCTGAATCTCGGTCCCCCAACGTACTTGTTGGTTGACAGCACCGCCAAGTCGGCGAACAATCTTGCGGCCATCAGGGTCGGCCAGTCGTTGGCGTCACCAATGACCTGAGTGCCCATGGGAATGTCGATTTGTCGCGAGACGAGATATTGGCCCGGAGGGAAGTAAACAATGGCGTTCTTGAGCGTTGACCCGTTGCATTTGTCCCCGCATCGCTTGCCGTCCATCATAGCCTCCTGGATGGCCTTGTAAGAGTCCTTCTTGCCTGTTGGGTCGGCGCCATAGTCGATAACGTTGCGGAAAACCTTGTACCCGGGATCATCACCCCAGGGGACGGTGCCTTTGCTGTGATCGATCGACTCCATCCAAAATCTCTGGGCACGTTTCTGCTTCCTGGCAGAAAGTGTCAAGTTGTTGCTGGGCCCGGCCGCGGCATCTGCTTCAGCCACCAGTGACAGGGCATGCTCGACCTCAGGGGTGAACTCAACAGGTAGAGCAAGATCATCATCACCCTGGCCGCCGACATCCCGCTTGCTCAAGAGGTTACCAGGCTCGGCATGATACAGGTTGCGGCGTGGGTTGGAGAAGCGGGCGTGTCTGTAAACAGCCATCTTCTTTTGGACTTCTTCCACAAGCTTCCTCGCTTCCTCAATCTCAGGCTTGGTAGCATTTGCCAGGACGCCTTGAGGCTCAACCCTTGCCCTCGGGCGTAAGTTGACATCATGGACTCCTCGGACGTGATGAAAGGTTAGAGTCGGTGCGGTAAAAGATGTTACCAGCACCAGAAATGTTGGTAAAGAGTGCCACATTTTGGCCACGGGAATGAAGCGGGTGACTAGAGGAGTGCCTCACAGCCAACATAGTCATTCTTGTGATTACAGGAGAGCCTCTTTATACTTGACTTCTTCGGGCAATCAAGACGGCATCCGAGGGCGACTCAGTCGGCCGTTGACCAGCCCCGACTACACCTACTTTACGCGGGCACACTGATAGAATTCTAGAAGCTGCGGTTACACAGCGCCTTAGAGGGTATATTGCGGTTGTGGAGCAGCATCGTCTCAGAGGATTAGAGGTAATTAAACCGATTTCCTTCACGAGTCACAGCTGTGCCCAATGGCGGGATATGTCTGCTCGTATTCTATACGGTCGAGTGGGTTGTTCAGGCCAGCATTTTACCCGGAGACTTGTTGGGCCCTGGGTTATGTCTGGCACCCGGTAACGACCCATGACCCATGAAATAGCACACGGCGGAATCCGAGACATTTGTGCTCAATCTCTCGGCTAGTTGTTGGTGTAAAAGGTTCTACTTACCCCGGATAGCCAAGCTGCGCCGCTCATCATATCTACGGGATAATTAGCAGAAGGCAGAATACCGACACGAGGGCACATTACTAACCTCTTCGCCGCAAGATTTGCCAGCTAGAAACTTTTGCACTGCAATCGCGCCGCATAGCTTCATCTATCCTTCGTCCGGAATGATCAATCAACCTGTGCCCTTGTAGTATCGGTTGAGGTTTGTGTAACCTAAACCCCGAAAGCTTGTAAGGGAGTATTCAGCAGCCGGGGAAGAAGTGTTCCCGAGGAGTCAGATCAAAATATCTAGATTCTAAAGGCTAAGTCCTGGAATTCCTGTGTCGCTGTCGGGGCTGGCCTTGGCTAGTGCTGTGGAGCCACTGCAAGAGGACCACAGCTGCCCCGCGCTCAGCTCGGATAATTCCGCAACAGAAGGCCCCGGCCAGCGCTGACGTATCAACCTCTAAAAGCTTTGGTCTCCACTTTCAATCCATCTCATCATCACACCACATCCAGCAACATGGCTCTCGCAACTGCGCAAAGGGCCCTCGCGCCGACGATCCGACGAGGACTAATAGAATCTCGAACAATTTCTGCGTCTTCAGCAACCAAATCCATTCTCCCCGCGGCGTTCGCGCTCGCAAGGACAGCTCCGACAACATCAACACCGGTCCGCTCTTTCCACGCCTCCCCCAGCCATGGCATCACTGGTGGCGGTGGCGGCCCCCCAACATACTTCCAAAAGCCGGCCTTGCTACCCATTAACACAATTGTCCGTTTTGTTCCCCAACAGACAGCGTGGATCGTGGAGCGCATGGGCAAGTTCAACCGCATTCTCCAACCCGGTCTCGCCATCCTCATCCCATTTCTCGACCGCATCGCCTATGTCAAGTCCCTCAAGGAGGTCGCCCTCGAGATTCCCAGCCAGAGCGCCATCACTGCCGACAATGTAACGCTCGAGCTCGATGGCGTACTCTATACGCGGGTTTTCGACGCCTACAAAGCCAGGTACGCCCCCCTTCCCTTCTTCTTTATCTTTTGACCAAGGCTAACTTCTGTCCACCCAGCTACGGAGTTGAAGACGCCGAGTACGCGATATCCCAACTCGCGCAGACAACCATGCGCAGTGAAATTGGCCAGCTCACACTCGACCACGTCCTCAAGGAGCGCGCCGCCCTGAACACCAACATCACAGCTGCCATCAACGAAGCCGCCCAAGCCTGGGGCGTAACCTGCCTGCGCTACGAAATCCGCGATATCCACGCACCCAAGCCCGTTGTTGAGGCCATGCACCGTCAGGTGACGGCGGAACGGTCGAAGCGCGCCGAGATCCTCGAGTCCGAAGGTCAGCGTCAAAGCGCCATCAATATTGCCGAAGGTAGCAAGCAGAGTGCTATTCTAGCCTCTGAGGCTAAGCGCGCTGAGACTATCAACGAGGCTGCAGGTGAGGCCGAGGCCATCTTGCTTCGTGCCAAGGCCACTGCCGCGGGAATTGATGCTGTGGCAAACTCCATTGCCCAGGGTCGGGATGCTGCGCAAGGGGCCGTTAGCCTGTCGGTTGCTGAGAAGTATGTTGACGCATTCGGTAAGCTGGCTAAGGAGGGAACTGCCGTGGTGGTTCCGGGGAACGTGGGTGATATCGGCGGCATGATCGCCACAGCACTAAGCGTATACGGCAAGGTCGGTGATGCCCAGGCCAAGACCATGGCAAAGCAGATACTCGAGGTAGAGGGCAGATCTCAGCCGGCGAGTAACACCAAGGACACGCCACCGAGGAGTGATTTTTAAGTGGAGAGAGTCAACTGTGGATGTGGGCGAGCTGTAATATTGACAGACTTTTACTTTGTATTATCAGGATGGACGACGGTGGACCATGAAGACCACTTCAGCGGTGCGAAAAAGAGAGCATGGCGTTAGCGAAACTGGTTTTACAATGGCATCGAACCCACTCAATGTAGCCTACACATACAACTCTTCATCAGGCCCTTTGCATACTCTTGCCTGGCGGAACAAGCCCCATATCTCCTTGTATCCACCTTCTCAGACGCCCAACTCCTCACCAACCACATCCAGCGCTTCTCGGATCAGGCCAAGAACTTTGTCATCACCAGCCGTCCCCGCAACATGCACAGCACTGACTAGGAGAGGATAAAGACGAAGCAAGTGCTTCCGCGTTTCGCTTTCCACATTGGGCGCATCCGGAATCGCATCAGGCTCCGAGCGCAGGTCGACCAGAGAGCGCAGAATGCGAAGCAGCTCCTTCCGCTGCGACAACGGCTGAGGCATACGCCCTCGCAGGGGCTGGTCCGCCACATAAGCTCTCAGTGATAGAGCACAGCGGAGAATGAGATAGGGCGCCACGGTTTTGGCAAGCCGTACGTGCAGCTCGTGGGGTCTCTCGGGCCCAGACCCCTTGTTCCCTATCAACGCGGCAGCATCGTTGCCGTGAGTCATTGGCGGAGGGAACATTGGCGTTGGCGGCTGAACCTGGATCGAGGGCGTGGCAGTCGAGTCGTCATGAAGCTCGACGAGCGAAAAGAGTTCGTCTAGGCAGACCTCGCTCATCCGACTCCGTTTCGTCGCGGGCGGGTCGACAGTGCGGCCGCTGCGTTGCTTATAGAGCGAGGTGAGCCCCCCAGCCTCGTTGCTGCTTCCATATATGATGGCTGCTTCCGTGGGAGCAGGAGGGTGAATGATGGATGTGCGGAACAAAGCCTCGGCGTATGATTTCCTCGTCTTATCGAGGATCACCTCAGCACCGAGCGAGGGTATGATGAGTTCGCGCAGTTTCTGGAATGACACAACGTCAAAAACTTCGTCCTCTAGAATGTTAGTGCCGGCCGGTGTGGCATTGCAATCCGCGCTGATGATCCCGTTTGCCATGGTAACAATGATCTGCCAAACCGACTGCACTGTAGTGCGTGGCAAGTTTATTGCGCTGATGCGAGGGAGAGCTGCTTCTAGCATGGCTAGGGAAGACTTGGCCGCTTCCCTCCATGGCTGTGAGGATTTGGTAACGATCTTGAACTGATATTTCAGGACAATTGGCTTGGAGAGAGCAGCCAGAGCTGTGGCGAACGCTTCGGTTTGGTAGATGTCTGCCTCTGAGGCGTTCTTGATCACCAGAGACTCGAGAATCGACATGCTTTGCTTGGACATGGCAACAAAGGTGCGCTTTGCTGTTCCCGCCTGCATCAGTGTGTCTTGGGAAAACGCCAATGACACAAACTCGGAGACTTGGGTAATCAAAACAGAAGGAACACTTTGTTGGTCGGTCTTGACGGTGCGGAGAACCTCCAGGACCCGGCCTTGGAGCGGCGTGACAAACTCGACATCGCTGGCATATGCCCCGGGAGTCGCTTGCTGTATCGCGTCCCGGAGCAAAATGAGCATGCGCCGAACTCGTTCGACATTGAAGTCTCGTTGGATTAGGCCATAGAGCTCAAGTAGTGCTTCCACCCACACCAGAAGACAGTTTTGGTTATCAGACATCTTGTCGTCCTGTCCAGCAAGCGGCACTGGAATACCTCGGGACCAGATGTCCCAAGCTAGATCAATGCTGCCCTTTCCGACATTGGGCTTGTCGCTCTCTGCGCACCTGTGCAATATGTCCCTAAGGGCACTAAACGCCGCAGTGTTGATGTCCAGCACTTGGGCATCGAGCAGGGTTGCAAAGTGCCCGAGGAGATCACGCCAAATGTCGGAAAAGCTCCTGTACGTCACAAGGACGCCGAGATATGAGACAAAGAGGCCCGACACGCCCTGTACAACGACGACTGCTGTTTCATTCCAATCGCTACGGCTCCTCCCCTTGGCGGGTAACTCTGTGGCTGCTCGCATCTCCTCCTCGACCGATGAGAGCAGACGGAATATGACGAATTTTATGCAGATAGACCATGCTTCTGGACTGAGACTGTCTCCATACGCAGATATTATCCGCATCAGGGTTTGAATGGCGCCTGCAAACACAAGTCAGAACCACACAAATATCGGTGGGGTGTGAGATACTGACTATTTCTCAGCTCCAGTCGCTGATCTGTGGCGACTGAAGTAAGCCGTAGAAGAAGAAGCATCCAGAGAGCAGCGCTGGACCCTTTATGGGAGGGGTCTGCCGCCAGCTGCAGGAGCGCCTGGTCGCCGGACTCTTGTATCATGTCCTCGGTCATCGACATGGGCCGGCTCATTCCAGATAGGAAGTCGGATATGGCCCAGAAAAATGTGACAGTCTGTGGAAATCAGCGCCATCCCATAATATACACGGGGGTTCAATGCTTACTGTCAGAGCGACGTTGAGGTCATCGTCTTGGGTGCAAAACTTGTACAGGGTATCGACGAGATTGAGGAAACAGGCATTTGGCAAGGAAGTCAAAAAGTCGGAGCAGATTAGCTGAAGTGATGAGAACGACGGACGGATGAGTTTAACGGATCTTGTCACCAGAGAATGCCGGCCGGAGTGCCTGTCCGTCGCCCCACCTGTATCAAAATTCTGCGCCATGAAAATGGTGTCCATAATTTGGAATGTAATCTCCCAGCCGCGGACGAGCGACTCGCCACAGTTCTCCAAGAGGTTCTTGAGGCCCTCAAGGATAACTTTGTGTATGTCAATATCTATTGCGTGGCTCGTGATGGACGTTTCACGGGAAGGATTCTCTAACGGGATGAGAGAATCCCGGAGGGCTTCGAGAAGACGAATCTGAATCTGGCCACGGACATCCTCTTCTTGAGATGTGACTGTATTTGCCGCCTCCAGGACAATGCGAACCAACGTCTCAGCAGCGCGAGCCCTAACAGGTCCTGTGTTGGCATTGGAGCTGAGTGTGCTGATCAGTTCGGAGACCAGAGGAGTCCACCCCGATATCTCGGGTGAATATGTCAGCAGGCGCTCAATATTGATGGCAGCCAAATCTCCCAATTTTGCCAATGCAAACCGATCCTCCTGATTTGGCCCAGCGGGTCCCGATGTTGAAATGCTCAGCACCCTCTTGTGCCCCGAGGGCGCCTTGAGCGTGGCCGTCGTCGGCGGGGAGTGTGATCTGCGGTCCGGGTCGGTCGATGCCTCGGCGGGCTTCTCCAGCAGGTTACAAACAGCAGTAACAACCTCGACGAAGGCCGGGTTTGGAAAGTCGACTGTGCTTTCAAAAAGTCTGGATGCCGCTGTTTCAACAGCCCGAATTTCTGAGCTGAAGTTTGCCAGGAGAGCATTGGCTTCACTTTCCGCTTGCTGATCAGGTAATTTAGCTGCAATCGGCGTCTTCCCCGCGGTCTTGGAAGACAAAAAGAGCACAAAATCGGCCTGCTGCAGCGTTTCAAGAACTATACTCCACGATGACGATAGTGTTGGGCCGAGGGCAATGCCCAGGTTCAACAGCGCTCGCAGGCACAGCAGGTTTCGGGTGTTGAGAGTTGTAGCGCTGCCGTCTGCTGGCTGCTGCCTCTGCTTCTCCATTGGCTGAGTGGACTGGCTGACCAGACTATCCACACTAAGCAGGCCACGGGCGTTGCTGAATATACTGTTGGCTGTGTCAGGCGTGGCAAGGGGCGTGCTCGGGGTTCTAGCCGCTCCGGCATTGAGACATGCGGTGAATACATTCGGAGGCACAGCAGCTTTGCCCAGCGTGGTCAAAAAGGCGTCCCGGGGAGTGGTGAGTTGGAGCAGGCCAGCAACATGGGCAAATTTCTGAAACGCGCGCACCAATCCATGGTAGTACTCGGAATCCAGCGCTGCGAACAAAAATGTTGAGCATGTCGCAAGAATGGCAGGCCAACATTCGTCAATGAATGCGGCGCAGACCTTGACTTCGGCGTGTAAAGGGTGGCTCTCAAGCATCAACGGATTGACTGGCACGGGGTTCCGTTTGAAGGATGACGAGCGCTCCAGTGATTTCTCGGCGCCAGCGTCGCGTTCATCCCCCGGAATGGCTGGCGAGTCACGGCCAGCGTCCTGTTTCGCGCGCCTCCTCTGTCTGTCATTTGGAACCGTCAAGGGGAGGATGAACTTTGCCAGCCCCTCAGACAACGAGGTAATGCATGCAAGAGTCAAACTGTAGACGTACGACTCGGGTATGTTCGGTGGATCAGTCTTGTCGAGCTGGTCGATGCAGGGGACACGCATCGTACTCCACTGGGTGCTGATGCCGGTATTGTAGACATCAGAGCCGACTGAACCGGAGATGATGCCCGTGACGCCGCTTGCCTCCAGCATGACTTGATCCGTCGATGCACCGGCATTGGCGTATGGATTTGCCACCGGGATGGTTGACTGGTGACCCAACCCAATGACAGACGGCTTTTCAGTGCTTACACGGACAAAAGCTGACGTCAGGTTCTTGAGGATGTTCTTCTGGCCTTGCTTGAAATCGTAAAGCATGAAGATCCGCCTCAGGAGGGCATGTTCCACAAAGATGCCCCTGAACACCTCCATACAGAGTGCCCGTTTCCACAAGGCGGTATCTTGGTCGAGAAGCTGGGTGAGTATTTCCAAGGCATCGCCACTCTCAGAAGGGAGAATAGACAGATGCCGTCGCAGCAAAGTATATAGAACTCGGACTAGACGGACGCTCGTGGCAAAATTGGGCCTTCCCTGAAGTGCACTGATCATGAACGGCATAACCCTGATACGCAAGATATCAGCTTGCTCGGGGTGGGTGGAGAAAATGGCGGCATGGTTGGTCAAGACAGATTCTATGAGTTCGAGGCCGAACGTCTGAGGCAGGCCCGAAAAGCGAAGATATTCTGGTCTTTGGCCCTCTGTCAGGAGGCAGATGTCATTAAATACCTATCAAGTCAGCGAAAGAGTGCAGAGACATATGCGAAAGCAGTGCGTACCCTGTAAGCGTCCATAGCAGCGGATTTGAGCGGAACAGAGCCATCTTGGGCAGGGGCTTCACCAACCGAGGGTGAATCGCTCCCCGATTCTGCAGCTAGGTGTTAGTCGGTATTTCAAATCGTAGCTATGCTGAGGGAACGGCCACATACTATCTTCAGCGACTACCTTGTCGAAGACGGACACGACGAGCTGCTGCAAGGTCGCAGCAGATGTGTTATTGACAATCGCATTCTTGCTTGACTGCAGAATGAAGCAGATGTTGAGGGCTGTTATCAAGAGCTCACCCTTGACGTCGGTGGCGTAATTTGATAGCAGGGAAGGAAGTGCTTGCAATATCTTGAGCTGGACATCGAGTCCTGCGGAGGTGGCTTGTTGCAACGACTCGAGTACTTGACTTAGTTTAGTCCTCGGTAGTGCGCGAGAAAGAATCAAGCGCTGCAAGCATACAATGGCGATGCCGGTAAACTTTGCGTTTTTCGTTCCGCAGGCGATGATGAAAGGGTTCACGAAGTTGGCATGCTGGGCGAGCTCTAAGGGGTTGTAAGCGGGGTCTTCAGGTGGTCGCCATCACGAAGCGGCACACACCAATGACAACTTGAGCTTCTGATGTTGCCCTCAAGCTCCGGAGCTCTTCAAGTGACTTTTCAGCTGCCTGTTTACGGTGTTACTTTCCCCTGTCAATCGCATCATGCTGACACCTGGATCAGGACTGAAGAAACGGGGTTCTCTGTACCTGTCGCAGATCATTGTGTTTTCGTTTGCTTTCTTGAATGAGATTGGTAAGCTCTGATGCTAACAACTGGGAGGTCATGATGGTATTAGAAGGCCAATCTTTGCTGCAAACATGTCGCAGACAGTGCAGTTGAGTGCCGGTGGAACAAGATGTAAATGTAGTTGCGTGTCGTCAAGTCCCTTGTCAGCGGCGTGTGAGCGGGAGAGCATGCAGTGAGCAGGGGCACGACAAGGCGCAGCGAGGCCCCACAATGCCAAGATCTTTGCACAGCATGCGGGCAGAACGGCTCACCGCCCTAGCATGACCCCGCCATGCTCTTGCAAGCACTGCCATAGTTACCCCGTTGCCCCGCTACTGATTGTTGGAGCTAGGTCAGCTGCGACGCCCAACCAGTCACCCAGTTCGGTGTGCAGCTTTTTACTTCATTCCTAAGTTCTGCTCTTCAATATCCAAACTCAGCAACGGACATTCCTCCACACAATGGCAGTCGCTCAGGTGCCGCGGAATTTCAAGCTCCTCGCCGAGCTTGAGAAGGGAGAGAAGGGCATGGGTGCAGGTAGGCAGTCAGCCGCGGAACGACTGAACCCCGCGACTCGACGGATGCCATCAAATACCGATACCGATAGCTCCGGTGCTGACCTCTGCAACCCTTTCCTCTGAACAGGTGCCTGCTCTTACGGCCTCGAGGATCCCGAAGATATTTACATGACACACTGGCGGGGAACAATCTGGGGTCCCCCACATGTATGTTTTGCCTTGGCTATCTCATACCCTTTGACGTCGACTGCCCAAGCTAACCTCGATGCGTACGTAGGGCAACCATGAGAACCGCATCTACGAACTGAAGATGGAATGTGGCCCAGAATACCCGAAAGACCCCCCGACGATCCACTTTGTCAGCCAGATCAACCTTCCCGGCGTTAATCCGGTCGACGGCAAGGTCGACAAGAACTCTGTTGCCATCCTTCGCGATTGGACTCGGATTGCCGCCGAGCTAGCCAAAAATCCCCGACCGAAGGAGGACCCTTTGAGTCTTGAAACTGCTCTGATCGCAATCAGGAAGTGAGTAGCGAGACTTTGTGCGTGTCAACGACGCTGACCACACGACAGGTACATGGAGGAGCACAAGAAGCTTCCGCAGCCCCCTGAGGGATCCAAGTACGCCATGTACAAATAACCAACTCATAGGCTATTCGGGCCGTCCTATTACATTTTAGGGTCTTTACAGTCGTTTGATGGGACGCAGGTTGTGTGGGTGGCGTTAGGGATCTGCTAGGCTGAGATCAATTCCGTACACAAGTATTGATGCGACGGTGCAGAAGCTGTTGATGAGCGAACAAGACACTAGAGAAGCGCATACTCAATACATAGGCATTGCAATTGTGTGAGACTGTGCTAGGGGGCTCTTAGGTCATTCAGTCCTGTCGACTGAGGGCCCGTATGTAAGGTGTGCACGTGACTTCGCGCCACTTTCCACGGACGCCAAGATGTGGGATTTCCACCTCCAAATATCTTCCCAACTTCCCACGCCGGCGCCTCTCGCGCCATAATAAATGAATGCCCTCGTTTTTTAGGCCAAATCGCGACTCGCGACACCGTCGAGCATGTAATTAGCTCCTAATTCCCCTTCATTCTGCGAGAGAGTACTAACTAACCCCGCGAGTACAGGCCTCAGCCTCTACCGGGCGCTGCTGCGCAGTGGGCTCCGCATACCCCTTCCCGATAACCTTCTTCCCCTGAGGCGCCACAGGAATCCCATCCATTCTCTGATCGAACGAACTTTTCGTCTCAATCGTACAGAGAGCTCTCACCGCCTCATCATCTCTGCCCTAAAAAATGGCTACCGCTTTCTCGACCTCCTCTGCACCGCCGCTGAGTCCCCCTCGGAACCCGCCTACGACGATATCCTATCAGCAGTGCGCGAACACGTCCGCGCGTACGATGCAAGAGCTCGTAACCCAATACTACGAAAGGGCCAGCAACCGACCCTCCCTCCCCCCCCCAAGACCTGGACCCCGGTGTTGACCCTCGTCCAAGCGGCCGGCCCTTTATCCTCACCCGTCTACGAAGCCACCAATCGTCCTCTCCCCAAGGAGAAACTCAAGGGCGAACGCAAGGTCCCCGTCCTCGACGAAACCTTTGGCTTTCCGTTTCTCCGTTTCAGCAAACCCCAGTCTCCCCGGCTAAGCCGCCAGCTCAGTGACCTGATCAGGCGCAGAAGATGTCGCGAAGAGCTCATCGCCCGTTTCAAGGGGGAGGCTATTTACCTCGCGGAAGAGGAAGACGCCTGGGAGAAACTTCTAGAGAAGGATTTTGGCGTGATAGATCCGGCGATGACGACATATGTCGCGTCGGTCAAGAAGAGTATCGCCCACCTGGCGGTGGTGCTCAATGACGAGAAAAAAGACATGATGGCGAGGGGGAGGGCACTGTGGGAGCTTGTGCAGAAAGAAAAGGCGTTGGTTGAGGAAGAGAAGGAATATTGGGAGGAATGGAGGAAGCGCAGGGCAATGAAGCCAGCAGAAGAAGAGGAAGAAGAGGCAAGTAAGGAGATAAAGTTGGCGGAGGTGGGAGAAGAGGGAGAAGCAGGCAAGGAGGCAAATCCGGTGGATGTCCAGGCATTACGAGAGGCTATGGAGGACCCAACTCTATCATTCTATGAGAAACTCCTCATAGCAATGAGGCCGCAAGTACCCCCAACCAAGAACACGGTGCCACGGCTCAGAAAAAACGCAAACCCCAACCGCTCAGCTACAACACGGACGCCGAGGAAAACCAGATCGCATGAATCTCCAGGTTCCTCATCACTAGAAGCTAAACTCGAGGCGTTAAGGGTGTCGAACGGTGGCAAGATGTCACGAAAAAGTCATTCGTCGTTCTGACACCAGAAACGCTTGACTACCTACTTACCTATATCGTAGTTGTGTATAAGACCAGCGGAATTACCACTGCAGTACATATCGTGTATCAAGATCATAGCTTCTCGGCCAATAGAACAAAATTTGTAAAACTGAAGGCCTATTGCACTTGCTTTTCCTAGTTCACACACCCAGAGAAAATACCGACTCGCAAGATATTAAAAATCATCCAAAGCCCATATTATCCGGTTGAATAACTCCCATTGTCCAGCTTATTTCTTCTTGCTTCTTCATGATGCCACTCACCACTCGCTTAGCTGCCGATGACCCTCGCCGCTTTCCAAAATGCCGAATTGATATCCTGTGGTCTAAATCCCGGGGTTCGCCCAAGACAGCTCGCTCGCTCCGTCATTTCTAACAGGCAGGCAGACAGATGACTGCGTTAGCATTCATAAGATCAGACAAGGACAAGGGCAATAATAATGACAACTGGCTGGCAAGGGAAGAGGACGTACTTGTGATGAGGGTATTCACATCCACCATTACGGTTTCCCGTCGCAGACTTGCCGTTGCCGTTGCTGTTGCCGTTGACTTTGACGTTGACGTTGACGTTGACGTCATCGGAATGCCCAAACCCAAGTTATCTGTTAGACCAGCAGTAGCAAGGAAAGAGGGTTGGTTTCCCGCGGCTTGTGAAAATACACCGCTGAGTAGTGGATCAACGAGGCTGGTTAGACTTTCTAGGTTCCATGAGGAAGAAGAGGAGGAAGTGGCTGCTGGTTGTGAAGATACCGTGGTCGTCATGGCGGAGGTGCTGCCGCTTTCGGCACTTGATGTTGTCGTCGGGGACTGCGTGGATGTGTTACCGCTGTGATTTACTGCTGAGAAAAAGTCGTTATTGTTGTTGTTATTGCCAGCCTCAGTAGTAGGCACACTCAACGCTCCTAGGACAATGTCGGTGTTGCCAGTGGAGCCGTGTATGGTTGTTGCTGTGATGGAATTGGCGCCGAGACCTGCGGGGTCGACCTCGACAGTGACAAAGTCAGCACCAGGCGGGATAGTAACCCCACGCTGCCGCAAATATATCTCCACCTCGTCGCAGTCAAAGTAGTCGCCCCGGAAGCCCTGGAGATCCATGTGCATCTCCTTGTCAATGGAGCCGTCCCGGATGTCGGAGATGTCGGGGGTAAAGGGGCCAGTGGAGAATCCCGCAGTATTCTGTGGCTTCAGTACATCAATAGTCCCCTGGTTGCCGACTCGCTGCGTGCCCAGGCTACTCAAGTCGAAGTGGGTTCCAGCACCGCCGAGATTGTAAAAGGGATACTGCCAGTTGGATAGGTTCTCCTGAATGTTTCTTCCGACTGTCCTGCGAAGGCGCTGATGGATAGCTTCGCGTGTTTCCATCAGTAAGCAGAACCCAAAAACTCGTTGGAACCTGTCTGGTGGGGGATTCGGCATCGAGATCAGTAAAAGTGCCCTCTCGGAAGCAAATCGATGGAGTCTACGACCAAAAGTTGCTTCTTGAGATGTGTAAGTCCGGGGAAGGGGGAGTGACGAATAAGGGGACGGGTTGGAGAAGACCCCGAAGTCGAAATCTGCGGGAGTCTCGAAAGGGAAGCTCGCATTCTCGAGTGTCGGTTGGGTAATGACCTCGAAATCGAGACTTGCGGTGGTAGGGGGTGGAAGAAGGTGGCTCGAGAAATCAGATATCAGGTCAGCATCGGCGAGTGGTTCGTGAGTGACAGTGAGCCCCCCATAGAGCAACGATTGGGTCGTAGGGTTGTTCTCTGCTTCTGGGGTCTCAGTTCGCTCCGGCGAGCTGGACTTGGCACCATCGGCCCGTCCCGAGTTGGATCCCTTCGGGCTCCCCGTTGATCCAGTCTCGTCGTCCTTCCCATTGTCCTCGCTAGCCTTTCGGGCCAAGGCAAGGAACTTCTCGGTAGTTAATTGGAGCTGGCGGCCGAACTCCGGGTTAGTTTCCAGCGCCCCGGAGCTCATAGCGAAGTCATGCAACTGCAGAAACACATTGCTCATCTCTTCGTTTGCGTCCTTCAGCTCCTGAACACGCTTCTCGAGTGTCTGGATGGCATTCTCCTTCCGGTTCCGATATGCTCGTTGGGCAAGACGAATTTGCGTCCGCCGTCGCTGGGCAGGTTAGAGCCCATGGTACCCTACCAAGCAAACAGGGTCAACTTACATCGGCGGCTGTCTCGTCCTTCACATCTAACCGTGGACGTCCCCGCGCTCGCTTCTTCTCCTCCTCCTGGGCAATTCCGTCCGCCGATGGTTGGACCCTAGCACGTTTTCTGGGGCCATCTTCGGCAGGGCGAGAAGGAGCCTTTGACTTTCTAGCCACAGGCGACCGGGGCCCTGGGAAAGGTATGCCTGACGTATATGTCTCGGCACTGAGAATGGCCAAATCACCCTGCGGGTACCGCATGGCGACGACGTCTGCGGCTCGCTGTGTGGACATACAAGACGAATTACGTACTGATAACAATCGAGGAGTACGACATGTACCCCATACAGAGGACTCAGGCTGAGATCATGCCAAATATTGTTGGTAATGCAGATCTCTGATGTCGCGATTGCGGGGAATGGATGCCGATGCCAGATGCAGGATCACAAATGAGAATGGACGCTGTCGGAAACCTGAGGCTGGGCAATGCGTCGATGAGATAGGTATTCGATTGTTGCCTTCAATTGACCTAGGTATGCTGTAGACTGGACAGGCCAGCCAAAGCGGAGATTTCGCTGACCACTGTCCTCAACAAATGATGATGCCTGGGTGCTGACTGACGGGCCCCAATCACTGCGACAGGGGCTATTCCGGGAAGGGTGGCTGCAAGATATGTACTGACACAGATCCTCCGAACGGTTATCCCCTATGTCCGAGAGGCCCTTGACCGCCCATAGAAAGTAGGTACAGACATTGGACAAGGGTGTAAATGGGTAACCGGAATGTAGATTTTATTTCAAGTCTGCGATTCCTTCAAGGGTCTTTGATGCACAGCTTCAACTGCTGTCGCTTAATAATGCGTGAGCACGGGAGGTTGAGAACGATGGGATTCTAACTGCGTTGCACTGGGAGCAGGGATATGGCCGCGGCGTCCCGGACAGTGATTAGTGATCGCGGGTGCTCCGGGCTGTTAGCCGACTATCTTGATTGCCATCATCTGCAGCCCACTCTGTTGCATACATATCTCCAATGCCCCAGTGTGCGAGCTGGACCTTCAAAGCACTTCAGAGCGGCGGTGTGGATCAAGATACCTACTGCAAATTGGAGAGTACGGGTTCAAAATCTCAACCAGTAACAGGCAATTGTGCCAACCAGCCCTCCGCTGATATCATCACCAACTATATCCGAGCTGAGGATGTCTCGATGCTTGGACAAATATCTATTGCATTGTATCATGACCAATTGTTTTCGTAAACTGCTGGGCTGTTCTTCTCTCATGCTCCCGCAGAGGTTCCAAAGAGGCAGCCAGTGAACGCCAGTCCCAACCCTAGTTCCATACCCCTTGATATTGGCACCAACATCGCCGGCTGGGCTCAATGCAGGAAGATCTGGGTATTGCGGATTGCCCATGGTATTTTATGTTCCCACACATGTCGTCGAAACAGAGGAGAGGCTGTTGATCCGCCGAGCTTGTTTGTGGGTTCCAACTTCTGTGCAGCGGATCTTGACAGTGCCCCACCTCTCTGCCAATTCAGCCAGTCGGCGGTCAGTAAACTGTCCCAAGAGCCACTTTCCCCGCCTCCTCGGCTGCTCAGCCGCAGTCACTGGGGCGGAGTTTCAAGGATGAACGGTGGGTGCCGATCGCTTTTTTGCGGTCTCTTCCAGAGATTTTTTTCTGCTTGCGACGGTGGTGAGGGGTTGTCTTGCAATTCTCGAGCGCAAGGAGAACATTGTCATGATAATGTGTTCAGCATACGTTTAGGATACCCATCACGTCCAATTCTCCACTTTTACCTTCCAAACGGCCTCCACCAGTCTCCACGCGTTCGCATCCGGCCGGCTTTTGCCGTCATGGCAGACGCCGGGAATGGCTGGCAAACGGTCCTGCCAACCAAGAACTCGGGGATTGACCGACTATCCCGGTCACAGCTCGAAGAATATGAACGATCAATACTTAGAGAATGGGAGTCTTCCAGAGGCCACTGGTCTGGAATGTAAGAAATACCCACCAGATCAAGGCGGACCAGGGCAGCAGAAGATTCGCTGACCGATTAAAAAAAAGAGGCAAGCATACAGGGACCTCCCAACAAGACTTTGCCGAAGCGAAAAAGATACACTCTCGATTCAAATCTGCCCACGATGGCGTCCTCGGGTCGGGAAGCTACGGCGTCGTCGAGAAGGTCAACTTCTTCCACAACAACAAGACCGTGTGTCTGGCGCGGAAACACATCCAATACAGGCGGGGTTACACAATCCAGTTCTTGCGCGAAGAGGCCAATGTCATGGAAAAGCTTGACCACGACCATATCGTCAAGCTGGTCGGCACGTACTGTGTACGACCCAATGAATTGTTCCTGCTCCTCTGGCCCGTGGCTGTTTGCAATCTTGACAACCTGTTCAACGACCTCGATCTTTTAAAGCTCGGCCAAGGCGACCGCGACGACATCATCAATCGACTCCAAACACTCGATCTACACGACCTCTCTGGCGTAGAACGAGACCGGCACACAGGACAATTGTTGACCAAACAGGGAACCTGTCCGCTATCCTACCTCAGGCAAATCATGGGCTGCATCACGCGGGCGGTGGCATATTGCCATGGAGCAAATATTCGCCATCTAGACCTGAAACCCAGCAATATCCTTCTCAGTCCGGGTCGCGTGTACCTGGCCGACTTCGGCATTGCCAAGGATGTCAATAACCGCGACCGCACCATGACGATGGGTCAGCAGGGAACACCCAAATGGAGGGCCCCAGAGATCCATTCATCCCGAGATGAATGGTCAATGAAAGCCGCAGATGTGTACTCTTTGGGTCTCGTACTTCTGAATATCGCCACCATACTCTACGGCGGCAATATGGCTGAGTTTGACGCCGTGGTTGGAGATCTCACAGCGCGTGGCCGAGCCGAGAAGTTGGCACAGTACCACGCCAAGCTGGAGGCACTAGCTTTGGCAACCCAGGACGTAGAAGACACCAATGCGCCATCTTTCGGGCCCAAGCATATTGTCCACCTCACATGGCAGATGCTATCCCCCGACCCGTCAAAACGACCTGTTGTGGATCAAGTTGATACCGAACTGGTCGAGCTGGGGGGCATTGACCAGATCTATCACTCTCCTTGCTGCAAAAAGAGCAGCCGATTTGTAATAGATCGCATGAATGCCCGGTATAGACAGGCGGTACACGAGCGGGATCGTCTCCGAAGTGAACACGCCCCCTTGTTGAAGAGATTGGAGGCTTTGGAGGGTATGAACGAGACTTATGAGTCCCGTATCCAAAAAGAGCGGAGGACACAGGCGGAAAATATTGCTAAACTGCAGGAACAGCTGGAGAAGGAGCGCAATGAACGAAAGCGGCTTGAGGCTCAGGTCGCTGTAGCACAACCAGGGTTCAAGAAGCCCGCCCGCCCAGCCATTCCCATATCAGCGGAGAGGAAGCTTTCGATTGGGGGTGGCAGTCCTGCCCCCAACGGCTTGATTATGAGAACAAGACGGACACACCCTACCACGGTTGCGCAAGCCAACGCTTCAGGATGCATACCTTCGCCATCACCTCTACCACAACGGATATCAGCGCCAACAGTCACCTTCAACACACGCCTAAGCTATTCTCAGACTGCTGCAGCCGCCTCGGCACCACGTGTCGTCTCATCATCAGCCATCCGAAAAGACTCGCTTATTTACCCTCAGATACCCGGTTCTCCTAGTCCAATGGCAGGTCCCGGCAGCCCCAGTCCAGACACAGCAGGGTTCCCTCTACGATCCCGCAACTCAGGCTCTCGGCTTCCCCAACCCGTTAACCCAGCTACGCCGATTCGATCCAACACACCCGCCCTTCATCGCGATCCATCGTCTACAGACAGCACTCAACTCAGCATGTCCAGCTCAACTTTTAGCCGCCTCAGTTCATCTGCATATCCAGAGTCAGCAGCCGAGACCAGTGTCGCCGGAACCCCAGCCATTGGCAGTCCAATGGCTGACGATGCAAACGCGGGTCGGGGGAGCCGGAGGCCATCCAATATTCACGAATTTATACCACCAAACCACGTCGATGGTGTTAACGGTTACACTGACGCTCAACACGAGGCGCCCGGACTGGGCCTGGGCATCATGGAAAGGAGAGAGAGTATAACAAGTGACGCGGCAAGCGCCCGTGGCACAGCCAGTGTAGTCAGTTCGGCAGCATTTCCGGGTACGGCAAGCCCTCTACTCAGCGGATCTGCGCTGTCCTCGCCGAGGGCGGTCCATGCGGTGCCAGACATGCAGGGCGGGGCCATCAAAGTGCCGTCGCTACCAACGGCGAAGAGCTGGGCCGATGTGGCTAGGAGACAGGCCAGGGTGAATGTGTAATTACAAGGCATGAAATCTAGGCATCAATCTTGCGGCGTTTGACGGCGATATGTCGGTGTGCACACAAAAGGAAACCGCATCGAAGAAGGCAATGCGAAAAGATATGAACACAAAGAACAGATTTTATGGTGGATATGACAATGGACATGGAGTTTTTGGATTACAACTGTTCTGGCGACATCGGCTAGGTATGACGAATCGGGGAAGGTGAACTGTGGGCCGTCCCTTGTGTCCGGTGTTTGATGTCACTGCCTGCGGAGATAGGGGTAACTACAGTTGGGCAAGCTAGGACGGGACGTCTTGTCAGCTGGTTACCTACCTAGGTTTGACCATGCTGGCAACTTGGTGCAATGTAGATTTGGGACGCTCTAAGCGATAAGAGACGCTCGTAGTCGTGGTTACATGTGACCTCGCTGGGAACCTACCTACTTGGGACGGTTGGTTTGCTGAGTCAGTGAATGAACTCGACAGACTTGATTGTTTGAATGGCTTCCCTTGTTTCGGAAACCGATGCTGAAATGGCTTCAAAATCAATGCGTTGAGGTGGATATTTGGATAGGCATTTGCTAGTCGCGCACCCCCATTTTTGCTATTCGCGCATCCCCCAAAATAGAAATAATTATTACCAAGTATCCAGACAACGCCCTGGTCTGACAACGGTACCGTTGGAAAGCCTGAATCTTGTGGAATCTAATGGTACTACCCTCGTAACTACAAGTATACTAGTACCAGAGAAAAACCTACTACTAAAGATTGTATAAATAATTATATAAAAAACTAACAAAAAATGTTAGCTAGATAAGTATTTTAATTCTTAATTTCATTTACTTTCTTCTATTCCGTTATAGAAAAATATCATCTTGCAATTTTTAAGCTTAAAATCCAACTTTTTACTTTGCAAATTTCTGGTGTTAATACTAACGTAGTGGTTGAGAAACAATGTTCAAAAAATAGAAGAAAAAATTAGCTATTTAATGGTATTGCTTTTATGCAAATAGCTTAAGAAATGCTTGTACAATCTTAGATTTTTCAATTTGGGTGGGTGCGCGAATAGCAAAAATGGGGGTGCGCGACTAGCAAATGCCTTTGGATATTTCAGTCCCATTTCTCGTCCACACACACACACACACACGCACACACGTGCCTCGAATCTTGAAAGTCCTATGAGACAAGCACAGTGTGTTTTAAGGAGTAGGTTACCTAAGGTCTTCGCCTCCGATTACCTAGATAGATAACATAGAAATTGCAATCATCCCCACCAGATTGAAATGAATTGGACGCGGCATAGAATGAGCTGGCATTGAAAACTGGACCACAAATGCCTTGTCCAGATCTACAATATAATACAATTCCCTGGGAGTATTTATTCCAGTGTACCATGAGCCGGCTACCTATTCTAGTCGTGAGATACTAAAGGTTTACTTACATAGGCGTTAATTGCAGGAATCAGGGCTCGGGATTAGACGGTGTTTGGTTTATTCATGTTGACAGCTGTCACTCCCTTGCACAGGCACGGTATCCCGTAGTGATGGCGAGTGTCAAACCTGAGTCTATGTTAGTTGCACTTACAGTGAGTGAGTGTCTTTCGAAAACTGTCATTTGTGAGGTGGACTAAGTCTATAACAAACACCAAGTCAGCAGACGACATGACACGCCAGTTCTGCGTCAAAGTGCGTTAGAAGACACACAGGACGTGATATATCTATGGAGATCTGCTAGCATGACTCGCAGAAAAAACAATAAACGTATCACGTCACCCAGTTGAGTCTTGAGAATTCGTTCACAAACAGTTTGCTATCTCCCAGATAGACCAGCGACAACACACCGACAACGTGACATTTCCATGCAAACTTGAATATACCTAAAATTCATGACCCGTGACGTTTCTGAACATGGAGATGACGAGGCGAATGGAAGCGAATATAAAACCTGCCCTGTCCTGTCCTGTATAGCGTCTTTTTTTTGGCCGTCCGGTACATGTAAAGCATTAGCTTGACATTTCGCTTCAGGTCTGATAGATACCTAGGTAGCTAAGACTTTTGATCTACTGAGAAAAACTTGCGAATTGATTGATACCTAGCCTTCCGTTCTAGCCGGTTCTGTTGTGAATTGATAAAAGGTTCTTTCTGGTCGGACTCATGGAGAAAACCGCTGCTTCTGCTTCCCTGAAAGCAGGAGGCAGTGAGGACAAAAATGACAACAACGACAACAACAACAACAACAACAATGAGATCAAGGTGAACATAGATGCTATCGAGGCGGGTTTTCGGGAAATTTGCGAGGATCTAAATTGCCGCATCCAAGCTGCAAGAGGCGACACGGAAACGGCCGGAAGAATCAACATGGTCCAGCGCATGATTCTCGAGAAAGAACCGGTGGGAAGAATATTTCAAATCAGAATCGTCGTTTGGGACGAGATGTATAAAGCGACAGTGCAAATGGCACAGCAACAACACGGTGGCTTCAAGGACCTTGTGATAACGTCCGGCTTACCGACTTTTGAGGTGGGAAACATCATGGCCCGCAACGAAAACGATAACTACAAAGACAACAACATGGCCTCGTGGCCGCCTTCCGGCGACCAACCCCGAATGCATGACTAGATACCTCCTAGATAACACTGAGGCGACTCGGTTATTCTACGGTTTGAGATATCTAGGTACCTACCGTGGCATTAGGTGGGAGATATCACATCACTTTATGTTCGACCGGATTTGGGGGTTGTGGTTTATGAATTTGGATCTGGGTGGTGGTTTTGCATTTTTTTTTTTTGTCATTTTTAGAGGCTTCTTTGGGTGTTAAATGTTGGTAAATGAATAGATAAATGAACAGGCTTACCAAGGTATTCTTCCACAGTGTGACGAACTCAGGGCGGTACCGGATGTAGGCCCTGCGCGAGTCCGGTTGAAACATGGGTAGGTACGCAAGGCAGTCGATGCTGTGATACATAAAATGGTAACGAACGAGACGCCCCTACACATATAAGGTGGGATACAGTAATATCCAGGTGTAACTATGTGGGTCCTCCTTTGGTCACTGTCCGGTGCTACAGTGTCACCACTAGAGCCTCGAGCAGCAAGCCCCTGGCCGAGTCCCACAGCACAGACTGATGAACTGGAAACTTAAGAAGGCAGACACCGCCCGACGGTTCTCTTGTGGTCCTGTGCTCTTGTGCCCCCCCCCCGAAAAAAAAAAAAAACTCCAAAGATGCCATCCCTCAGCCCCCCTCGCCCCAGCGAGCTAAGGGCCCTGTGCCTTGTGCTCTGGAACTGGTCCAAGTACTGTCAAAACTGCCCCGACGCAAAGTCAGACAAAGGACTAGACGTCTCGCAGTGCAATAATGCCATCTGTCCCTTTCAGGCGAAATGGCTTGTCAGAAGGCAGGCATTCCTGAACTTTTACCAGAATTGCACATCGGGGTACTCGTCAGACACAACAAGCAACAAAACCGCTGTCCTCCAGACTCACCAGGATTTACTCGACATCATTTCGTTTCTCAAAACCCTCCAGGCCTCCACTTACACACGAAAGCAATGCATAGACGAGTACTTTAAAGCAAGCGACCCGCTCAACCAGATATTCAGTGTCAGGGACCAGGAACAGGCGTTTCTCCTCGCAGCCCATATAATGACCATGGTCAGTCTTGTGCCATCCAAAGTGTTATCCGCCGCCAGCCTGCCCGCGGGTCGGAAAGAAAAGGTACTGGTTGTATTCCCCGATGCGGTCTGGGACGAGGACAAGTCTCTTCATAACGCCATCCGCTCCGCTTTTGTGAAAAGGACCCAGAATAAACTCCAAGGCAATACTCGGGATGCGGCGCGGATTCAGGCCGACCTCACGGCTGCGAATCTCATAAGGCGAGCCAAACTCGAAATCCATGGGACGGACGAACTGCGGAAACACTTAATGTTGCGCCACACACATCTTTACGTCTTCCGCCACATTGGGTTTTTAAAGGAGTTGCTCATGTCGACAAAAGAAGAGGAGGTTCAACCTAATCAGGGGCCGCCAGCCTTGCCGCGAGAAGTGGCTCTGGAAGCACTTGAGACGCTATACACGTTATTCCCGCGTTCAGACGGGGTTAAAACCAGTAAGCTGCTTGAGAGGCTCATACGAGAGCAGGATTTTGATTCCGACTACATGAGATCCCCGACAAGAGTCCACGAGCGGCAGAACGAGGCGTCTTCGATAAACGGGTTTCCCATCTGGGGCGAGCGACTCATGGTTCTTTATGAGGAAATCCAGTCCCCGTCGCCGAGGAACTGGATTGAGGAGTGGCTTGATGAGAAAACTCGGCCGTCCTATGGCACCGCTATTGCTGTGGCAGGTATTTTCGTTGCCTTGGTCACGAGCTTCCTGGCTTTGATTGTCAGTAGTTTTCAGGCCGTCGTGGCATGGAACCAATGGAAGTATCCGGTGAGCCCGCAGTAGGGTCAAAGGGTGTGATGGGAGGAACGAAATGATAAGTTGTTATGGAATTATCGGGGCGTTCATGTTATTTCCCTATTATCAAAATCTAGCCCAACTGCCTAGGCAGATCAGATTTAGTGTTTCAACCCCCGTCGCGGGAGGATTGCTTCGGTAGTGCCTGGGGGTTGGCCCTCCATGTGAAGAGAAAGAAAGTGCCAAGATGAATAAGAGAGCGTTGGTGGAGTGAAAAAATTTGGAGAGATCTTCCTGTCTCTGCATGCGCCTTTGTCGGGAAAGAGCGATCCGACATGAAGCGCCCGGTACGAGTTTGGTTGCAATATACCAGACGCAAGGCAGTCCATGCTGTGATACATAAAAGGTAACGAACAAAATGCCACTACATATGTAAGGTGGGATATAGTAATATCCGGATATAGCTATATGGACCACTGGAGCCTTGAGCAGCCCGTGGCCGAGTCCCACAAACTGATGAGGAGACCCTTAGGAGGACCGACGCCGCCCGACGGTGCTCCCCTTGTGCTCCTGTGCCCCAGAAGTTCAGCTCATAAGCGTATCGTCAAGGAGAAGACGTCTGAGATGGACCTTTGCATTTGGTGGGGCTCTTCGTGGCGGCCTAGCGGGATGCACGACCCCTCAACCGCCCCAAGCTTTGTTGGGTGATATAGCTCACCATGTAGACCCGTAACTTCAAGCTGTGGTTAAGATTCACTTGCCAAGGCTTTGTGAACCCTTCTCTCCATGCGACGGAGATGGTGGGTTGGACGCCGCCGAAGACCAACGCATGAAAAAGTGCACTTCCAACCCTAACCCTGAGAGCGAATCTTCTCGAATCTTCTCGAATCATCACCAATCAGCGAGCAGCGACGCGCGTTTACAAGGCTGACTGGAACCATCCAGCAACACCGAGAGGCTACCTGATTACGCATACTTGCCATCGTGGCGCTCCACGAAGATGCAATTCCAGCCCCGGATGCAATATTTAAATCATCATAATCACCTGTTTCCATGGCCTGATTTTTTTTTCAGTCGGAAACACAACAACCAATCTTCCTCGTCTCCAGTCCCTCACCACCTTCTCCAAACTTCAACCTCGCAAGCCAAACACCAAAACCAACTATCAAAATGATTTCCATCTTCGGAACTCCTTACTGCTATGCGGCTGTGGCTCCGCAGCCCAGCATTGACCCACTTTTCCGTCTGCTCGACGACTTCGACCCGTTCGTTCGGGCGCTTGAGCTCGATCGCCACATCCAGGCACAAGCACAGCGTCGGCATCAGCGGCGTGCTGCCACTCCCATCTTCAAGCCCAAGTTCAACGCTCGCGAGACAGAAAATGCCTACGAGCTGCACGGCGAGCTCCCCGGCGTTTCGCGCGAGAACCTCAACATTGAGTTCACCGACTCGCAAACCCTCGTCGTGCGCGGCCGTCTTGTGAGGACCTGCGAGGCGAAGCCCAACACTGAAGTTCAACCCGAGACGGAGAAGCAGCCCGAGGCCCAGGTCGAGCCCGAGCCAGTCCCGGAAAAGCCCGTCAACAACCACCATGCCACCGTCGAGGACGATCCGGAGGACGACTCCATCAGCATTATCAGCGCTACATCTTCCACCTCTGCCGCGAAGGTTGCAACACCTACCGAGACTGCCCCATCCAAGACAGCCTCACCCAAGCCTGAGGTCGCTAAGCCCGCTCCCGCTTCCACTCCCGCCGCACCAGCAGAGAAGGTGTTGACGTATGAGCGAACCGTCGGCGAGTTTTCGCGCACTTTCCAGTTCCCTGCCCGGGTTGATCAGGAATCTGTGACCGCCACGCTGGAGAATGGCGTGCTCAACGTCGTGGTCCCCAAGGCGAAGAATGTGAAGAGGAGGATTTTGATCAACTAGGTTAAACAAAGCGGTTGGGACTGGCTGGATTGGCACAATATCATCATGATGGGATTGTACGATATGATTGATGCGGTACATGTACAGCAACCTAACCAAGAGGGATGGATCATCAACGCATATTGCATGGGATTAATGGACTGGGGATAAGGATAAAGATAGACGTGCCTTGCCTCGCCAGAGATAGCAGAGCAGGGCTGGGATTGAAACTTTATGAATTCAGTTGCTTTTTCTTCCTACAATCTGATTTAGTCAGTTTGACATGACGTGACGTGATGTGACATGTTCCCCGAAAAAGAAACTTTGTAATCTCGAGATCCAGTAATTCCCAACCAGGTTACGTAGAATGATAATTCAGCCAGAGCAAACTGGCCGCAGTACTAAGGCGACATGCGGGCAGTGACACGCCAGGTTATACTTTCTCGGCGTCACTCCAAAGACCATTGCGACAGCAATTCTGAACCAGGATTGTATTGTACGTGTTCTGACTTCGAATAGGTTTCCCGTTTTTTTCCCTTTAGAGGTGCTCGGCGTGGTGGGAACTACGCTTTCCACTGAAGGCAGGGGCAGGGGCGATGCACATGCAAATTTGGGTTTTAGCTTCCAGTTAATGCGCTAGTCGCTTTTTCTTTCAGCCAGAACTGGCGGCATTTCCACAAGAGCGTCACACTCTAGAGCTAGACACCGCGACGTTGAGTTAGGGACTGGGTGTGGCTAGCTAGGTACCTAGCTACCTAGATAGCTAGGACTTGAGAACTCTTGCTTGATAGAGAGGTTCTTCTGGCATACAGTACAGCGTTTCCCGGGGGCCAGAAGCAATAGGAAATTGCCATGCCCAGCGGTGAAAATAAAAGGGGTTAGTTAGTCTAGGGGAGAAAAAAAACAAGGTTTGGGGCAAAGAGAATTTGGCTTCCCACCAGGCGGCAAGTCAACCACCAGAGGAGACGGCCGACAATCCAGCACCTACGTCAACACCGTCGGCACAACAACCCCTTAAAAAAACGGAAGCCAAGTATATAAAAACTACGGTACCTACCCGCCAGGAATCCGGCCGATCAACCCAGCGACCAACAAAAAAAAAAAGCAACCAACATGATCCGGATCCGGATCCCGATCATCATCGATATGAATTCACCAACCGTGGCATATCAAATCAGCTCTCTTCCGTGAGCGTCAAGAGGTCTAGATGGCCAGGCCGTTGGGATTGGCAGTGGCCCGAGAAGGGGTGTCAAGTGCAACTGTTTCACGAGACAACCTTCCGCAGGGCGTTTAACCACGACAACTCAAAGGGCCCTACTTGTTCATCTGCCCCGGAGTCTAGGCAGACTCGCATGTTTGAAAGTTGCTGATTGGTTGACCAACCCTGAGTTGCGCCTCACTCCCCGATGCACGCCCTCCAGCTCGAAATGTCCAGTCGTTCCACTTCACCAACCCCTCACTCACGGAACTCACCAAACTAATCGCGGCCCCACCATGGAACTCGCGCTCACTTTTGGAGCAGTCGGCGACTTCCTCTCAATCGCTCTTCTGATCAAGGACATCGTTTCAGCACTTGATGAAAGTCGCGGGTCCGCCAAGGCTTATCGTGGCCTCGTTCACGAAATTACGCACCTACAGAAGGCCTTGGAGCAAGTTGATCACATCTACCGCAGGCCAGACCTTCCCAGCGGTTTGAGAGACCTCATCTCCATTGTTCAGACCACCATCTCGCAGGTGTGCGACTCTCTCAGAACCTTTCATGGCAGGATTGGTAAGAGGTACGGCGACAGCCTGGCTGAAGGTGGGTCAGGCAACATCTTCAGGGATGCTGCGAAGAAGATCCAGTGGAAGCTGGAGGAAAAGGATGTGGACAAGTTCCGTGCCGAGCTTGCGGGACACAGGATGACACTCGAGCTGTTTCTCCAAGTCACAACAGTGTGGGTGGCTGACTGCTGTCATTGTGGACCTTCCTCTAATGTGTCTCTAGTCGCCTCGAACAAGAGAACCACAAAGCTTTAACTACCCAGCTGAGCGAAACGGAGAGAAGCACAACCGCTATCGTTCGCCGGTACGGCTACTCAATCGAGAGCCGTCTTGGCTTCCTCGGGAGACGCATCCTCTCCAAGCTAGACTTCGTGGCCAGGCTGGGCATCAACATGACAAAATCTGCTTCTCAAATTCTCACCTTGATGTTCGCAGTGTCTGGAGATCTCAGCATCATCAGATCTGTGGTCTTGCGGCTCGACAGGGGCGTCAACAACGGTGAGCACTTCGTGCTTGAGGATGCAACAGGCCGCTCGTTTCCGATCCATATGAAAACCATCACTAGCTGGGAAGCGTTCAACTTTATTCTGGAAGACCAATTTAAAGGCAAGAAAGGCGAGCGGCGGACCCGCCGTAAGCTCTACTCGCTTCATGAGAGTAGTAGCAACCTCGAGATTGACCGATCTGCCCATTTCGAGAGCGCATTTATGCCGTATCAAAAAGTTGACATGAGCCTCATTTGCAAAGCTCCTATGGCGCCAACTACTAGCGATGGAGAAACCGGCTTATCGAGCTGTCCTTGGTGCAAAACAGTATCCCCAGGAAAGTTAGGAGATCGTGTGCAGTGTTCGACTTGCAAGCGGGATTTCTTGCGGGTCGTCGTCGAGGTGGAAGATTCCGATGACCTCGTGATGGCCCCATCGCCAACCGCGCTTCAGCGCATTGCGGATGTGCAGTTCGGCAAGCCTTCTTTGGGTACATCGGGCAAGCGAGCTCGTGAGGACGATGATTGCGAACCTTGCAACAAATGCCAGAGAGCCAAACGCCCCAAAGCAGCACTGGGAGAAGAAAGGAAGTGCAAGAGACCGCGAGAGCCTGACTCCGATTCGGAGTCCGATGAAGAGAATCTTGCCGGCCTGGCTCACGTCACTTTGCAGACCAAGCGGATGCGACTACTAGAGCTGGAGACAAGACCATTCCAAGCGGTGCAGGCTGACTCATTCGATTACCTCGCCCGGAAGGTGCTTGGTGACGACAGTCCAATGTTTGCAACTGTTTCAACCGACTCACCATACAATATAACCACATCACGCTTCGTTGGAGAGGCAGGCAAACCGAGGGTGGAAGAGGTTCTCTCTGACGAGGAGTCGGATGTGGAGGAGAACTTGCCGGATGGAGATGGCAACATGGAAACGTCAGGAGTCGACGGAGTGACTTATGAGACTTATTTCGTAGAAAGGAAGCTGCGTGGGCCTGAGGCCAATCCTAACCTGGAACGATGGGCGCAAATCCGAAAAAATGCCGCCGAACGAGCCGCCGAACGAGCCGCCGCCAAACCCGCCGCTGAACGAGCTAGCCTACCACGAGAAGACGATGACGCAAGCGATGAAGAGAGTAGGGCAGCCAAGATCACTATTTCTCAAGCTATAGTTGAGCACAGCTGACATTGTGGATAGCGATTGAATCGCGGGTTGTTCGCATCAAGGCTAGGGTTGCCGAGTTGTTGGCCAGCGTCGAGGGCAGTCAAAAACGCACCAGCGAGCGCCACCATGATACGGCCGGGTTACATAGCTCTCAAGATACTGATACCGGAATAGTTGCTGAGCTGGCATCCTTGGGAACACCCACATCCGCCGTAGTCCCCAAATCTACGACGCTTGAACGACCACATGCGGCAAGGTACCAGCCACGCAAAGCGACCGAGCTCGATAGAAAAAAGCACGGCATCCCGGCTGGTTATTCCCTCAAGCGCTGGGACCCCGAAGAAGATCCAATCTTCCTTCTTGGGTCCGTATTCGACGCTAACTCTCTGGGCAAGTGGATCTACGACTGGGCTGTATATCACTATGGGCCTTTGGCACCAACATCGGAGATGGCTGGCGACTTGTGGCTTTTGCTCATCAAGCTGGTGGGTAAGACAAAAAAGGCCGAGGAAACTCTACCGGGAATCAAATCCAAGGATAAGAGAGAAATGGTTGAGGATTTCGTGGAAGCGGGTGACCGTCTGCAGGGCAATCTGCGGAAGCTTATCAAGGTGTGCACGACTTCCTTGCTCGAGTTGGCCGGGGGAAAAGACACACGGCTTGGCAAAAGCGCAGGGACCGACTTCGTGGGGATAATGTTTGGCGAAGACAAGCAGCTTCAGAAGACAGAGAGATTCATGGCGAGTGTCAAACTGTGGAATCTCAGATTTGATACCGTCTGCGAAGAGATTCTCAGGAAGCCGGCTATGTAAAGTAACTCTCACGAATACATTTTATCCATCTACTCAAACTATTTGACCCTTGCGGGCTTAGGTGATTCTTTTACTGATTATGCGCGATTACTATCTAATAGTCCTGAGCGGAAGAAAAGCTGAAAATAGGGCTATTATACATCCTAGTGTAACAACGACGTTGCAGACTCGTAAAATTAGGCAGTTAGATTTTCCTCAAACATAAATTCCCATAGGCTCTTTGATATTTCCAGTCGTGACAGCTCAACAGTGACATTGATATTGAAAGCGGGCTCGGTGGGTAATTGTGCACTTTGAGCTAGACATCCAGTCCGGTTCCTCAATCTCTCCATACATACATGTACCCATCCAAACCTAAAACAACAATGCTTTTTTTCCGTGTCCCAGCGTAATTACCACAAAGGGGTAAAGGGGGCTAAGACCCAAACAGACATATCAAAACCTCTGCTTGCAACCCCGATAGCCATCAACCACAAACCCGGACACCACCACCACCACCAACCGTCAACGCATAAAGCCAAACATGACATGTCCTCCGGTCTTTTTTTTTTTTTTTTTCTTTCAGAAAACACTTCCCTACTCC
>Ga0247765_1000342_pt1 | contig 37275 bp, 42 predicted proteins | sample UWRJL106311C6_FD_179949 | JGI IMG/M metagenome (GOLD analysis project Ga0247765, IMG submission 179949) | Plant litter microbial communities from Arlington Agricultural Research Station in Wisconsin, United States - UWRJ-L106-311C-6 | ecosystem: Environmental > Terrestrial > Plant litter >...
TTTGTTCCGGAAAAAAAAAAAAAAAAAAAAAAAAAAAAAAAAAAAAAAAGCTCATGGCGGCTCAGGTCTTGATAGACAACGCCTCGATGCAACGATTACCTAAGCTGCACTGATCGCCCTTGATTGCATTTACCCGGCGGCTCGCCTGCGAAGCGTTTCCTAGCTTCACACGCTGCGCTAGCTGCTGTTAGCACCTTGAGAACTGGGACAAGACGGCAGCTGGGCTTACTAGGCCCCAAAACTCTCGTGCAGGACCCCAGACGTTCAAGAAATTGGCCAACAGTGCGCTAAAATGGCCTGTGTTGTAGTATAACACAACGAGAAAATTGCTTTGTGGTTTGTCTACAACTGGTGATTTGCGTATCTCGATGCTCGAGCTGGGATGTGATTTGTTCCTAACCGGGTTTTCCTGACCAGATGCATCCGCTGGGTCACTGGTCTTGGTCGCGCCAGCTCAGAGACAAACTGGGATCCTTCAGCGAATCACCACCGCATCGCTGCACACAAAAGGGGATAACAGAGACAAGCCGAAGCGGTTTGTGACGGGAAAAGGCACATGCTGGTTGAAGCGCTCGCGGTTGTGGTTTCAGAATGGCACTTTTGAGAGAGACCAACCCCTCGATCACATGGAAGAAGCCAGGGTGAAATTGAGCTAACAAAAAGAGATGGAACCCCTGCGATGATGTCAGCCCTGGAGAGGAAAAAAAAAATTGAGCACGAAAGTGCCGTTGGTTGTTGGTTCAGCCGAAAGAGGAATGCGAGGATGTGCCATGCAACAACACAACTTCGTCCTGGATTTCTTGCTGCTAGCGCATTTTTTCGCCTATTATAATAACGTCAACAAGCTTATTGTGACGGTGTCCAGCCTGTCTTTGATCCTGGGCTGAGGTGAGCCGGGTAAACGGGCAGAAGGCTCGTTCTGCCCTCCCTCCCCACACCGACCCTGGCCCGGGGTGTCGAATGCGGTCAGTCAGGGGCCCGTAGATCCGGGGCTCGGATGGTCCATCCGATCAAGCATCCCAGTCCACACCGCAGGTCCAGACTGTTCCCACGTGCCCAGGTGTGTGGCAGTGATGCGAAGAGAATTGAACAACATCGCCACTGCACGTGCAAGAGATAGGGTAAATGGATGATTATGGCTCCGAACCGTTTTCGCGGTGGCGGTCGGCCAGGGGCGCTATTATTGGCGTTACCCGATCGCAATCAAGCCTCCAAGACCTTGAGTTTCGTGGGAGCTGATGCGAACATGTTGTCCTTTCTCGCACGCGCGATAAGAGACGAGGCGGCGCTCCGGATATGGGCGAAGCGGCGAAATGCCCTCTGGAAGACGTGCTCCCGCCGCGGCAATCACACCTTCGCCGGTCTCGTCCTCTCGATCCGACACACCTTGCACTGGCGCGGAGTAAAAAGCATGCAGTTGCCTCGGGTAGGAAGGTGTTGCCTGATAGTTTTCGACACCGGTGAAGAGAAAGAGGACACAATTTAATAAAAGCGGAATTTGTTTTGCATGATGCAATGCTCCCGACTCCCCAAAATTCCTCCCAGCGGAGATACGCCGCGGATTTCAGGGACCTGCATTGGCAAACCCAAGAGCCGTGGCGGGGTCTTGGCAGAGTTCTCCGGCGAGGGTAACGGCAGTCTGCTTCGTTGCGTGTTCGGAAACCCATCGGAGACGTCGGGTGTGTCTTCGATCTTGCGCGTATCGCATGTGTGAGGCATAGCACCAAATTTGCCATGTCAGTTCATCAGCTGTTGAGCAACGGATCACAACCAGCTACTTCGTACGAAGTACCCGCCCTTCTTACAATCCAACCCCTGAAGGGTTACTAGGCGCTCAGCAGGGGTTTATACAATTCTAACAGCTGAGCGGTGGTTTGTAAGGCGCTGAGCACGACTATTTATCTAGGTTATGCATCGGATAGAAACCTGAGGTCTCAAACCCCCACACCAAAACCTCGATAATGAAAGAGGATATACCCTCGTGGGTTTTAGCACTGCTGCTGGAGAGTTGGGTTGGAGGACAGGTTGCTCAGGTCAATACCGTACAGAGGGGTTGCACTGTAGTAATGAAGGTCTATAGGTAGGCTTAGTGGGTCAGAGTGTTCACAGAAGTATGCGGGTTTAGCTCAGTTGGGAGAGCGTCAGACTGAAGTCCACTTCAATCATATATCTGAAGGTCATGTGTTCGATCCACATAAACCGCAGTTTGCTTTTTGCTCCTCATGCAGTCTGCTTTGAAATTTCGGACTTGGTTGTGGCTACATCCGCCGACAGAAAGATCCATGTCACTTCTCACGACGTTGAAGAGCCACCGTCGGTTTAGTCATAGCTCGTTGCCCGAATCGAGCCCAGCGCTTCTCGGGACAAGCCTTCTGGGGCATCCGAGGCTCGCCGGGCATTCGGCCCATTGATAAAGATGCCGAGAACAATTTTAGCTTGTCAACATTCATTCGTTTTCCGCGTGTGGGGCTTCTCGCGATGTTTTCGTACGTAACTGCACAGAAGCATCACAGAGCCGGGAGGAGCGAACCTGAAGCCGTGCTGGGTGCACGTGCCTGGCGTTGAATGCGGAGTCCAACGGGCCGCAGCCTCCATGCCTGGGTGGGAGCCAATTGATCACTGTCACAACCGCATTCTCGGTCGATTTGGCAGCTTTCCCACCCCGAATTTCCTGCCGCTTCCTTCCCCACAGGAGATGGGGCCCTTGGCATTCAAGTTGTAATGGACTACCATGCTATCCACGGACACGACGTCTCGAGTTTCGACCTGCCTTCAACACGTAAGATTTTCTCTCGCATTATTGTTGCCCTTTGCGCTGACCATGGACGCCTGAAAAGACCGGCTCCCCACTGTCTCGGCCGCTCAGGCATTGGAGCACCTTGAAGGCGACCAAAACAGCTTCATCTCGACAGGGCTCAACTCCCTGGATGCGTCGCTTGGATCCAGTTTTGGTGAGGGCGCTGAGGGCGGCATCGCAAAGGGCCATGTGACCGAAATCTGGGGCCCACCTGGGAGCGGGAAGACCACATTTGGGTATGGACGACAGACCTGGTGACCCCATTACCTTTCACTTACTGACCTTTTCAGGATCCAACTTGCTGCCAATTGTCTCCGCCAAGGCAAAGGCGTGGTGTGGGTAGGTCCGTCTCTCCCTCCACCGCCATTCCATTCCTCCTCTGGCTTGATCGGTGCTTACCCCGTAACCGACGACGTACAGACGGCTTCCACACTGTCTCGATCAAGCGTCTGCGGGCTATCGTCGGCTCAGATGTCGATAGCGATGCCGAGACGGTCTCCGGTCAGCTCGAAGCGCTTGCACACTACACGTGCCCCAGCCTAGCTCACTTCATCGCCTTGTTGTGTCGGCCCATTGACTCCTGCGTACCTCAGAACACGTCCCTGATAATTGTGGACTCGCTCTCGGCTCTCGTAAACCATGCCTTCCCCAAGGCTCCAGATGGGCGGGTGCCCAACAATTGGAAGGGCACCAAAGGTGCGTTCCAGATGTCTACCGTTGTCTAGCCGCGTGTCGATAATTTGACAATGCTCTCCAGGGCCCCTGCTGCCAGCCCGGAGGTTGCAGGCCCTCCAGTACGTGATCGGGGCCCTTCAGAAGCTGGCAGCAACTCGAGACTTGGCCATTGTTGTTCTCACGCAATGCGCGACTAAAATGCAAGCTGAGAGCGGCGCGACCTTGGTCCCGGCAGTTAATGCCACCGTGTGGGACCAGGGGATTTCAACCAGACTCGTCTTGTTTCGAGATTGGCTCCCTGAAGGGACCGAGTCACACGCGTTACGCTTCGTGGGGGTCCAAAAGAAAAACGGCAAAGGCGTGGCCAGTCCCATGGACATTATCAGTGCATTCACAATAACGACGGTAAGTTTGGTCCTGAAGCGTGGTATGCAAGGGACGGGTTGCTGACGACCACCGCAGAGCGGCTTAATAGCTGCTGACCACGGCGGCACACACCCATCCCGGGTGCTGCCGGCCACCCCGGCACTCAAGAGAAAGCTGGTTGACACCAATTTCGAGATTGCCGATAGTGAAGATGAAGATTACGGTTGGAATGACGGCGACGAAGACACATTACCACCCATGCCGTCACAGTGGCAAGGAAGTGAGGACATTCTCCTCCGCCCAGAACCAGGAAGCGGGGAGGAGATCCCAGAGGAACAGGAAGACGATCAGGGGAGCGATGCGAACTTATGCTTAGAGGAAGGAGATCCGGACCGTGAGCTCGAGAAACCACTGAGCGAACCGTAATAAGATCGTGTCCGAAACCTCGGAGAGCGCGCCACAACCGTGAACCCTCACAGATCAAGACGCTGTGCCCCCCACGCCACGGCCGCCTGACATTCCCCACAGCAATCGGACACTACGGGCCCCATCTGCCGCTCCTGGCGATGCCGGCCTACGTCCAGTGCCCGTATGGTGCCCTTCGGCGTCTCGTGGCCCGAGGTCATGGTGGTCATTCACTCGGGCTCGACGTGATCATCTGCCGACCGTGCGACGCTGGCCAACAGTCAGCAGTGCATTGAGATCGGCCGAACGGGCCTCGTCGCCATTGTCCTTTGACAAATTCGCATCCCGTGAACTCACTCGATCCCGTGGTAGCTATTGACTCGGTAAAGTAAAGTAGTTGAATAATCACAGCGCTGGTCGACAGAAGGAGGCTCGAGCTTTGACTCGTGAAGCAAGCGCGCATTCTCACGCGCTCGGCGTCGTTTGTAGAGGTTGCAGCGATGTGTTGCTGCAAACGCATGGTTCGCCTCAGCGCCACGGCCGGGAGGTAGTATCGAAGGCTTGCAGCGAGAAGGTTCTCGACGCCAGAGGTCCAGCCCTGGCCGCCCCACGGAATGCAACCGCAATCAATCGGAGGTTAATTGCATGGGTGTCGAGGCCGCTCGACCCAGGGAAGAAATTTAGCGGGAGATGATCCAACGTCCGCGCCAGAAGGCTGCAGGCCATGAAACTTGCCGAGCTGCCAGCCAGCCCGTCCCGCGAGGCCAGACCGAGTGGCTGTGAGGCAGCACTGGACTTCAGGCCCGACTTCAGCCTGCATCTCGGGCCTGCTCGCTACGGACGGGCCTGTTGAAGGAGGTTACATCTCGATGGGATCACAGAGGTGGCCGCTTTGATCAGCGAGCCTGCACACTCGAACAACACGCGGCCTCCATGATGATGATTCCGATGGGATTTGAAGATTTCACTGCTAAATAACTGACTGCGTATTCTAGACTTGACGGTGCCGTGAATTCGCAGCATTAGGCTTCTCATAGATTTAAAGACGAAATCCTACGCGAACCCACGTTCCTTATTTTTGACGTGGACGGGACGGCAAGAATCGCGGCTTTGCGGTTCGGCTTGCTTCACCGGTGAGCAGGCACGGCAACCAAGGAGGCATGGCGAAGGAGATTTTGTTCTGTTTCGTTTCACAAGAAAGGCATTTGGAGAGGAATAGAGAGAGGGTGAAAGCGATGTGCACCGGATATGCAAGTCTTCGTTCCCCGATGGGTACGTCTACTCCCCCGTGCAGCATGGCCGTTGGCCCGTTCTTGGCCCGTTGATGGTTTTTGAGCCCGGGATTATCGAGATGCCGCTGCAGAGGGTGATCCCGTCTGACAGTGTCAGGGTGTGGATAACATCATGACGTGCACAACTGGTGCGATGTACTACAGTATATTGACGCCGCTGCAGGGTATTTTGTTTTCGAGGTAACGGCCGATGCCTCTATGGGGAAATACATTGGAGTTGGTTGGATGAGGAAAGCAGAAATGAAGAGAAAAAACAGGCACCTCGCATCGCATCGCATGTTTTGTCCTGAAGCAGTGACTTTTTTGTCCATGAGGGTGTGTTGGAACTGACTTGATTCCTCCGGCTCTTCTCTGTTTTCCTGCTCATACCCTACCGTTACTTGAACCCGGACATACATAACTCTCGACAGATATATCGAATTATCGAATGATTTCTCTTCAGTTTGGGGGCACCCTTGGCACCTTCCCCACACAACCATATCCACCCGATGGGCCCATGACAAGCTCCGCATAGCCTCATTCTTTGTCTCCCTCGTCGGCAGCTGGAAAAATACACACAGGACTGTGTATCGAGAAGGGACTCTGATCCCCCGGAAGTCCGCAACCTGCCGGATCCCATACAACTAAAAACAGATTTGGCTGCATCGTCCCTTTGGAGGATAGGTAATAGCTAAGTCTAGTTTATAGAGGAGGTGGGCTGATGGCGCACGCCGCACACCCGCGCGGATTCCGCATTTGATTCCCCGCGTTGGCGTTGCTTTTTTTTTTTTTTGGCGGGGAAGTGCCATGTAACAGACGTAAGGAAAGCAGAGGAGAGAAGAGGGCAGGACTGGGCGCTGTGTTGTCCTAGGCTAGGTAGGCAAGTAGGTACCTAGGTAGATTGTGGTAGTGGCCGGTGTTGTGCAGCTTGCTTATAGGCTGTCTGCTGTAGGTTCTACTCTTCTAGGATGCCCAGGACAGAAGGCCATCCATCTCCTCAGGTGAGTTTGTAAGTTTGTAAGGAGGTAGGTAGGTACCCAGGTAGCACCTAGGATGGGGGACGGAAACACCGTTAGTTGCCCTGATCGATCAGAACTGTTATGGTAAAAAACGAGTGCCTATTTTGTTGGTCTATGGGGACATTGTAAAATGTTACTTGGTGAGCTCGCAGTAGATGGCACTGCATTTAGTTTGATGGTCAAACGGGTTGGCCGGACCGGGTCATGTCTGCGACGTTTGGTTCGTGCGAGGTTCACGGTTATAATATTCTGCAGTATCGTAGTGGGCGGTTGCCGCATGCTTGCTTCGAGAGCAAGGCAACATCATGGGGGTTGGTTTACAGGGTATTGCCTACGCCGTAGGGAATATCCAGCATACCTAGCTTATCTCGCTAGGGGTGGGCCAGACTTGTTGGGGGTCAACTGATCAGGGGGGATGAGAAACAGACCTAGACTCTAGTGGCCAGTTACCATCTTACATGCCAACAAGAATTGGTACCAAGAAGGAGGAGGTACTTGATCTAGACCAAATGGTACAAGGCTCTACCTGCAGTACTTTGTGATGTCCTCACCGGCGCAAGTTTGAACTTCTCTCTCTCTCTCTCTCTCTCTCTTTTTTTTTTTCTTTCCTTCTTTTTCTTTCTCTCTCTTTCTTCCTCTTTCAAACGGCGACTCGCTTGCATTCAATCCTCACCTACTCGGAACTTCTCCGGTTCCCCCGTTTAAGTCCCCCCTCCGGTTCGAAGATCCCGTTCCAAACAAGCTGACAGAGACTAGGGGTAGGTAGTATATGTAGGGACAAGGGACCAGGGAATACAACTTTGAGGGAGGCCTTGAACGTGGACGGTTGGATAGATGGAGGGAAAGGCAGGGAGCATGTGTCCCGCCATCACAACACAACCATAGTTCAGGTAACCGCCGCTACTAGGTATCGCATGTACAGATGGGCAAGATAGACTGACACCTCAGAAGGAACATGATAATTATTTGAGATGCATCACATACATCATCTATCGGATCGAATCACACCCAGGCTCACCGCATCGCATCACATCATATCTGATCAAATCTCATCACCAGTCGCATACCAACCACCACCAGCGTTGAAGGGAAGCAGATCTTTGTGACGCCCTTTCTTCATGAACCCTCCTCCTACTCCTCTCACCCGCCCATACCAAACTCGCTACGGCCTGGTCCTGGTTAAACCAGTTTAATCTCAGGCGGCATCGCACCGCACACAAACATGGACACACACTAACGCGCACGCCCCCTCGGTGAACACGCTGGCACCCCCCATCAACATCTAGTTGGTGGCGAAGGGAAGAGAAAGAGGTTGGTACGCCTATTCAAGAACTGCTTGTTCTTTTTTTTTGCCTGTCTGCAATGTCATGGTTGTGTGTTGCATTGGGTGCTTGCTTGCTGTTGCTCCGGTCCAGTCCAGTCCTATCGCCGTGCTTCGAGCAGGTTTTTGTGCTTAGGTCGGTATCTAGTACGTACCAACAAACGGTTACATGGGGTGGCAAGAAGTAAAAGGCATCAAAAGGGATGGACTAATGAGGGAGGCGGAAGAGCGTTCTGCATCGCAGTATGATCGAGATCGAGACCGAGATTGTCTAGTGAGGTAGGTAAGGTAGGTAGGTAGGTACCCAAAACAACCTGCCTCAACACTGTCCGTCGCCCGCTGGTGGTTATATATGTCATGTATTTGTACCTATGACATCTGGTTCAGTATTTCCAATTGCTTGACGCCAGGCGGACTAGACACATTCGCATCGCATCGCATTTGATCGTGTCGCAGCTCCTCACTGAACCATATCCGGCTCTAATCCCCAATCTATCTATCGCTTGCTCATCATGGCTCATCCAAACTGCTGCCCAACTGATGTTTTTCCCGATTCCCTTTTCCCTATCCTTCCCTCCCCCAATTCCGCCCTCTTGACCTGATCACAGACTGGAACGAATGGAGGCAGAGACACACATTATCATGGTCTCGGCACCAAGCTTATCGATCAATGGGATCCCATCGCTGTCCACCAATAATTGCCCAATCTAAACCGCTTGTAAAACCTGAGAGGAAAAATGCAATCATGTGTGTGTATGTCTGCCTTGTCTACATGTACATCGCTAGCTCCTCGGCAGCCAATAGCCTACACGATATTGCACGGGGCGGGCCGTCGACAGCGTTAGCCCAGGTACCCCCCCTGTTGGTGGCGTATGGTGTGGGAGTGGGTATATAAGATATAGCCTGGGATGAGGCTGGTACCTATGTTATTGTCCATCTGGTGTGAAGTAGGCAGAATCAACATCTCGGCTGTGCTGTTTTGTTCCGGTCAAGCAGACGACATCAAATGACTGTATGTTGCTCCCAAAACGAGCCATCATAACTCATGAGCGAAACTGACGCACAGTTGTTTTCGTATCCAATGTGGAAAACTGGGATAGGAGGCGCGGCAAGTTCGCGGTCTACTTCGTGCCAACTTGGGTTTGATGGAATTGTAGCCTTCATTGAACGCCTCAAAGCTTTCCGGACAAGACGTTTTCATAGATCCATTTTGACCCAAGTATGAAAGCCCGCCAGGTTGATATGTCACTCATATGATACAGATACAATGTAGTTATGATACAAAAAAGACCTTGGCGCTGCCGTGTACCATGCTTGTTTGTTTACGGCGGACTCATTTCCTCTCCCCCTTTTCAATCACCCCTTTGAGAACCTTGAGGCGCTCCTCCGTCACTCTTATGGCTTCCCTAATCTCCCTTTCATCCATCTTTTCCTCTCGAAGTTTTTCTTCCACCGTTCTCGGATCTACTGCTGCTTTCCTCCTGCTCTGGAGTGTGTCAGTCCCTAACCTGTCAATACCAGTCCGTTCTTCTATCCACTCCCACAGATCGCTCTCTTCCGCTCTCCACATCTCCTCGTATGCTGCCAGACGCTGAGGGTAACCAGCATATCCCAACTCGCGTGAAAACGGCGCTGCCACTTGCTTGTTGGATCCGAATCCAAACCACGTAGCCACGAGAAGTCCCACTAACAGGCCATACACCACATTACCGGTAAGTATGGGCCTGATAGTGTTAACAAGGGGGCTAAGAAATGGCTCCAGGGGCTCAAACAAGCCCCAATCGCTCTTGGTCAACGCCTTGGACAATCCTTCGGCGTCACTAGCGGTGTTAGATGCCTGAGCCGATTTCCCCTTGCGCTGGCGCTTCTTCCCCTTGGCGCCAGCCCCATTCGCCAATGTTCCTGACCTGGGCCGTGATGATACGGCCGTTTTGAGGCTGGTGAAGAGGTCTTTGCAGTATTGTGTTTGGCCGTCGTTTGCGCCTCGTTCAATTGCACCTGCCCACTGTTAGCACCGCAGTGGAATTGGAGACATATTGACAAACCTTTGAGCCAGCTCTTGCCTGACCATTCGATGGTGCAGTTCACCTGAACCCTAGTCGCGTTGTTCTCGGCCCACGTCAAACAGTACTTTGTCTTGACAACAAATATGTTTCCGCTTGGGACGTCGGGATTTTGCGTGCTGCAAACGACATTGACTGCTTTCTCGAGGTCTAGATTTTCTAGTTGCTCCGTGACTATACACTTTGTCTGTTTTGGCCCAATTGGTGCAGTGAGGGGCTTGATATACGAAAAGGTGCGTGACTTGATGTCTTCAGTGAGGCCCCTCTTATCTTCCATTTGCAAGTCTGTGCACTTTTGATCACCGGCGAGCCATTTCGACATCCACGCAACGGAGGCCGGGCCGAAGAGGAGGTTATATACCTTCCCTAAAGGTGCTGCAATGATATCGTCTCCGAGAATCTTTTCGTAGTGAGTGGCAGCGTCGCCGCAATCTGTCGGTGCGTGAGCGCTAGGGCCGGGGAAGTCGGCCGCTGTCCCCGTCGGGGCGCTGTCATCTTGCTTCTCTGTCGGCGGCACAGTAGCCCCTGAGGCCTTCCTAGTTACGGCCTTTTCCGCGGGGGCCTCTAGTGCTGGGGCCTCAGTTAGTTGTGTTGCATCCTGGCCTTCATCTTCGTCCTCATCCTCGTCGTAGATATCTTCGCCATCATCGCTCTCATCGTCTGACGCCGAAATGCTCGGGCTGCCAGCCACCGACGCGATTATGGATTCGGTCTCAATCTTTTCAGTCCTATCGCCACCCGTCTCCTCGAGCTTCACACCATTAAGTGAACTCTGCAAATGCGGGTGGCCGAGTTTCCAAATCTTGATGATAAGGTCGTAAGTAGTGTCGCGACTCGCGAAAGAGGCAAAGATGTGCTTGGTATGCAGGGTAGAAATCTCCAGGCCATTCTTGAAAACAAGCGCTGTGCTCCGCTTCTCAACTGCCACAATCTCATCAAAGCTCATGACTAGAGTCGTAACCCAGCCCAGAATGTTGCTGCTGAAACACAAATGCCCTTCGGAGACATATAGCCTGCCGTGGGCGAGAATCTCGCGCTGCAGAGCACAGCTGTAATCTTCGATGAGGTAATCATCGTCTGGAACGCTCTTGAACAGGTTGTGGAAGTCTCGGTTTCGCTTCTTTGTAGCAACGGCGAAGCCGGTGAGCTTGGGGGTGCTCGTCTGCCCGATGGGGTTGGCAAACGATGCGTTCGCAGAGGCAATGGCCGCGCCAACTGTTCCTCCGGTGGCAGTACTACTTCCTCGTTTTCTCCTTCTTCCGATGGCGCTGCGGATGCTACCGCTGCGCTGGAGACCTTGCTTACCTTCGTAGACGCTCCCGTTCGGCGGCGTACGGTCACCGCTGGGTGCTGGCTCGTAGAGAGACCTTGGTCGAATTGGGCCGAGATCATCGGCTGGGAGATCCACACCTGTAGAGTGAGCGTCGACCGGTGCTGATTCCGAGCGGGCTCTGGAATCAGACTCGTTGAATTTGGCAGCTACGGGCGACGATACGCTGCTCGTTGGCTCTATGATACCTAGCTGGCTCAGGCTGAGGTCCCCCATACCAAGCGTCTTTACTGCTGGTTCCTTGGAATCCATCGATTGCTCTGGCAAAGCTTCCGAAGATGATTCCACCTCAACAGTGTCTTGCTCTCGCTCTGACTGTTCTCTGACCGGGGTGGGCGCTTTGTTCTTGATTCCTCCTCCTGGTGTGATGTTGGCGTTAGTGATGGTATTGCTCAGGGTGTTGGCCGTGTTTTGAACAGCCGAGAACATGGAAGAGAAGAACGTCGAGGCTGGGTTGGGCGAGACGGGGCCGTTTTCGGGGGTTGGGGTTAGAGGGGCAGGCGTGACCGTCGATAATCTGCTGGGACCAAGTGAGCCGGCCCTACTTCGTCGTTGGGACATCATGCTTCCTGTGGGTGACGCATCAGATTTGGAGCGCGGGCTAGCCGTCGAGGCGGCCGCACGGTCTGGGTGTTTGACGTCTGTTGGTGTAGGAGGAGTGTTGACTATCACAGGCGTGGCGGCCTCGGTAGATGGAGGGGTTTGTGGCGGTGCCTTTAAGGGTTCAATATTTTGGCTTCGAGAGAGGCGTCGGATGCGTTCGGATGGCGCGGGCTTTGATATAGGGGACGGCTCGTCCTGAGATTCGGCGTCAAGTTTGACAGCGGCCACCACGGGCTCTGTTGCTGTGTCTGCAGCTACCGTCTTGGGGCTCCCCTCCTCACTCGAATTCTTATCGGTGCTCTTCTTAGGGCGGAAACGGTCGCGTAGGCGACTTGCTGACGTTTGTTTGGACAAAGACTGGGGTGGGGTGAGCCCCGTTTTGCTCGGCTTCAGTGATGATGATGCCGAGTCGAGACTGTCGGCGCTGTGGTGGAAAGTTGAGGATCGAGACTGGCTATCGGAAGACAGTGTTTCCGGCTTGTGTGCGGCCTGGACAATAGGTGAGGATGTTGTCAAGTATCCGATCTGGGATGGGTGCGTGGAGATGGCGGTGGGGCGTTTCGAAGCCCTGTGACGTCGAATTGGCCGTGTCAGCACTGCAACCGTGCCCAAGAGAGCTGGATGTGAAGATGAAACAAAAACCACAAAGGAACAAAATAAAAGAGCGGGCGCAGCTGGCCAACCTAGGCTCAGGCAACAGCGGCGTATCAATGTCTAGTGCAGGGCAGGGTCGGCGACGACGGCGACTCCATAGGTAGTAACTGCTGCACAGTAAACCAAGGAGGCGCAGCATTGAGAGGAGTAAACTACCCGGACCCAGCAAGTGGAAACCTTGAGAGTTGTCTCGTGGGGCGCAGCTTGGCGAAAGACAAGGAAACCGAAAAGCACTCACGATTCAGGGTCTGAATCATACGAGATTCTATCGTTGTTCTCATCATCATCGCGGATATTTTCATCGGTGTTTTGGCTTGTGGTGCTCTTGTCCATTTGTGATGCGCCGTCTTCGTTGCTGCTCGCTGTCTCAGCGATCGATGACGCCTTGTTATGGCGCCGTCGCTTTGTCGTCAGCGCCTTGGGAAGGAGCTTTCCCAGCCCGTTCGAGTTGCTTTCCATATCTGTGCGCAATCGATTGCTGTGATGAATTAGACTCGAAGACGCAATGGTATGCGTGCGACTGGAGCGATTGCGTCCGTGGCTGCAATGCGCGACTTGGAAACGCAGTGGGCAGTCCCCGCTGGTTTTGTTGGCATGAAGGCTAGTAGGCTAGTTATGACATCGTCATCATATGCCGCCGAGTCTTGCCCGAAATCCCAAGCTGGAATTCCGCTTTGCAGGATTTTGGTTGTATTCGCAGGATTTCCACCGTCGGAGAGTCAGCAGAAACGGAGCTGAATTCCCAATCCATCCAGCTCGGAAACAATGTGGTTGGAAACGCAAAAAAAAACCAGACCGTATCCAATCCGTCTCGTGTTTTTGAGCCTCTGCGTGCTGCTGCGACGCTGTTTCGTTTGGTCGGCCCGGGGCTGATAAGATAAGCATTCATCGCTTCTGCAGGCCGCCCCTGTCGTTTGCCCCGCCACCGCTCCGGTGGCCTTGACAAGAACACACGAGAGGGTCACAGTTTTGGTCTTGTCTCGAACAGAAGCAAACCCTCATGGTCAACGCCACCACTTAGCCCCGATCACTTTTAACCTGTCTTAATAGTAGCAGTAACGAAAGCTTTAATAGTTGAAAGCAGTGGAATGTGCCGCGCCGGTCTTTAATTGGAGATGGAGTTGTCGCCATTGATCAAGGTAGACCCTGCACTCTAATTTCGCCCCTTTCTTGTCCTTGGCTGTGGCTGATTTGGTAGGCCCACGATCATGCTCGAGCTGCTTCGAACGCAACGCACTCTGCCGACACCGCTGCCGCTATCACCGAGCATGCCCTTGCCGCCGGCGAATTCGCGACGGCAGCAAGCAGCACGGGGAGCATCGAAGCCCTGAGGACGCTGCGCCTGCTCGAGCAACACCACAAAAGACTCTCCGAGCTTCTGAAGTTTCCCCTCGACCCGCCAAGTCAGCAGTCCGCCACTGACAGCGATCTTCCCGAGGAAGACGAAAAGGACGCCCCGGCTGAACATGATAGTCAAGCAAAGACACCGAGATCTGGGAATGACTCGGCCTCGGTAGTGTCAACAACTGCTCCGTCAAAACCGGTTCCAACTCTGTCGCAACATCGTAGATACCCAGGGCGAGAGCTTACTTCCTCTATCGCTAGTAATCTGGCATCAGCACGAGGAATCAAGACCAAGTATCGAGGCCAACCTCTGGCGCCAAGTGTGACAAACGACCAAGCTCCTGGTAGTCTCGAAGCCCGTCCGCGAAAGGACGGTTCGGCGAGGAAGACTTCGGATACAGTTGATGGGGGTAGGAAGCCAAATTATATCCCTCCAGCGCAACAAGGGACCCGAGAAGTTGTCAGCGAAAGCGAATCCGGGAAAGCGAGTCAGGCTGGCGCATCTGCGAGCCCGGGAGATGAAGGCTTCTCGAGGTTCTACAGCACGTTCGGTAGTCTCATCAACAGGCTCTCAGCTCCTTTGGCCTTCGCGGGCCTTCCGTTGATTGCAGAGGAGCCAGCTGCTGAAGCCAAACCCACTCCAGCTCCTGAGACGGCCCCTCCGAAGAAGGTCCGACAGAAGGTTCACGTTCCCGGGCCAGAACCTGAGCTGTCTAAAATATTCTCTCGTGCAACATTGCGAGCCCTCTCTAGGGATGGCCATGGCGGCGACTCCTTTTACGTAGTGCCCACAAGCGGCCACACGGCTTCGTACGCAAGCATCCTCAACCATGAGCACAAGGAAAAGCGACGCCATGCGGCGAATCGGGATGATGTTGATCTACTCGACGACCAGGATGACGAGGATTTTGTGGATGCGAGAGAGTCGCAAATCCCCACTGTACCTGGCTTCCGCCGGCGTTCCGCTGCCAAAGGCCGATCCGAAAAAGAGCTCCAGAACATGATCGAGGAGCTCCATACCGAAAACGCAAGTCTCAAGGAGATGCTCGACAAGCTCAGCAAGCGCCTCCACGCTTTTGAGCTAAACTCGCAGAGCACCCACCTTGCCCTCGCACAGAGCATCCGCCTGCAGCGGCCCGGGTCTCCCATGTCCTCTAGCGGGGGACCTGTTGATGACACGCTGAAGAAGAGAAACCGTGAATTAGAGGAACAACTCTCATCATTGGCGCAACAGTTGGCGTTCAAGTCGAAGGAGTACGACAAGCTGCAGGTGACGGTGGACAGGTACCGTGACAGGTGGGACAAGCTCAAGGCGGGAGCGAAGGCAAGGAGGGAAGCTCAAGAACAAGCTGGGGAGGCGGATTCATCAAGGTCAATACACTAGTTTGTTGCACACTGCAACCCCTAATAGATTGTCAGTTCGTGTCTTCGGGAAGGGACCTACTGTGCAAACCTTAACTCCTAGCGTTTTGTGACGAAAAATACAATTTTGAAGCGGAAATTTGGATATTACTAATAGGAATAATGCCTTCAGCCCACTCATAACAAGATCTCTGCAGAATTCTTCACTCTGATGAGAAAACGATGAAGTTCGAGCGCCCCAAGGCTTGGCAGTAGAGGCTGAACAATCTTTCAGTGGTTGAACGGTATCTTTGCGGTCTTGCCGGTCGCCGGGGCATATAGGCAAGTAGATGCTTGTCTCAGAGGAGTACTATCAACCGATTCGTGTCCTAGTTGGATGCGGATTGCAAACCCTTGAGTCGTAGTTGAATACCGGCTTGTTTCTGGTTGGTTGGTGGTTACGATGATGATGATGATGATGAATGATGTTCTCGGAGCATTCACACTTGGTGCGGAACAGTCACCGTTCTAGCCCTCTAGGGGACATTTTTGTGCAGAATAACGTAAGTTCCATCATTTTAGCCTGCAATAATCTTCAGCTGGGCCAGCATATCACTAAGAGTAATTCCGGTTGAAAGTTGGCCGAGGTTGTACGTTTCTTGCCACACAGATTAACAAGACAGGCACCTATTTCCATCCACAATACCGAGACGACCCGGGCCCACATGTTGGGACATATTTTCAGGCCTCCCAAGTTCATGCACAGCAAATAGCGACAACGGATCTATATTTATGTATGGTGTTTTGTACGGACTAGTATCAGCTTTCCAACCCCAAGCCGACCAGACACCCGCCCACCTGCTGCCTACCAGGCTGTGATATCCTCCACCTCCGCTTCGCCAAATGTACTGCTCTTGGTCATCTGTCCAACCGAGTTTTCTACAGCCACGCCGTCGGTATCCTTGGTCATGATATCCGGCAGTACCTCACTTAGGAATGCAACAATATAACGGTTCACCTGCTCAAACTGCAGCAGAAAAGCATCATGCCCCTCGGGGCTGTCTATGCGCTCTAGCCGAGCTTCTTTGATGTGCTCAGCGAGCTCCTCTTGCTCGGCAAAGGTAAACAACCCATCGCTTTCGATGCCAAGCACCAAGACGGGCTGCGCAATCATGGCGAGCGCCTCGGGGACGGAGGCAGCCCGGCCGCGGCTCACGTCGTGAGTGTCAAGCTTACGCGTCATGGCAATATAGCAGTTGCTGTCAAAGCGCTTGACAAACTTCTCGCCCTGGTAGCGCAGGTATGACTGGGCCGAGAAGTATGTAGAGCCTCGAGGCAGAACGTCTCCACCCGTCAAACTGCCGTTTTGCGACCCGTGAAACTGAGGGTCTGGCGTGTCGGGAGCGGACTTGTTGAGGTTAGGATCCGTTGGGATGCCTTTTGCGCCGTCGCTATTCTTCCGAGAAAGGGACTCGGGCTTCCATTTGTGACCATCGTTGTGTATGTGAAAATGTGCTTCCGAGGGTGTGGTCGGTGTTGGCCTTTCGCGAATTGTCTGCCTCCGCGATGGGTCAGGAATATTCCGGCCGAACCGGGCCTCGAAGGAGTTCCGGCTGCGGTAGGTTAGGAGCGCAGCCATGCGGGCCGCCGCCAGGCCTGTTGAAGGTGGATCGTCAAAGGAGTAGTAGCCATCATCGTACTTAGGATCTGCGTAGATGGACTGCCGCTGGGCCTCGCCCCAGCTGATACCCCAAGCACTGTGCCGACTTGAAGTGGCAATAGGCACAATGCAGCGGACGTAGTCCTTGCCAAAGTACGCCCACTCGAGCACAAACATACCGCCCAGAGAACCGCCAATAACTGCCGCAATTTGTCGCACACCCAGCTCATCAAGAAGAAGTCGGTGGAGCCTGGAAAACAGTCAGAGAAGAATTTTCTTCTAGAACCATGCTCACTCACCGAACATCATCCCTGATTGTGGTCAAGGGAAATTCTGGCCCATAGCGGCCCAGACTCGGGTTGCCATCTCTTGCTGTGACGGGGCTCGCAGTGCCGTAGGGGCTGCCCAGACTGTTCATGCAGACAACAAAAAAGCGCGATATATCAAACGCCCGTCCGCCACCACCCAACAACGGGCCCCACCAATCAGCCACGTCAGCGCTGCCTGTGAGGGCGTGACAAATAACCATGGCATTGTCGCCCTCGGGCGAGAGCTGGCCGCGGACGGTGTAGGCGACAGGGACATTGTGCAGGGTTGCGCCTGACTCAAGTGTGAAGGAGGGAATTACGGCAATCTGCTGGTCTGGGATGAGAGCCGCAAAGGGATTTTCGGGTTGAGATTGGATTCTTTCTTGGAAGTATTCAGCCACCGTCCAAAGAGACGAACAGAGCAACAAGTCAGGAAGACAGAGAGCAATAGTAGAAAAGATGAAAGGCACTCAAAGGGAAAAGTGTGGGAAAAAGTCGCAAAGCCGTAAAGGGACATGTCAGGGAATACGACTGACCATATCGCGGTTTGCAATAGCCATTGCTGGCGCTGGAAGTGGCCATTGTGATGGTAGGTATCAAGACGGTGAGTGGATGAGTGGATTCGAGCTGTTGTGAACTCTTCAGAAATGGGCATCCGGGGTTTCGCAGGCGGCGGTTTTAGGCCAAGGGACCTCGGGCAGGAAAGTGTGATGGTTCTTTGACTCGACATCTACGTCAGGTGAGTGAGTGTATAAATGGTCTGGATCTGGAGTAAGCGTGGATTGCGCAATTCGCTAACCATGCCCAGGACGGAAGGGAGCGTGTGAGCAAGAAGATAGGTACAGGGCCCTTGTACCGATGCCGGCACTCGGCCGTTCGGATCAAGCAAAAAGGCATTTAGGTGACCATTGCGCCGCTTTGCTGGCCAGCCCTGGCAGGGGCATGCAGCCACAGCAGTGCCTGTCCCACCCACCCCAAAGGCTCTGCGGCTGGCGGGCCGTCGCAACTGGCTGGCGGGGTCACTGGAATGCCATAGTGAATTTCTTCGACGCTGGCCCCCACATGTAGCCTTACCGAACGAGGCTGGCCCCGCCAAGCTTTCGCAAACGAACAAGCAACACGACGCCAGAGCCAAAGCTTTGCGAACGCGAGCCGCTCCACCACAGCTTTTTCTTCTGCAACGTTTGCAGCCAGCAATCGCCATCATTTCTGGCAAGCCGGCGCGAATCCACTCGGCCATCGCTTCGAGCTAGAGCGATTGTCGTTCTTTCAATCGGCAACTGGTCATTTACCGCTTTGCAAAAGTCGCTAATTTCTCGTTTCTTCGTTTCTGCGGCTTCAACGTCAGTCTCTGCGACCATTTCCACCCTTCTTTTGTTCCTTGTCTCAGCCACTCCCGCGCTGCTTCCTCGCCTGCCGTTTCGCACACCCTTCGACCACCTAGACTCTAACTTTCGCCAGACCAGGGCGTGTTCTGAGACCGCATCGCGCTCACGTTGAGAATTTGATGCTATCGCCACAGGCCGCGAGCCGCATCCTTCAATAAATGCAGCCCCAGTCGTTAAGTCGCGGTTGAATACGCATTCACCATGCCGCCCAAACGTAAGAGACCCGAGCGTCAGGGTGATTCAATCCCCAGACCTTCTCCCCACCGACCTGGAGACACTTCATTAGGCCAACACGATCGAGGCTACGATGGCGGTCGCGGTAACCGAGGTGGCAGGAACCTGCGCCGAGGAGACCGTCGTGATTCCTCCAACTCATACACCTCTGCGCCCGCATCTTCCGCAGCACCGGGCACCATTTCGCCGATGAACCCACGTCCTTCTAGCTCGTCCTCGTCAGCTCCCTTTGTCGTCGCCAACAGCACTCAGCCGGTAACGGCGCCTGCCCCGTCGGCCCCCCTTCCGCCGATACAGCCCGGCTACTTCTACGCCATCATAACCGACAATATCGTCGAACGATGGACACAAGGTGCCCGACAAGAGGTCATCGATCATGGCATCCGGTCGCGTCAGGATGAGGATCTGACCGAGGTTACGACCATCTTTCAGGAGTTACTTCATTCCGTCGCAGATGGCCGTCTATCAGGGGCTGATGCCGGAGGGCTCGTCAAGGACATCATGGGCCCGGAACCATCTGAAGCCGACCGCGCAGCCCTCGTTTTCGATCCCCATACACTCTTCCTCGATACAGTTTCCACCTTTATGGATATTGAGCCCGATCCCTTCCGGCCTCAACTCGCCGAATTTATGAAGGCAACTGGTGTGTCCCCTGCTCTCATGCGGCTCGTCCTAGACCCGCCGATCCTGCAGCAGCTCGACCTGATCCGAGATACGTTTGTTCGAATGGGTATCCGCCAGTCGACGAACCTCCTCTATCGGCAGGCGAACTATAACCTCTTGAGAGAGGAGACAGAAGGCTTTTCCAAGCTTATTACCGAGCTCTTTACCACATGTGGTACAGAACCCCCGTCGTCAGAAGTCGTCCAATCTGCATTCCATAGGGTTATGGGCCTTATCGGGACTTTCGACCTGCATCCTGGCCGAGTCTTGGATGTGACCCTTGACGTCTTTGCGGCTGTGCTTATCAAACAATTTCGTTTCTTCGTCAAGTTTCTTCGTGTCAGTTCGTGGTGGCCTCGCAACCAACCCAAGAACCCATCGGGCACTTTTGTTGGTGGGCTACCCGTCTGGGCACTTCCCGATCACTTCAACTGGGTTGCAAGCGAGGAAGAGGAGGCCGAAGGAGCTTCTCAACGACTAAGTCGCGACATTTCATTCTGGGAGAGGGCTCGCAAAATCAAGCTGGATGCATTTTTTGAGCTGGGCGGCAGGCAACTCAGCGCAGCAGATGAGGAGCGCCTCGCCAATGGAGAAATTGAAGACAGCCAAGAAACAAGCATCGAGCGCGACTGGGTCAGGCTGACCAAGACATTACCTCCCTCCGGCAACAGAGACGCGGCCCAGATGCTTGGGTTTAAACTCCGGTTCTATGCTTCGGAGGCACGAGATGCTGAAGATATACTCCCTGCAAATCTGTGCTATCTTATTGCACTCCTCGTCAGGATCGGCTTTATTTCGCTAACCGACATATGGAATCACGTCTGGCCAGCGGATGAAGATATCGAGAGCGTCAAGGCGAAGAAGCTGAAAGAGCTTGACGTCAAAGAAAGGGAGCGCCGGGAAGGTGGTGAGAAGAATGCCTTGATGATGGCTGGGGCGCTTCCCGACGACATGCCCCCTCCCCCCAGCACCACTTCCCGCCGAGATGCTGCGATCAGCAAACCAGAGGCCGACGCGAAGGCCGCAGCTGACGCCGCCGAGGATAACCACAAGCTCCCCGAGCCTGACGATCAAAAGATCATCCTTCTTAGGTGCCTCCTCACAATTGGCGCCATTCCCGAGTCGCTCTTCATCATCGGCCGGCACCCCTGGATGCTCCAAGCTTGCCCTGACGATCTCCTGCCTCTTATATTTCGCATCCTGGACCAATCTATCGACTCCGTCTTCCAGAACAGTCGACCAGCTGCGTCAGTGTCCCTTGACATACCATACAAAGCACTTCCCGATGTGGACCAATCCGGCCTTCCAAAGGGCAGTGTTAGACTCAGCCCAGTTACACCACGCAGACCTCTGAGGTGGCCGTTCCCCGATAAGGCCGATCCGAGCGAGGGAGGTATATACCGATTTTACTGGGATGAATGGGCCGACAATATCCCGATATGTCAGACGGTGGAAGACATCTTCACCCTGTGCGACACCCTGCTCAACACGGTGGGCGTCTCCATTGGCAGGGATCCAGCACTGGTGGCAAAACTCACCAGCATTGGCGCCAAAAGTCTAGCAGACGATCCGTCCCCCGAAAACAAAGTACGGTGGCTCGAGCTACTGAAGCGACTCCTTGTTCCGTGTCTCAGCCTCAGCAAAGCCAACTCGTCGGCGGTCAACAGTGTTTGGGAACTGCTCAAACAATACCCAATCCAAGCCCGATTCAACATATACGCAGAGTGGTACGAAGGCGCGACCTCTCGCCTAGAGCCTATCCAGAAGGCCTTCGCCCAAACCCGTCTTGAGACGTTGAGTAAGATGAAGCGCTTGTCCCTGACGAACATCCCGCAAATGGCGAAAAGTCTTGCCAAGACAGCATATGCCTCTCCTGGTATCCTCTGCAAGGTCGCCCTTCTACAAATTGAATCATACAGCAACCTCATCGATGCCTTTGTCGAATGTGTCAAGTATTTTACGGCTCTCGGATATGATGTGCTTGTCTGGTCGGTGCTTAGCTCCATCGGAGGCCAACGGAGTAGGACTCAGGAAGGGTCTGTTCTTCTCACCAGCAAGTGGCTGCAAGCATTGTCCAAGTTCTCGGGCAAAGTCTTCCAGCGCTATTCCAACATGAATCCAACCCCTATTCTTCGATATGTCAACGATCAGCTTTTCCGGGGCAATTCAACCGATCTGCTCATTCTCCGAGAACTAATCGAGTCAATGGGTGGTGTAGTATCAGATCTCGATTTTACAGACGCCCAGCTGCGCGCCATGACGGGAGGAGAACTGCTACGCCGCGAGACGCTGATCAGCCTAGGTGATAAGCGCGCAACTTCTGTTCGCAGTGCTGATCGCCTCATGAAGTCCCTGGTTGAGACCAAGCTTGCTGGCCGCCTCCTCGTCAACATCGCCCAGTATCGCCAAAATGCGATTTTCAAGGTCATGGATGGTGACGCGCATGTCAAGTACCTCGCTTCTGTGCTGGACGACACTCACCAAATCCTTCTACAATATCTGGATTTATTGAGGACCAACCTTGATAGAGAGACATTCTCTTCTCTTGTCCCCAGCATCATCCAGCTGATGAGGGATTTCGGTCTTGATGCCGGCCTCGCTTTCATGATTGGGCGTGCCAGCCTTCGCCACGACATCGGGGCTTCCAAGACCAAAGATAGCCAGCTAGCAACTCAGACATCCAAGAGTGCTGCTGATGTTGATGGCGATGTTTCGATGGATGGTTCTGCTGCCGAAATAACCGAGCCCAAGTCCGGCATTGCAGATGAAAAGGTTGAAGCGGACACTAGGGTCGCCAACAGCCGGAAACCCGATCCTTTGATGGATGCCCTACAGCCGCTGATCGAGGAGATACCGACAGTCCTACCAGAACAGAACTGGCGGTTTCTCAACCCGGTCTGCTACGTCTCGTTCTGGTCTCTACAACTTGGGGACTTTTCATTTCCCCAAGAAAGCTATAGCGCCGAATCCAGCAAACTTGCCAAGCAGGCTGAGGAGGTCATGAAAGACAGGACAGACATGACCCGAGCAGGCATGAACAAGAAGACGCAAAAGCGCAACGACATTTTGGACCGGCAGAAGCTCCTCCTAAAGGAGAATAACCTCGAGATTGAGCGATTTTCCAAGTCGAGGCTACAGATCGCCAAGAACCTCAGCAACTGGTTTCCCGCAGAGATCGCCAAAGTCGACATGACTTCGGATGCTTTCCTCGAGGAGTGTATCCTTCCCCGTCTCCACATGTCGCCATTGGATGCAGAGTACTGCTTCAGGTTGATCAAATTTCTGCATGAGTTCTCTGCGCCCAACTTCAAGCTGATGTCGCTCTATGATCGCCTGCTCAACCACAACAGATTGCGCGCCGTCATCTTTACATGCACGGTCCGCGAAGCTGAGCACCTAGGCCGCTTCCTGAGATTGATTCTCGGCGACCTCTCAAAATGGCATGGTGATAAAAATGCGTACGAGAAAGAGGCTCTCGGAGTCAAGGACCTACAAGGCAAGAAAACCAGGCAATACCTTGGGTTCGCCACGGCGTTTGAGTCTGACGGCAAGCCCACTGCCTTCATCGAGCATGATGCATACCGGGATCTGCTATTCCGTTGGCACAAGGAACTGAATAGTGCTCTGAGATCTTGTCTCAATGGGCTAGAGTGGATGCACATCCGGAATGCCATTACCGTTCTCAAGTCTGTCATCGACTACTTTCCTGCAATCAATTTTATGGCCGACAAATTTCTCGAGCAACTCAAGACGATTGCGGAACGTGAGGCAGCATCGAAAACTGCTTCGGAGTCTGAACAGGGCCACCGGGTGGACTTGTCTGTCACGGCACAAACCACTTTCTCGGAACTCCAGAGGCGGAAGTCGAAATGGATCCTTGTACAGGCGTTCCGACCTGGTCTAGTAAGTCATTTCAAATGTCCTAAATTCTGCATCACAGACACTGACAAACGCAGTCGAACGAGTCGAAGGATGAGGCACGGTCTACGCCATCCACATCCTCTCTACGTGCATCTGCCCCGGAGTTTAAGCCTCCCGGCTCACGCAAAAACCCGGCTGAGGTCGAGGACGGCGAGGTCAAAGACAGCAGGGGTACAAAGGCCCCAGACGGCCCGGCAGACAACAAAGTGTCAACAGCCCCGAAACCGCCAGCAAAGGATGTGGTTAATGAAAAACTGAATGTGCCACCCACGACGACCGCATTGCCCATTGGGAAGCCAGCTGCGCCAAAGCCTGCGCCCCTGCCATCTTCTTCCCAAGGAAACCGCACTGAGCAGACAAGGTTCAGTACATTGCCTCCGGCGGGCCATGGTCTCCCTAACAGGCCAGAACTGCCCAGTCGGCCAGAAGTGTCATATCCTAGCAGAGGGCCCAACATGGATCGGTTTGGGCAGCCTCGTCACGATCGAAGAGATGCACCCCGTGATTCAAGAGACTACAGAGAACCTCGCGACGGACGAGAAGGGCGGGAAGCTCGGGATTCGCGAGATGGGCGGGAGATTCGGGATTCCCGCGAGTCTCACTCACGCGACAACCGTGAGCCACCCAGTTCGCGGGAAAGCAGAGACTACCGAGCAGGAGATCCTCGGCCTGAGAGACCAAGGGACTTCCCCGCATCGGACCGACGCGCTGGAGAGTCAAATCCGCGGGACATGGGACGACCTGACAGGGAGTGGCCCAACCGTAGCGAGCCACCGCCGCCACGGTGGAATGACCATGCATCCGGCCCTGACAGAGAGAACCGCCAGTCTCGGGACCGGGCCCCTCACGGATCCGGCCGGGACGACCCTCGCCCACAGAGAGAGCATGCCGTGTCGACCCCGCCGGCAGCTTCTGCGGCGAAAAACGATGCTTCAGAGCCTCCGGTTAACCTTGACCGCCTGCGCCGTCTTAATGAGAGCGACAGGCCTGATATTATCAACCCAGCCCGTGTCGCGCTTATTACGGATTCGCGTGAGCCGCCTCGCTCAAACTCGAGTTCACGGGACCAACCCCGTGAGCGGCCCTCTCGAACGGACTCGCCACGACGTGCTGAGCACCAGCAACCCAATCCTCCACCGCAGGAAAATTCCCGGGACGACCGTCATCCACGTCACCGTCATTCAGATTACCATGGTTCTGGCAGGGATGGACATGGAGACACGCCTACATCGCAATCCCGACCTGAACGAAATTCTGAACGGGAACCAGAGAGAGGCACAAGCTTCAGGGATGCTCCGTATGCTGGCCGCGGCGGGGAGTCAGACCAGAACAGGTCTTTTCAACAGGATCCTAATTACGGCAGACTCAACAATATCCCCTCGGTCGGGGATTCTCCATCGGGAGCACCGTCGGGTCCGCGTGGCCGTGGTCGTAACGCGGCTAGAATCAGCTCAGCCAACGGTCCTTCGATGAGACCCGATAACCGCTTCTCAGGCCCCGATCCGATCCGCCCTCCTTCTCCCGACCGCCACCCGCCAACTGGACCTTCATCCTCACGGGCACGGCGCAGCCAATACGATAGCAGCAACGGCAACCTCAATTCGCCCACCTCAGTAGGACCATCTCCCGCTGCTGGCATCCACCTGGACAGGCCCAGACAGACCCACCCACAGCAGCCACCTGCTGCGCCTAGCGCTCCTGCTTCCGGTCCCCCTACCCCGTCGGCTCCATCTGGCATTCACCCCGATCGCTTGAAACAGATTGGGACGGGATCTCAGGCACCCGGGCAGAATACAGGTTCAAGGTCATCGCTGAGTACTCCCAACCGCCCACCAGTGACAGCTCCGGGATCTGGATCGCGACCTCCTGCTCCTCCCATGGCGGATTACCCAACGCCCACGGGACCCTCGGGATCCAATGATCGTATGAGACCTGGCGGGAGCCGGCAGCTTCGCGGCATCCTGAATACATTAGAGAAGGCTTCAGTCGACAGCGGTCGCGGCCCCAGTAGCTCCAGGATGGGCCGTCTCCGGACAAACCTAGCGGGTTCTGACGCCCAGATATTGGCTGGGTCGTCACCCGTAACCACTCCAGTCCAGGAACGACCCGACCCGGTGCGGGATGCTTTCCGACAAGATACAGCCAATGATCGCGCACCCCGTCCACCGCCTGAGCCGAGGCCCGAGCCAATCCAGGTGGTTAGCGACAGCCGTGATGATCGCGGTGGGCGCAACAACGATGATCACAGTTCAAGTAGGGGAGATCACGAACGCAGTAACCGCCGCGATCACCACCGATCTGACCGGAGCAACCGGCCGTCGAGACGCAGTAGCCGTGAGCGGACTCCGGACAGGGATCGAGATATGAAGGATCGGGAATATCGAGACAGAAGGGACAACACGTCGGGTGGGGCTCTAATCAACATCCGTGAGAGCGAGCGAGATACTGGAGGGTCCAGACGGTCAATGCGTGATTCCAGTGGCGGCGGCAGAGATTCCCTACCGGGAGGCAGAGATATGGGACCCCCTCGTGAACCCATGCGAGAGTCGGGCCATCGTGGTCACCGGGGCGACGGTCCTCCCAGCTCGAGGAATGACGTGCATAGCAATCGGGACAACTTGGGTGGACGTGGAGGTGATGAGTACGGGAACAGTGGAAGAAGTGGTTCGTCGCGCGGGACCGGCGGTCCGAGAGATTCGAGAACGAGGTTGGGCGATGAGCGCAACGACCCGCGGGGAGACGATAGGGGACGGAAGCGTAGAAGCGAGGGTCCCACGGATCCTGTCCATCAGGACAAGCGGCCACGACGTTAGTAACGATGGTTCTTTCCGATGATGGCTTATGTGGAGAAGGATGGGACGGTTTCGATGGAGAAGAAACAGTATGGTCTTTATTGCGATCGAGGTACGAAAGGCCGCGGACAGACTGAAGTCACACTACTACATTTTACGTCCGGCCGGGTATGTTTGGAGTCAGATTCGGGCGGATTAGGGTTACTTGGAATCGATTCGCTCAACATCATCCAGCATTTTGTTCTTTGCAAACTTTCTCCGACACCGAGATTAGTGACTACCATAAAGGATTCGAAGCAGCTTTCATCGTCACCTTTCTGCGTCACCTTAATTCAGCTCAGGACGGTCGCTTGGGAACTAAGTGCCCTGCGGGTCGAACCTGGTTCCTTCTGGCCGGTGTACAAAGTCCTAAGATTTTTCTTGTCGAATTTCCAATGGGTTACAGTGGCAGCGTGCTTTATTTTGCCGATGGCCAGCGAAGCGTGCGAAAAACTGGGTCATGTGCATTTCCGGCGTATTGTCTCAAGCCATGTTCCACGGTAACACACTTATTGGGACAACTTCTACTGTCACTGTCAGCGTCACCACCTCATCACGGTCCGCGTTACGGCCTACTGCTTACTCCACACCCGACATCACCGTGGACATCCCCACCACCACTTCTTGCTGCCGTAGTCGACTCTCAAAGTCCGTCGATGTGCTTGATTGAGAGAGAACTGCTCAATGGCAAGATGGCCAGCAGTTGGGCATGAACACTGTATAAAATGTATTAAACACTGCATCCCCCCTTGCCACTAGGCCTCTTGTACATCACTGTAGATAAACCTAGATACAAACATTTCATAAAGCTAAACCAGGGAACGGAAGCAAGGAAGCTGCGAACCCGAGCAAGGAGAAGCCTAGTCAGGCACAGGCAAGTTGGTAGACAGGGTCGAGAAAGCGTATAGCAACTAGAAGGAAGGACGGAACACCATGATTCCCACCTACTGTGAATGGCATAATGCGGTGTATCTGCCCTATCGTGACGTACCAGTTCAAATCTTGATCAGACTCAGCCCATCACAGACACGGATTTTCCACTCGCATCACCCAAAACCTGTGAATTGCGGGGAGAAAAAATCTGACCGACTTTGTGGGACATCATCACCACCGTTCCCGTCGTCTTCCCTGGTGGAGAATAGAGAACGGCAAACAGAGAACGGGCATCAGACAACGGACGGCGGAAAGCAAAGAGACTCCGAAGAAACCTCTGGTCCTCAGCAAGGCGTAGCGCAGTGCAGCTCGGCATTCGCCCTCGCTTGCGCGATCGTCTTTGGGACGGGCTGGCTGGCGGGGTGGGGTCTTGAATGAGTCCTGATAGAGAGCGGCTAGTCTAGTCTAACTACCTAGTGTATTGTAGCTTGCTAGGCGGATAACAGGTCCCTTATATTATTAGCTGGGGAATAGGACAGGGTTTGTCGAGCTGAAAGTGTATTTATACTTGGGGGGGGGGAGAAGGGGGGAGGGGCTCCTTGTTTTGGTTCGGCATGGCCGGAAGGGGTTCCCTTGAGATAGATCGGTGTCGATAAAGTTCTCTCGGTGTGGTGGGTGACGCCTGACTTGGTCTGGTCAAGTGTTTTACTGATCTCGGGTAAACGGGGATGTGGGTTGGCCGAGTATGGAAAGGGGCAGTACAAAAGGGGAGGAAAAGCAATAAAGATATTGGTGGTGGAATGCCAAGGCTAGACCTTGAAGTCTATAAAGGCCATGGATGTGTGTAATGTGACCAGAAGCGTGGTTTTATACAGGCCAGACATATCGACTCAAAAAACTGCACCTTCAAAAGGTTCAGTATGGGTCTGTTTATGGGTTAGGCAAACACCCCCCTAGAAGGGCCACGTTCTTGCGTTATTCCTGTTCTCTTGGATTTGTTTCTCCTCCACTCTCTCCTCGGGCTCTTCTCCTTTCCCCTAGGTCCCCCGCCCTCCAACCCAAGCCAATCCAATCCCGCTCATCTCTTCAACCTATCTTCGAAGCCAATCCCTACTGCGCCATACCTGCCTGACCACCTAGCGATGCTGAGAACCCGCTACATGCAAAACCAGAGCCACCACAGAACAAAAACAAATTCGAAACCAACATTCCGGCAAGTAAAAAACCAGCGAGGTAAGCCTTATCTTTTCCCTTTCGCCTGAACCCCATATGCAGAAACTCGCAACCAAGCCCTTGACCGGGAAAATACATCATGTCAAACTTCTCCCTCCCATTTGTCCCTGCCCTGGCCTCAGCCCTGGCCCTGACTGTGGCCACGCACCATAAAAGCCCTGGCCTGGTCTCGCCGTGGGTGCCGTCGCCGCTGTGGCCGTGTACAGCTCTTCGTCCATTGATACGTAGCTTGGGCGGCGTTCGTTGTGTACATCGCTTCTAGAGCTAGCGGTCCATTCGTTTGAAAGCTGCTTGAGGGATTCGGTGCCCATGGAGGAGACGGATGGATGACTTGCATGGGTTTGGTGAGTTTGGTGGCTTATGTCGCGCGAGTGGAAATTAGTATTATTGTTATGAGGCCGGGGTGGTCCGGGAGATACGGGCGCGGGGTAGGGCGGCGATGAGGGAATAGAAGAAAGCGGGGACCGCGGTGTGTAAGGACTTGGGCTGTGAAGGCCAGGGGTCTGGGCATTTTGAATGAGACCAGCGCTTTCGTCGCGTGAAGGGCTGCGCAGAGAGTCCTTGTATGAGGGGTCGTCCTTGGTCGTGTAGGGGGTGAGGCCGAGCTGCTGGCGGAACTGGTGGCGGCGGTCATACCAAACACTGGAGCGGAACTCGCTGGCGATAGGGAGATGCTGGGTGCTGCTGGATCCCGCCATGTGCGACATACCGAGGTTCCTGCTGTACTGCGTGTTGGCCACGTTGTCGAAGCCGCGTCGCTTGCCTCGTCCCGAGGATGCGTCGTCGCTCATGTAGCTCGAGTCTTGGCGGCGTTGATGAACTCCCACGCAGATCCAGCGCATGCCCCTACCAAAGCCTTTAACCACGTCCCAAATGTTGATGGCATCCCATAGCGCCCGAGTTCCCCAGAATCCACCCCACTTGGTCATGTTGTTTTGGCTATCGTAAGCGCTCCAGGGGAAGGCCCAGAGATGGAGGAGAGCGAAACAGGCCATCTCAACACAGAGGGCAAGCGATGGGATGCCAACTTTGATATCAGGATATGCGAGGATTTCGTTCGGTTGAATAACACTGAGCGTACTAGTACCAACGCTAATTGCCGTCGACTGCCAAAACGAGAGGAAGATGACCAACTTGATGGCCAGAATCTTCAAAAAGGGTCGGTTCGGGGAGAGCTGCGGCGTGTTTCGCAGTTGAACGTAAAACTGGATCAGGCAGTACATGGCAACCGTTACGGCAATGGCTTCGACACCGACAACCTACACAGTCTGGGTCAGAGGCGGGGGGGCGACCAAGCAGTTTTGCAGAACAGATGAATACATACCCAAATATGTGCGAAAAACGGACTGTTGGAGCTCTCACAGTACTTATCAAAGTACTGCGTGACAACCGCTGTAATAGTCCCCGCGACGCGAACAAAGCAGTAATGGTAGACGCCGATCCATATGATATTGAACCACGTCAGGCCACTCCGCGGTGTCCTCCACGGCCCGCGCTCTCCACAGCAGCAAGCACGGAACCAATTCAGGGGCCAGACCCAAGGCTTGATCGGCTCCATGTCTCGAAAGTATTCCTTCTGCTCGTGGAGGTCTGGGGCGATGTAGTGGCACATGAGCGAGAAGAAGGACGATATGGCAAAGGCCTCGTAGCAGTCGCTGATGACCTGGAAGTAGATGGCATGCCAGTAGAAGCGCAACGAGAGGAAGGACGAAGTCGCGTAGACGGGCACCATGAAGAGGATTCGGATAATGTGTTTCTGCTCGCGGGGCACTGTGTAGTGCGTCGCATGCATCATGATGAGGAAGAAACTTAGTAGGATGGCAATCAAGGCCGATGCCGCGGCAACGACGATGGCAAGGTCGTGGAATGTGTAGTGCGCAATGATGGGCTTCTCTGCTCCTGGGAGGACTGGGCAGCCATGGTTAGCCTCAATCCAATAGCATACAGCATCTCTGCACATCAACTTACTCCGGAGATCCTCCAGCGTTGTGTTGCATGTCTTCAGCTCCATGACTCGCCCCGAATTTGTTTCCCTTTGCTCTTCTGCTTTCCCTCCTCACGCGCCTCGATCAGAGCAATCGTCGGATATATCGCAGGTTGAGAGTAGATTCTCGCAAGCCGGCTACCGAGAGGGGCAAATCTGTAACACCAAGTCGCTCGCAGGGGCCCACGATCACAAACGAGCTAGACCAGCACCAGTTGTTGAAAAGAAAGTAAAATTTGAGAAATAAAAAACGAATGTAAAGGTCGGAAGCCTGCTCTCTGGCACCTGTCGGCCCACGTCATCAAACCGCAACGAAGCAAAAATATAATGTCAAGCGCTCATACTGTTGAGGGGGGGGGAGAAGAGGGAAAGAAAATATCATCCCATCGTCGAGGGACACGACGGGAGGTACCTCGAACGAATAGATAAAATAATAAAATCGCGGACAGCGCATGAACAGCCCCTACGTCGCCAGACCCTGTTCCCGGCCCGCCTCCCCTCTTCGTTGGCAAAACCGTTTGCACGGCACCATTGGACGCGATGCTTGTCAGGGCCCCTCCATCCCATCACATCCATCAGCACTTTGTGGTTTGTCGGGTCCATAGACAATGCGCTGGGCACACACACACCCTTGAGCATCCCCCCAAGACTTGGCGCTGTTCCCCACACCCTTACGCGAAAGGTAAGCCAAGTCTTTGAGGCTGAGCTGCCTGTGTCGCCTGCTCGGCCTGTTAACGACTGGCAAGCTTTTAGTCCGTCCAACCAACCACAATGGCAGAACAAACAATTCAGCAGCCCCCCCTCTTTCAGTGCGGGCTGTTCCTGGCCATGATGAAACGTGGACGGGCAGCAAAACTCCATTTCACGAATGGGGGTGTGGAAGGACAGCATCAACCCGTGGTAATTTTATTTTTCTCTTTTTGGTCTTCGTTCATCGGTCGTTTGCTTGTATTTGCTTGCCCATCTCCTGTGCCACGCATTCAACCATTATGCGCACATCTTATTTAATCCTCTGTGCATCTCCCGGTAGAATAGTTACCTTGTTCCTGCACCCCCTGAGATCACCATCTCACGCATCCATCTCCCTCACCACATCAACCCGACATCTCCCATCCCCATTCCCATATGTTCCCACTTCCATATTTTTTTTTCACCACAACATAATAGTCTCTCTCCTCCCAAGCCTCGCTACCCATAGCAACCCGACTGACTGACAGCCGACCGTGACATCGCCCCGCCGATCCATCCCGCCATCCACTGAGCAGGGTTCACCCCTTCCTAAATTGGGATCTGAAACGGCACGCTAGAGTAACACTGCCCATACCTCACCTTACCTCACTCACCTCACCTCCCCAGCTCAGCACCCACTGCGTGAATACCCAACCTATTCGTAAACCCTCGATGAAATCCCAGTGATGAAGCTCGGATTTTGGGTTCAGGTCAACCCAGTTTGATTACCGTGGGGATCCATTGAAGAACAAACGCCACCCCCTCGCGCCACAATAATGCACCCGTCTTGGCAGGGGCGGGGTAGGGGAACCACCAGTCCCATCCATCTCCATTTCCATTACCCTTTTTTTTCTTTCTCGAGAAATGATCGTTTTCATAACACATCCATCCACCCGATCATCTAGCTGCTTGTTGATGGACGGGCTTGCATCGTTGACGAAGCCGATATATGTGTGCAAGAAAGCAAAAAATTGGTTGAAAATTCAAAAGCTGGCGTTGATAGGGTGGCTGACCACCCAAAAAGGTTTCCAGCTTGCAATCGCCATTGACGTTACATTGCAGAATTTAAGCTACGATTCGACCCCGCATCCAATCTACACGAAATCTTGATTCAGAAAGAAGCCATCTTGCCCGTCGATCTGATTCACCACCCATTGAGATCTGGACGACCCTCACTTCGCGATCCCTAGCGTAGCGTAGTGACGATATTCGACTTCTACCTTGCTGATTACCCATGTGATGTGGCAGCCGTCAACACCTCCCAAACTGTCTCATTGATGGCCTACCTAAATGGTACAGGCAGTTTTTGCATTCAAAAAATGCCCCAAACCCAACCAAACCCATATACATGCCTCACAATTCCCCTCGCCTATGTCCATATCTGCCACCCATAATCTTCCCAGGTCAAGAGCCATAAAGCCGTAAAGTCCGCAGCGAATAAACCGATACACGAAGCGGGTTGTAGAAGTTTGACTCTATCACACCCATCCCATCCAAGAAATCCCATCTCTCGAGGTCATCATCAGTCTAGAACCCTCGTAAACCGCCGTAATGATACCAGCCCACACCGAAAATGGCCGGGTAGGTACAAGAAGATTAAAAGGCAGACTCGCCCCTTGCCCGTTTTAACGAGCGGAATGGCTGGTTCTGCATGCAATAAAATGCCAAACGCTAGGTTTTCCCACGCTTGACGTGTCGGGGCAATATGGCCCCGCACATCCCTTTTGAAACGATAGACCGAAAAAACGCCATGGTATCATGAAAATGCAAATGCAGAGAGAATTGAACATGCTGAGAGTGTTCGTGTACGTCATAAGAAACAAACCGACCGTTCCCGCCAAGCGTAGCCGTGATCGTTCAGACGTCGGGGTCCGGATTGACCGCCCGAAGCACTCTCGGCGGATCCTGAATTCGTCTCGAGTAATCTTGATTGTCCTGAAGTGAGCTGATACTGTCATGGCTCTTGTTCTGGTCCCGGATGTAAATTCCCTTGGCGAAGGGATCGAGGCGGGGGTCGACCGGCATCAACTGACTCCGTCTCTTCGAGTTCTGGCTGCTCATATCCCATACCCCTCCTGCGCTGCCTGCATATCGGGATTCTGACACTTCGTTGGTTGCGGGGCTTCCAAGCATGGCCGGTGAGCTGCCTCTTCTCGACGACCTGGGGCTTCCAGCCGCGGCTCTCTTCTTCCGCTTTAAGCAGTACATGAAGAGGAATATCGCACCGACTGCGAAAACGCCGATGATGCCAACGGCAATGCCAACCGTGGCGCCCGTTGAGAGTCCACCACTTGTTGACGACGCAACGTCTGCCTGGTTGGCTCCCGACGAGGGCGTGGCAGTGACCGTCTTGATGACGCCGCCAATTGTGACCGTCTGGACAGTTGGAGTCGGGGTTGGCGATTCCCCATCACTTGGCTATACCCTGGTCAGCATGGCACACCGACGAATTCCAAAAGCATGCGCCCAACAAGCCAGCCATGAAAAGAAACAAGACCCATGGCATACACTATGCGTTCTCATAAAGTTATCCAGGACAGAAGAGTCTGGCGTTTTCACATCAGGTTTCAAAGTGACAGTAACGTGGACCGTTCTCTGCGTAATCTCAGTTTCCGTAGTAATCACAAAGGCTTGAGAGACCAAGCATGTCTTGTTTGGGACATTATTCTCTTCGATGCTGAGATGGACCAGAAGGGCAGGGCTGGGTGGCGTTCATGGCGGCAGCACGACAGGACGAGAATAAAACTTACCGAGCTGGAAGTTATCGGGTTGGTGGAGCCAGCATCAGCTGTCCCTTGAGGTTGTTTGTTCAAGGCCATGTAGCCAAATGTACCTGCACCGCCGCACCAGTCGTCTGGGTAGCCGGGACAAGGGTCTTGACAGTTGTTGAGAGGTTTTTGATCCTTGCTATTTGGTATCAGGTTGGCACACCAGCAGTTGCGAGCCTGCACAATGGCCAACGCAAAGCTCAGGGAAGTGCAGTTGTTGAGACATCGCCCCTGGGATTGGAAGTTACTGGTAACTGCCGCACTCATGTTAGCATCTGCATCCTACTCTCTGTCATGGGGTTACTGCTCACTCGCAGCCATGTTGGCTGTATTGACCGAGGCACAGTACTTCAAGGGAATTGAAGGCCCATTTTGTGCAGCCACCATGCCATATAGCACAAACGCTATGCCCAGAGCCTCCCAGAGACGACCGAACCATTTTGGGGCCATTGCGGAAGAAAAGTGTTGCGGTCCGGGTGCCCCAATCCTCGTCGTCGGAATGGCAAAGGCGCCGATCACGGACCGCAGCCCATATATCTACACCGTAACCAAAAAGAAGAAGGAGACTCAGAGACGAAGAATTCGGATGGGCATGAAGGCCATTCCAGTTAGGTGGGAGAGTCGAGTACGCAGACGCCGGAAGAAAAGGTGTGGCTCGAGGGCTCGGGGTTTTCCCTGTTAATGTTCGGCACTAGTAAAGGAGGCCAAGGATAGACTGGTGGAGGGTGGAGAGCGTCGAGATGCCGCCGAGGGGCGAGTCGTTCGCGGACCGTCTGCTAGCAATTGGGCAGGAGCGGTTGGCCAAAGACAAAGGAGACGGCGGGCAAAGGCCGGAGGGTGTCGAGCCAGCACAACAGACAGTGCGGGAGTGCGGAATGGGATGCAAGAGGAGAAGATGTTTTGCATGGAAGTGGGAAGGTCCAGGAGAAAAGAGCCGGAGCGGACCACCAGCAGCGCTAGCTAGTGGAGAGTGGGGTGGAGACGGGCGCAAAAAGAAGCGCGAACTTGCATGCGGCAAATCCCTGCTGATAACGAATGCGTGGTTTCCGGCCACTGGATCGCCTCAATGTGTTGCGGTTGCCAGTTCGGGGCCGCACGAAAGCAGAATGGAAGAAAGCCCGGCAGCAGCAAGACCTGGATCCGGGCAACGGAGGGACGGGCAGCGCAAAGCGGCACGGTCTGGGGGTAACAGCTGGAGGTGGGAGACAGGAGGTGAGAGGACACAGACGGTGCAAGAAAGAGCAGGCTGGGGGACCGACAGCTTCCCTGGTAGACATGTCGTCACTGAATCCCCCCCCTGGACGGCCAAGCCGTGATCCACGCAGCCACTGTAAGTGGTACTTGACCAGCACGGGCCAGTGTTAAGACACCTAGCCTGGCGGGCCTGGCTGTCTCAGCAACAACCACTGAAGGCCCTCATCAGCGGGGATGCGCACGGGCAAACCTTATCACTAGAAGGCACGAAAGGGTAGCCAGTACAGCGAGTTTAACAAGCTGGTGCCGCTGCGTCGATCTTGGGCAGGCACGTTTCGTTTGATTATTTCCACCATCTGTCTCGCCGTCCCCCTTGGCGAATTTGCTGCAATTCCCCTTTCCGCGCGGCTGATTTTCCCCCTTGCTTCAAAAGCCATCAATTCTCCATAGGAATTGCACTCGCAATTGCAAAAGTTGTTGGAGGCTCACCCGTTGCTGCGCCGCATAAAGTGTAAATGGGAAGGTCCCATTGTGGGGGGCAGGAGAGGAGGGGCAAAAAGCAAAGATTCAGAAGGGAGCCATGGGCGCAAGGTGGCTGGCACGCTCGGCGGTATCTCTGTCAGAGTCAAGGAATGCCCCAATCCTTCGGAGGCCGACAGACCATTCAAACATTCTCCACACCCTGATCAAGATTCGCTGTTATACCCGTCTTTGAGGGAGAATCTCCAGATCTGTCAATATCAAAGCATCTCTAATTCCTAATTCCAAGTCGGGTTCCGGAATGCCTGTGGACAGATGTCGCTTCGTGCGACAGGTCTGCGCCATGTTGATTTGGTTGCTTCTTGACCCGAACGACGTGTCAATCCATCGGGGGGGCATCCACACGCAATCCACATGGACCGTGAACGCGTGGCTTCTACCACCAGTTGCTGACAACCCTCACTCAGCAGCAACATCTGATGCGGCCATGGTCACGGCCATGCACCTACTCTGTGGCTCGCATCATTGCCTTCTTTCTTTGTCCTGTGCATCGGAAGGGACGGCCGTCACCCCAGCCATTCCCTCCATTGTTGGAAACCCAAGCCGCTACTGCAACCCTTCCCCAGGTGCCAGCGTGGTCCCGCCAGGGTCTAGCCATCGTACCCCAATGGACAGGACAACCCCTCTTCCTTCCGTCATCGTATCTTGGGGCTCCTGTATTTTTTTCGTAGAACCGCAACTCATTGACATCGCCAATCAAACCCCGTCCCAACCATTTTACTTGGGGAGCTCGCCAATGAAGACGCAATAGTCCATACGTATATTAACGAATTAAGGTAGGTACTTTGCCGACCGAGACGGTCTGTTTGGACCAGATGAATCCCATTGCGAACACGAAGGCCAACCATCCGAGAAAAGCCCAGGCTCGTGATGCAGTGATACGAAACCCGTTGCAGCTGCAGCTACAATACGGTAAGGGTGCGGGGCCTTTTTTTGACTCGATCCTCTCAGCATTCATCCCGACCGGTCCCTTTTACCCCCTCCAGAAACATTACAGTGCTTTTGCTTGCTTGCTCACCCACGACAAGCCAATTCACAGAAGATACAACCCGATTCGTGAGGATAGGATACGTGGGGGGAAAGAGGGGGAGAGGGGGGGCCGGTAGGCTATATCACCCATTCTTTATAGAATGTATATCATAATTTTCCCGTCATAATCTGTTGTTTCTCGAGCCGAAACAACCGACCCGACCTCTCGGGGTCTTTTGACTGGTCCAGGCCTGTGTCGAACTTGGGTGGGAGAGATAGCCAAGCTTTTTGCGAGAAACAAGCAACAAGGAAAAAACCAAGGCGAACGCAGCACTCCATCCCGTGCTTGTTTGTGTTTCCAACCCAATCAAACCCCTGTCCGGTCCGTTCTAATCCGGTCCTTGTTTTATCTTGAGGGGAAGAGAGAGAGAGGGAGATTTTTCTGCCATAGCCGTTATCAGTCGGTCGTCGCCATTACGGGTATTTTATTATGGGTATATATAATATAAGAAACCTTGCTTTTACTTCCTTGTCTTGCCCCTGTCGATCGCCAACTTTTCTTTTCCTTCCTAGATTGCTTGCCCAACGGCCTGGCTTGAGCCGCCGCGTTGCGGCCGGATCCATGAATGGTAGGTAGGCTTACATGTAGAACCGGAGCAAACTCCCCGGCGGTGAGATACCTATCATATCATGGCACGTTCTAGTATCATATGATATGGATGATACGGAGTACAGGATCGAGATCATAGCGGGTTAGGGGGGGGGGGGGGGGTGTGGGGTTTTGTTCCTCG
>Ga0247765_1000343_pt1 | contig 37257 bp, 38 predicted proteins | sample UWRJL106311C6_FD_179949 | JGI IMG/M metagenome (GOLD analysis project Ga0247765, IMG submission 179949) | Plant litter microbial communities from Arlington Agricultural Research Station in Wisconsin, United States - UWRJ-L106-311C-6 | ecosystem: Environmental > Terrestrial > Plant litter >...
CCCCCCCAACTTTCACAGAAAGTGCTGTAAAACCGAGAAAAAAGTATCGGTGCCTGTAGTTGCACACACACAGTGAGGACGTTAACCAGTGGCCCATGTCAATCGTGTCTGTTCGGCTAGACGGGGTTAGAAACCTACTTTCTCCTGAACTGGACCGCCCACCTGTTAAGGGACTGGCATAACGGCGACCTTTGCCTTACAGAACTTGTGGCAGCGCCGCACCAGCCGGGAGGGAATGGACGACAATCTCACACCGGACGCGCGAAACATATCTATCGACGTCACCATGTGCGTGGCCCTTATTTAACACCTCCCTCTACCTCATCAACAACACAAATGTCAGCGGAGCCTGCGTTTGAGCCCGAGGTCGTATGGGACAATCCCCAGCAGACGTTTCACAACAGAGGACGCAGCCATGTACCTCAGCACACGCGCGCAGCCACTCCAGCCGGCTACGCCTGGGGGCATGTTTGGGCCACCGACCATTTCGATTCCCGCAAATTACACTGGAAAGAAAAAAGAAAATTGGGATTGGCGTGTCGTTGAGGAGCCAGGTCATCGTTGCTATGGAGAACATGCAAAAGCGAGTTTTCGGCTTTTGATCGTTTCAGGGGCGTTTGCTGGGAGATATGCTGTGGGCGGCCATGTTATGCTTCGACACTAATTTCGACTCTCAAATTTGCCTGCATAACACGTTCATGGGCGTGTTCCAGCATGTTATTTAGCACACACACACACACACACACACACACACACACACACACAATCCAGCTCTTGCAGTCCAAAGCCTGTTGACCATGGCGACGGCCAACGCTTACGTCGAGCTGCAGCCCTACTTTGACTTTGAGCTGCCTGTGGGCCTACAGCTTGTGGGAAACAGTATTTATTCCCGTACACTGGGCGCGGGTTTAGTATCGTCGCGGGGGCCGTCGTGGTGCAGGCATTGGCCGTTGTGGCAGTAACGGTCTTATTTGTGCGGGAGACACGCTTTACAGAGCTAGGTAACTCGTGGCAGGCTGTGGCACAGGTGGTGGACGATGAGACGCGGTTGTTGGTTCCGGAGGCTGCCCAGCGCCAGAGTGGGGGCATTCAAAAAATGGATAAAGAGTAATGGGTGGAACATACGCTATCGCATTGTCAATGAGCGTGACTCGCCAAAGCTGGCAAAGGAATAGAGAGGCACGAGACTTTGGGCATGTAATTGCCTGAGTTGCCCCTTGTTTTGTGGCGGTCAAGGGCGCGCGCACCCTGAAACCTATCTACATTGATCTTCGGCAGACTTGGGATCAGCTGAGGTAGAGATGTAATGGAAGTTGTCTTTGAGAGAGAATAACTCTCAGGGTTCCATCGCGACCCACATTGGTGGGGTTGTTGACAGGAGCCGGGGGTGGGGATTAGGGGGATTGTCTTCATGTTTTGGGGCGGTTGAGTGTCTTTGGAACAGGGTCCTTGGAACACAGGAACTGCGGGAATGGGTAGGGGGGGTTGGGTTGAGGGTGAAGAAAGAGGTGTCAAGACAAAGACTTGCCCTCGGTTACAATCCGCATGTCTTGAAGAGTTGAAGGGGGGAAACTTTGTCAATTCGGACAGAATGTTTTTTGGTTTGGATAGGTCCGAAGATGCCTTAGGGAAAACTCCGGGTGGGTCATTGCCTGTCTCGTCTGCCAGACGTCAAATATCACCCCCTTTGTTCAGTCAAGCCATGTATCGGAAACATACGAAATATGCTTGTGCAGATATTATAATCCAGATTCTTTGGAACCGTGCTCTCAGACCACCTGATAGATCGACCTGAACTATTCTAGGTTTTCCCGCATCGCTACACCACCCTATAATCGGTGGTGTGGGTGGCGGCGGTGCGAGGACCCAAAACTGGATCCTCGCAACTCTACGGCCATTTTAGACCACGGCAAGTATAGCTGGGGCAGCCAAAACAGTGACCCCCTCGCTCAGTTTGGCTCAGTCAGGGTCAGACTAAGCCGGCAACTGCTCAGTTCCGAAGAAGGAAAGGGAAATTCGTGGTATCGATTTTAGGGTAGTGTAAAGCCTGTTATATTCCATCTAGATGCACAATCTACCCTAGTTCCATCGTTCTAAATACTCCTCGCAAGGAAAAACACCCAATGTTACCCCATTCCAATGCTATTCCGTTCCCAATACATTGCCATGATTGCTCAAATCCCATCTCAATCTGATGTTGTTGCCTTCACCCGCGCAACACGGAATCCCTGATTCCATGCCTCGCAGCCGTCCAAAAGAAGTAGCACTGATACGCCAAGGAACCCAGCAGCAGCCAATCTGTGCTTGAGTCGATGCAATAGTCGTCGCAGCAGGAAGAATAACAAGGCGAAGTAGAGAAAGAACCCGATGCAAATGCCAAAGCCATCGCGACACCCAGCGACTTGAGCCCGATGCCCGTTGGCGAGAGATGTTGATGCTGATCCGAAGAAGCCAAATGCGAATGAGGAGAGTCATTATTCATGTCGACAAAGGAGAATGTACACGGTTCTTGCAGTTTGTGTTGTTGATGTCGTGCTCGACCGACCTCTTGACTTGTCACATCGCTGGTGACCATGTTGATGTCTCGTTGCTGCCCACCAACACCCCCTACCACCAAGGCGGTTGATGTCGTCTGAACCTGTGGCGGCACCTTTGGGGAGGTGTTGGGGAGTCAATTGCCTCGTCCGAAGAGTACGGGGTACCTCATGAAGCGCTTGCGCCAGCTCTTCGTCCTCTCGGGGCTGACTTGGTGGGCGACAATGGGCTTGACTTGGTCGTCCTGAACCGCCGGAGGCTGGGGATCCGCAGCAGGAACGGGCTTGTCGACGGAAGCGCGGTGGTCACTGGCGGCGGCGAGATACTCCGGCTGCGCGTCCAAGTCCTTGGCTTCCCCAGCGGGCTCCTGGATCGGGGTCTCGATGACGGGCTCAGTCGTCTTGGGCGCAGAGGGCCCAGCGGGCTCAGCATGGTCGGAAACATGACCGGTGTGTGGCGTCTCGGTCTCCTCGGGCTTTGGCTCTTGATTCTCTGCAAGATCCATGGCCGGCTCCTTGACTGGCTCCTGGACGGTTAGCCCTGTAGTATGCGTGGAAGTGCTACGCGGCAGCTCTACCTTCTCAAGCGGGACCCCGACCTCCTCCTTGGGGTCGGCCTTCTCCGGCTCCGGCTCTACGCTTTCCTCCGAGATTCTGTCGAGGGCCTTCGAATCGGCGAGGGGCTCGGACTTGGAGTCGAGGAGGGCCTGGGCCTCGGGAACCGCGTCGGAGGACTTGTCGGACTCGATCTCAGGTTCGAACTCGGGGAACGAGTCGAGGGGATCACGGGACACAACCTCGGGGGCAAGGGGCAGCTCAAGCTCGGCGACGAGAGGCTTGTCTTTCTTGTCAATGACGAGCGGCTCGGGGGTGGCAGCAAAGTCGCGAGCGTCGACGCCAGTAGTCCCCTCTTTTGGAGAAGCTTGGAGCTCGTGGACAGGCTCAGACTTGAGCACGTACTCGGGATCGATCTCAATGATTGACGGAGTGGACTCCTTCACCGGCTCTTGCTCAATGGGAGTGAAATCCCAGAAGCCGGAGTCGACCTCCCGGAGGACGCGCTGATTGGGCCTGGTCTTGAAAAGAGGCTCAGGGACGGACTCGAGGTCCTTCATGATGGGGCCGACCTCAAGCTCAGGGATCACATGAGCAATGGTGGGCGACTCGAAAGACTTGGGGGTATCAATGAGCCTGGGCGGCGTGTCAAGAACCTTGGCTGAGTCCTTTCGCTGTCTCTTCCTAGCCGGCGTGCTTGGGCGAGAGCTCGACGGGGTGGAATCCATGACAGCAGGCTTCATCTCACTGTCGATGGCTGCTTTGATCTCCTCCACAATAGCAGGAGGCGATGGAACAGTGCGGGGCTCGATGGTGACGGGCTGGGCAACAATGGGCTCGGGGGCTGGAGGGGCAATCCCGCGAGTGACAGCCTTCGCCTTCGGGGTGGACTTGACTTCGGCCTTCACAACTGGTGGTGCAGACTTTGGGGCGGAAGGCTCTGGTGTGGTCTCCTTCGAGGACGGGGCTGAAGACGCATCCTCAGCCAGGGGCCACGGAGCGGCGGTGGCTGTCTTCTTCCGCGGAGGAGAGGGCTCGTCCCGAGGCACAGTCTTCGACCTCAGTTGCAGGACCGATGCTGGAGACGCTGCCCGAGGCGATGGTGAGACGGGCCTAGAGCTGCTCGGGCTGGTGATTGCGCTCATCAGGGGGTCTGCGAGAGGGTTGATCCGCTCGCAAAACATCTCGAGGACAGTCCGCAGGAGAACGCGGTTGGGAGACAGGATGCTGCTGATCTGGTCGAGTAGGTTAGAACCAAGCAGTGCCTTAGGGTCCTCGAGGTGGGGCCTGATGCGTGACTTGAGGTAGCCGAGGAACCAGCCGTCGGCTTCTGAGAGGCCGGGATGCGCCTCCTTGGTGATCTCGAGCAGGAGCGGGAGGGAGATGCCCTCGCCGTATTTCTCAATGTTCTTCTCGGCAAGGCGCATCAGCTCAGGCAGATCGTAAGCTCTGGCGGTGGCGTATGCACGGATGCTTGTCCGAAGCTCAGCGATCTGCTTCGCCAGCGTGTCGACCTCCTTCGGCTTCAGCGACTCATAATTGCCGGTATGGAGGTAGTGGACCAGGATGTGTCCAATGTCATCCGAGATTTCGGGAAGCTCGGGAAGCTTGCTCTCATAGGCCGCGTGGAGCTTGGGGCTCCTCAGCAAGACGTCCTTTGGGACAGTGAGAGGGCTAGCAAAGGGGACCGTGCATGGTGGGCTCGCATATGGGCTGGTTTCGAATGTTAGTCCGGGTTCAAGGCAGAAGCAAGAGAAGCAAAGGTCTACTCACGAGGTCTCTGGGCGAGCATCAATTTCCTTCATCACGGGAGGGGGAGGGGGAGGGCTTTTGACGACGGCCGCCCCCTTTGAAACAGGCCCTGAGGCATCGGCAGCAGCCGGCGCAGGCTGGACAGCAGGTTTCGACTTCTGCTGCTGCTGTTGTGACTGTTGCTGCTGCTGTGACTGCTGCTGCTGTGGTTGCTGCTGTTGCTGCGCCGGCGCCAGGAGCGGCTTGGGTCCAGTGCCGGAACCGCTCTTCTTCTTCTTCGCCATGGTGGAATTGACAATTATTGATGTTGCCGCGACGAAGGCTAGGCCGATGAGGGTGACTGCTTCTACCGTGATGTAGACGTTGAGGCCGCAAGGCATGGGCATTATGTGCTCTTTGAGTGCACTTTGCTGTTGGCTGCTCCGTTTGGCGGATGGAGAAAGAGGGGTCGGATCATGGCATTAATATTCCTTTTCCGACGCTGTGGACGATTTGCAGTGCAGTGGTTGGGCGCCAACCGTCCATGCCAGCAGAGCGTCGCCCTGTTTGGCTGCGCTGCCTCTTCGTTCTCCCTTAGCTAAGCCTAAACTGCCGCCAACCCAGCTGATGAGCTGTCGTTGTGGAGCTGGGCGCGTCCAATGGCAGGGCGGCCCAATTCCCAATCGGATCCGGCGCCGCCACGGGTCCGCCCCGACCGCCAGTCGCTTGGGCAGGGCTGCCGGAGCCTTGGCAGCGAGGGCGCTGCGAGTGTCTTCAGGAAGCAAGGCATGTGAGCCCCCATGACCCACGTGTCGCGTGTGTCCGCACTTTGCTCCTCAACCCAAGATGGACGTGTTTCAGGGTCGAGGAGTGCCTGGGCTTGCTGGGCAGCCGCTCTTTCCGCTGTGGGGAGGGGAGCGATGCGCAGGTGCTGCTGCAACCGGCCGCCACGTAGCAGGCCGCCGAGCTAAAAGTATTGTTCAATCAGCTCCTGCCTTCATGCGTGAATGCGGGGCTTGCGAAGCTGCAAGTAACGACGTGGTGCCTCTGTCTGGCGAATGCGTTGGGCCAATAAACCGGTTTCATTTCTGCCATTGACCTGTCGAGAGCGCTTGGTTGGGCGCGGGATCCTGAATTGGCCAAAAAAAAAAAAAAGGGTCTCGGAGTCGGTTCCAAGTCAGGGCAGGCGCAACGCATAGAAGCAACGCGCGCTTGACAGGACAGGTCTGGAACGACGGCACAATCCGATGTCCAACGCACCGATTCTCACGAGACAGTCGTGCTTTCGCCCAAACCCAATGAACCCATTCGAGAGATTTGTCTCGTGGTCTCCTGGGCCAATTCTCACAGCAATGCGGTGTTGATGACTCAAAATGTCTAGTGGCTGCCCAAGTCGGCCCAACACAACGCCGGTTCACCAGCGGGGTTAGGGTTTGCCCAGTTGTGCAATGAGGACGAGGATGACAGCGACGCGAACAGCACTTTCTGTTCTTTCTCGCAATTGTGGAATTGGGCTATGGTTTGCTCTTTCCCATGACGTGGTGGATAGTGGATGTGGGATTCGACGGCATTGTCGAGTCATGGGTGATTTCCGCAGCCGCTCACTGCTGCCTTAACTGTAAGGCGCTTGCCTGCCGACCCTATGGTTCTAGCCTTGATGCCGGATTACTCAGGTCTCCATGTTGCGCTTTCCCGCTGTCGAGTTGCCCCTGAAAGACTGGTGCTTTCGGGCTTGGCAGCCTCGGGCAGCACCCCGAGCGAGCCCGTTGAGAGCAGTTCTCCCATTAAGAATAGTTCTTCCTTTAAAAAGGAGCATGTATATTCGTACTGTAGCGAGCCCCCCCTGTACTATAAAAAAGGGTGAGGGAGAAAGGGGCGGGGCGCTGGCTTTTTTACACTAAAGATGGCGATTACCATCGCCATTATAACTCTAACGTCCCTTAACTTCCAATTGCGAAACGCCTTATACGGGTAAGCCCAAGGTATTCGAATTGTGGGGTTAACGCTTTGAAGATAGCTAACGATGAATTATAAAGGGTGGTCTGATGCCTTGGGTTTACTTATATAAGGAGTTTTATAGTTAAAGCTTACCGTACGACACAGTTGCGATAGATCGTCATCACAAATGTAACGCACCTTTTGCCATTGCTGAACACCATGTACCGGTAAGCCCAAGGCATTCGAACGGGGGGTCAACGCTTTAAAGATAGTAAACGATTGATTGTAAAGGGTGGTCGGATGCCTTGCTCTTACTTATATAAGGCGTCTTATAATTAAAATCTACTGTATAATACAGTTGCGATGGCGATGGCGATAGGCATCTTTGGTGCAAATACCAGCGTCCCATCCTCTCTCTCCCTCCTTTTTACAGTATAGGGGAGCGCTCGCCACAGTACGAAGAGACATGCTCTTTACATGTAAAAGACCTGCAGCTGCAGATTCGCGGAAACAGCCGACAACATCCACTCTTTCCGGGGTTGGATTGCAACGTAGTTTCTCGCAGAATACGTGAATAGGTAGGTAGCTACTGCGACATGAACCCATGAAACCAACGGGATATGTGCACTTTCCTGGACGTGTGCCTCCGCTGCCGGGCTGATCGCAGACAACACCTGCTTGACTACCTAGACTTCAACTCTGCGATCCTCCCCTCATGCGGTAGGCGCATTCTCACCCACGAGGAGAGTCAGCGAGGGGATTAAAGCCCTTCGGTTCAGTCTGCCCAGATCTCTTTACTCTCTTGACTCTCAACAAAACATCCGCAGATTTTTCAATTCGATAAAGCATCCACATATCCATCCCAGACAGCCTTGCCATAACAAGTTATTACCCAGAAATCATGTCAGCAATCGAGGATAGCGCTTCGGTCAACCTCCCGGCATCAGAGGTCAACCCTCCACATCCCGAGGTCAACTCGCCTGCTCCTGAGGTCCATGTCAAACCCCCGGCTCCCGAGATCAACCTCCCGCTTCCCAAGGTTAACTCGCCTGCTCCTGAGGTCAACCCCCCGGCTCCCGAGATCAACCCTCCGCTTCCCAAGGTTAACTTGCCTGCTCCTGAGGTCAACCCCCCGGCTCCCGAGATCAACCCCCCACCTCCCAAGGTCAAATCGCCTGCTCCCGAGATCAATTCCCCACCTCCCAAGGTCAAATCGCCTGCTCCCGAGTTCAAATCCGACCTTCAACGAAAGACTGAGGAAGAGTTCATGCCAATCGCACTGAGCCTAGCGAAATCCATCGTCGACAATTACGTACAATTTTGTGATCGAAACCGTCAATACAACCGTGGGGATATATTCGGGTCACTCCCCGCTCAAATGCGACGCGTCTTGCAAGCCATTGCATTTGGTCCCGATCTTAATGACATTGAATACCCGCACAGCACCGACGGGCCCTTTTCGCTCATGGCCAATAAACTCAGGGGTCTCGTTATCGATACATTCAAGATCACCCCCGAGCAGTTTGCTAAGCGTTACCCCGGAACACACAGCGATGCTTTTTACTACCACCTTTATCAAGTTGCCTCATCTGGCTTCAGTTGGCCCACGGCCTGCGCTGTCATCCATAGAGTGTACCGAACACGTGTGGCAGTAAAACAGTTGACAAATCACGATCCGCCCTCTGCGTATACCCAGATTGACTCGACAGATGTGGAAAAAGCTCACGATCGGATGAGGGATCGTCGAGAGAAGCAGCTAGGCGGTGATCAGAACAGTCAAGACAGGGACAGCTAAGAAGATTAAGACGGCGGCCTGGTTAGTCAAGAAAATCAAGACGGCCAGCGGCGAGGTGGCCTGATGGACATTGATAGGCACATGTTTTGTTTTCAGTACCCAAGCGATATTTTTTTCGGAGGTCAAACTGGCATGGAAGTCAGCGTATAGAGAAGGACCCATTGTGTTTTTTCTTCGAGGGGTGGAGTTCAATGGAGTTCAGTAGCGGTACTCAAGATGTTTTTATTACCTGAAATGCTAACCGTCCCCACCTTTGGCCATGTGCAGACAATTTCGCAGCGTCTTCTGACTACGAGTTATCTTGCTTTCCTCGCTTCGATGAATGTTCTGGTGCCCTCCTGTATTCCGGCCCATTAATACTCTCCTCCAGTCTGTCTGGTGTCCCGCAACGCTGAACGGGCACTGCAATTGTCACAGCCCAGTCTTCACAAAACCGACACCATGAGCGCAACGCTCAGAACCCACCCCTTAACCATGAAGCCCCTGATACTCAGTCTACGGAGGGAGTTTCCACCGGAAGAGGGAGTCAGCGTTGCCCCCGTGGTCACAGTGGTAGGTAGCCCCGTATTAGTTGTAGCTGCCCCAGTCCTCGCACTCGACACCGAGTTTGTGGTTTGGCCTATGGCCGAACTTGTTACAGATCCTGTCTCAACTCCCGGAATGGTACTCGAGTGGTCGCTGGTAGGCAAAGACACACTGCCGGCCACCGTGTTCGTTGCACAAACAACCTCCCAATCTCCAGGTGCTTTCCCGCCATCAGTCAGGCACATCATATGTCGACTCATCAATCCCCCATCGTCGGGGTTTCCCTCGTCAGGCTCGCCGAGTCGCGGGTCTACTTGGCAGAACACGGCGCACGACATGGGATACTCGACATCGCCGCGGCTGCTCGGCGACGTGACGTTGAACACGGGACCCGAGCAGCACTGGGAGAATCGAGGCGCGTTTCCCCGCCCGAAAGGAGGTGTTTTGCAGATATAACCGGGAATATTCACGGGCCATTCCAAGAAGCGGTTTGGGTTCTTGGAGCCGGCTTCAAAGGTCGGACTGCCTGCACACACAGCCATCAATGACAATTCGGTGAGCGTTCAATCAATATTGAGGGCTGCATGTGGGGGAGGGGGGGAGGGGGTGAAAGGTATGTGAAAAGACAATTGTCGACCAATTTGTTGCTGGGAGGTACCTACCTACCTAGGTAGCACTGGCGAGAAGCCACTAATAAATGAAGCAAACACACACACACACACACTGGCAGGTTGGTTGAGTTGAGGCGAACCAAGGAACATTTTACCCGAGAAGCTTGTCCTAATCCCACCATCGGAGGTGACAGCCCGTCCAAAAGGTAACGCAACGTTTGGATGTCGCGACCGGATTACGATTGGGGAGGACGGGCTCTCAGTTGTTTGACATTGACTTGATGCAATCAGTGCAACCAGCTCCTCCGTCTGCACTAGAATTCTCTGGGCGACTCATGTGCTTCAACACCACCTCGTACAGTGTGGGGGCATCAATCGATCAGGTTGGACTGGACCGCACGCGTGCAATCAGATCAATTTCGTAACAGCAAACATGAACTTCCAGCATGCGCAATGAAGAGAGGTAACAAAGCAGATTGCAGTGGAAAATGTTAATAACTGGAATTTCGACGTTCAATGTTGTGATGCAATGTGGAGCCGTGGCTTTTTTTCCAGCCGGAGACTATTTGAAGAGGCGTCAAATAAGGATCTTGGGCCCCAGGGTTAGAGATCCAGGTCTTGAAATTCCACATCGAGCCCTGATAACCCGAGAAAATGCACTCGTTGAATTGACCCTGGAATTCCACGCGAACAATCTTTCAGAGGCCGTCAAATCCCAGCAATGTGGTCGAGTCGCTGGGCTTTCACATGATTCGTCCTGGTCGCTTGAGTTTATCCGAGATAAAAGACCAAATGCCAGGGGATACCCCGGTGGAAATCATGGAATTCGTCCATGAAGCGGTGCAATGTACTTCGTCTCACACACAATGCCATGCCGTCTTACACAAACAGTTTTCTTCTTCTTTTCGTGTACTGATTGCATCGGCATCGAAACGGGGACGTTGCCGAGGTGAAAACGGGATGCATTCTTATCTAGCTTTGCAGTGGGCTTGCGCTTAATATCTGCTGAACGCGGAAAGGAGCGAAGTTCCCGCAGCCAACCCCCAGCGCGTGGCGTCTCGCTTCGATTGGGGGGCTGCATCAAAGGGCAGCACGGCTGCTTGGCGTGTTCTCGTTCCTTGTTTGGCGGGGTTCTGCCGACAAAGCTATTGGCCTCCCGGATAAGCCGTGTCCACCACGGTCAGGGCTTTCCAAAATGTCTCAATTTTTTTTTTAAACAAGAACCGACCCGTCCGTAATTTTTCCCCCAGGCCATGAGCGTCAAGTTTCCCAATTTACGTTGAACAACGTTCGACGAGCTCTGCAAGACCATCGCAGTCGGAACCCTAACCCTGCTGATGCGTGCCACTCGTTCCAAGATGCGGTGATTGGCCAAGGCAACATGAACCGAATCCTTCTTTTCTCCAAGACGCTCACGCTGGCCGTGCCCCCAAAGCCTGGCCGGATCCTTCCCGCGCTGCTTATTTTCTTCGCTCTTTTCGGGTCACTCACTTACCTCATCGGCACCGATGATACCAGCTTCCTCACGTCACTGCAGCCTGGCGGGAATGGCTGGGGACGTGGCGGCACCAAAAACGCCGGCAACGGCCTTCCCCAACGGCCGAAACTGCCACATCACCCGATTGATGACCTGATCAGCGACGCCCGCCTGCAGTTCAACCAGCTAATGGGAAAGCGCTCCCAGTCAGTCGAGCAAGCTGCCCATCGCTACCGCGAACGTCGCGGACGACACCCACCTCCCGGTTTCGACAAGTGGTTCGAAGTCGCGCGCAAGAAGAATTGCGTAATCGTCGAGGAGTTCTTTGACCGAATCTACCACGACATCAATCCCTTCTGGGGCCTTGAGCCGCGCACCATTCGCTCCCGAGCGCATCAACAAGAACATGTCATTAGTGTACGCAATGGCAAAGTCAAGGCGGTCGTGGACGGAGGAGGCGAGGTTCCCTTCCGCATGAAGCAGTGGGTAGACCTCGTCAAGAAGATGATGCCTTATCTACCCGACCTCGACATGGCCGTCAACTTCATGGACGAGTCCCGCGTCATGGTGCCCTGGGACACGATTGCCGAATATGTAGCGGCCGAAGAGCGCAATCGCACCCTCGTCCCCATCGGAGCGGCGACCACGAAATACGGCGGTGTTGCCGACATTGAGTCGGACAAAGGCTACGATCCCGATTGGCAACACGGCGATACGCACAGATTCTGGGACTACGTTCGCGATGCATGTCCGCCCGATAGCCCCGGTTCTAAAGTGTCGTCGCTATCGAATTTCAACACGACCGTCGAGTTCCCCGACGGCCCCAACCAAGAATACACATACAAAGGGTTCGTCAAGAACTTTACAGCGTCGGAGGACGTTTGCCTGCAGCCGCACCTGCGCAGCATGCATGGCACCTTTATCGAAGCGATCAGCATGTCGACGACAAGAGAGCTTGTCCCCATGTTTGGCGAGTCCAAGCTCACAACCAACAACGAGATGCTGATCCCCAGCGCCATGTACCTGGCTGAGAGATCACGCAAAGAATATAGTGGAGGCGGGGCGCGCGGTGGACCTTGGGCGAAGAAGAAGGACGGCGTTATGTGGCGTGGGTCCGCTTCGGGCGCCCGCAATAGAGAGGAGACGTGGCGGCACAACCACCGTCACCGTTTCATTCAGATGATGAACGGCACAACGGTTGCCGCTGTGGAGGCCGGGGACCGAAGTGCTGCACCCACTTTCCAACTAGCCTCTCCAGATAATGACCCATACAACCTCTTTGCCCTGAGAGCGGGCAAACTCGGCGAATGGGTCAAGTCTTGGTCCCAGGTGGGGTTCAATGACTTGCTCTGCTTCCCGTCAGAGCTCAATCGGAAGGGCAAGGTTTTGAAGACGTGTAAGCACAACGATGCGTACATGTCGCCAGTCCCAGTGATGACGTTCCGGAGGATGTACGGCTACAAGTATCTCCCCGACATTGACGGCAACTCCTTTAGTGGGCGGTATCGCGCATTTCTCATGTCGTCAAGCTTACCGCTCAAGTCGACTATCTACCCCGAGTGGCACGACGCCCGGCTGATGCCGTGGGTACACTTTGTGCCGTTTGACAACACGTACATGGACTTTTACGGGCTCATGGAGTATTTCCTGGGCGGACACGACGCTGAGGCGGAGCGCATTGCCACGGACGGACAAGTGTGGTCGCAAGCTGTGCTACGGCCGGATGACATGCTGGTTTATACTTGGAGGTTATTGTTGGAGTATGCGAGGGTCATGGACGACAACAGGGACACACTGGCATATGTAGAAGACTTGGCAAGATGAGGACTTGTCGCTAGGTAATGGTTTCTTTTCTGGGACTTTGGCGTTGCGATAACCACGAATAGTAATGATAACTAGATAATGTGTTTTTCGGCTATCTTTTGGTGTCTGCTCAGTGTTTCCACAGTTGCGTCACTTTGCACCCTGGGCTACCAAGCTTCATGGCTGCGGCACCATTTCTTGGACGAATCTTGGCTTCTCGGGTTGCAAGGCTTGGAGGCTTGGCCTCTGAGAAGTGTATCACGACGTCAGTTGACGAAGTCAGTCTGCGGAGTGTGCTTACACCCATCTTGTCTTATTTCTCTATTCGGCTGAGATATCCCGTTTTACTATTCCTTGCACTTCCCATTCTCTCTCACTTATTCTGAGACAGAATAAAAATCTCTCCCTCGGCACTGTTGTCACTCCCCACAAACAGACCCCGTCCCGCCGGATCCCACGCCGACGCCGTCAACCGAATACAGTTTGACTGGGTCAGTCCGTTCGCCGTACAGCTTCCCGCGTTTGGCGCGCTCCAGATATCATTATACCCTTTCATACTATCTGCCGGCGCTACGGGGTCGTAGCTCCCATCGGCGAGTTTCGTAAATGGGATTTGTACCACTTTGAACCCCGTAGCGGGCCGGCGGTTCCAGGACCCATGGAAAGTGACATACATGTTTTTGAAATCGGCGTCAAAGGTATTCCAGATCGGTGCCGAATGCGCCTGGAAGGTCAACCGCGGAGCGACCGCTTGGCTGTTGCATGTCGCGTCGTTGTATGTTGCGTTGGGTGCGACGACGAAATGGCTGCCGGTTTTGAGCGTTCCGCCGAAACTCGATGGGTCCCAGACGGTAAAGCACGTGGGGTAGCCAAACCATTGGTCGCGATCCTTGGTGGGGTCACCGACTGGGAAGTTCTTAGTAAGAGGGACAACGGGTGGGGGGAGAGGGAAGAAAGACTTACGGCGGTTGAGCTTCTCGGCGGGGTTATCAATGTGGATGTCTCGCCGTTGGCCGTTTTCCGTGCGGGTAAAGTCCTGGTACGGTCAGAAAGCGTCCTCGGAAGGTTCATGTTGTGGGGGGGAGAGGAGGAGGAAGGCTTACATCACCGCTATTTTCAACACCCCAGACAATCCCATTCGGGTCCTCCACAAACCCAATCTCATTTCGCAAACCATAGGCAAACGTCTCCCCCTCAGTGTTGTAGTTGTAGCCCGCGGCCGGCGCCTTGCTCACATCAAAGACCTTGATGATGGAACGGCCCACACTCTTTTGCGCCGACGCCATGTCAAAGTTGGAATTACTTCCCACCTGCACCAGCAAGAGGTTCGGATTCTTCTTGACCACCATGACGGTTCGCGAAGAGTGGATGCCCGTAGACATGCCCCGCACCACGGTTTTCTGGTTACTCGTCTTTCGCGAAACGGCATCATACTCCCAGCTATACACGGTAGTTTCCGAACTCGCGTACAGCGTCTTGCCATCGGGCGATAAGGCCAGGCCGTGGTTGAGACCGCCGCCGGAAACCAACATGGTCGTACTGTTGACGCATCCGTCCTCGCCAAAGGTATGCACCGACATGCCGCGCGTGTTTTGCAAAACCAGCATGTTCCCCTCCGTGTCCCAGATCACGGTCCGTACCTGCTTAAGCCCCCCGGCGATCTTGATGGCGGACCACCCCGACGCGACCGTCATTTGGTTCCGCGCGGCGGCGACGCCCGTGCAGCTTTTGGGCAGGGGGAGGGGTTTGATCTCGGCGGTGGCTGGATTCTGTTAGCACTTTACTATTATAGTAGGGAGTTTGTGTATCTGAAGACAAAAAAAAAACAGGGAGGCTCGTGTATCTTGGGAGAAGAATAAAGGGGTATCTAGGGGAAACAAAAAAAACAAAACAAAACATACCAACGCCCAAAAAGGCCACCACGCCAGAGAGGATCTCCAAAACGCGCATGCTGATTGCAATCTCGACCGCTTGACAAAAACAGCCAATGGAACAAAGGGATTCGTTGATCTGCAACCACCAGAGCACAGCTGACACGACACAGCTACACCAGAGGAGACAAGGTAAAGAGAGTTGCCGAAGATGAGACAAGTGCCGTACACTGTACCTCTCTCTCCTCACAAATAAATGTATCCTCTCCTCTCCTTTGGAGTAGGTAGGTAGGTAGGACAAACTCGCCCTGGTATATAACCCCATTGGCTCCCTTGCCAAGGCGGCCTAGCGTCTTCATCCCCGGTTGGATGGATCAATTTGGGTCAATCAATTAATTTTGGGGTCTGTCTGTTCTGAATCGAATCGAAGCGTTGCGTTGTCGGGTCTTTCTCAGTAGAATAGTTCTACCGCCTGTGCCTGTGCCTGTGCTATTACTTCTCGCTATCCGTACCGTCTGGCTCAACTCAAACGTCCCACCCGCCCGCTTCTAGAAAGCGGGAAACTGGACTGGTAAAAGTGGAGGTGGTGACAATATACACCCCCTTGATAGCCTATTCGGCTTTTATGCTCCGGCCTGGGTAACCTAGGTACCTACATTTCTGGTCAACCACCCCACCACCCCGTCTCCGCTCTCTCCATCTCGGAGAAGGTAGTGCCAAAAAAGTAGCCGCCGAACATATATGTAAGTGTATATCCAAACGCGGAGCCTGCGTACCTATTGTGCGTGTGGATCATTGAAGCGAGGGGACAGGGGTCGATATTAATTTCTGCCTTCCATTTCTTCCATGGTACCTTCTTTACTCCCCGAAGTTACGTGTACCAAATGTTATCCGAACGTGGTCTGACGTGACACTGGAAGAGGTGCACTGCACTGTTCAGCAGAGAGGAGGTGGTGTGAGGTGCCGTGATCCCGGGCGGAAATACTTTAAATTGTACTGGATAATTGATTGAATGATAATTGATGATAACCTGAATGTAATTTACATTTCTTGGTGCTACGGAATAGAAGGGGCTCTTTGAGTTCATGATTGAGCGAGAATATGCCCTAGAGCTACATTCAGTTGATGCACTTGCTGAGAGAAAATGCTTTTAGGTTGCTTCCCTGGCCAGACAAGCTCTCAGTAGTTTCTTGGCATCCGCGCAAGCCCCGTTGACACGACTTGGCGATGTCTTGGACAGGCTTGTTTGCTGAGTGCCGTCTTGGCTGGCATGTAAGGTTTAGGTTGTGGATTTGAATTTGGCTTTGACGTTCGTGGCTGGTACGGTGGGGTCTTTGCTGGTCCTGGTAAGTTTTCAGCAGAGGACAGTTACCTTTGATGCTCTTAGACTGCTGCAGCACGTGCAAGTATTGAGAGGATTTGAAGGGGAAGAGACGTCAAACGTCCCAGAGTATTTAGGTACAACCGTGCATATATCCAGTCTGGTTCAACCTTCAAGCATATGTGATATACCCTGCTCTGGGGACGTAAACAAACGTTCAGTCTACCAATCAATCAACACACTCACTTGCACATCGGTATCGCTATCTCTCTTCTCAACGTCGGATTTAACAAACTTCGCATTCAGGAATCTTGACTTCTGAGTCAGCGTCAGCGTTGACCGGCCGGCCGAGACGCTTTTGCCTATATGCAGTCTTGGTTTTCTCTCGGCCAAGCTTACAATCATGCTATGGTGTCTCAGGAAGTGTATTTCCGGACCGGACACATTGATAGGCTGACTGTTGTCCCCCGCACAGTGTTTCACAGTCTCGGAGTTGATGAAACCACCAAGCTTATCTAAATCTAAATCCGAGGAATGCAAATGTAAATGCACGGGCAGTTTCCTTGTCTTGGTAAGTTTTTGGTGAGGCCAAAGATTTATTATATAAAAGTCTGAAAACCCTTTACTAATATACGCTGACAATCACAACTCCTCTTCACTTTTATTTCCAGAACATCATTCAAGACAAATTCATTTTTTAGCCAACTTGAAACTTTAACTTGAATTTAGACTTGAACTTGAACTTGAACTCAACATGCCCCTGCACGTACTCGCCATGCTGTATCCCAAGCCAGACCGAGTTTCCCGAGTATGTCATTTTTCACTCCTCTCTAATCACATCACATCACATCTCCTAGTTCTGACCAGGTGCTAATCCAACTAAATACAGGTCGAGGAAATAGCCCAGTTAGTTTGCGAACACGTGCAAGAGAACGAGCCCGGCGTGATTCAATACCAATGGTTCCGAGTCATGGGTGCTGAAGAACCCACCATTATTGTATGGGAGACGTAAGTCTAGTCCGCAAACCACTCTATTTTATTCGGCCCTAGTTGTAACAAAAACCGGGTCAGATATGCCGACCAAGCCGCCGTGGATATCCACAAATCCTCCTCTAAAATGGTGTGGCTGATGCAGACGGAAGAGGAGGAGAAAAACATGCGGGAGCCGGTCAAGGTTTTGCCGCTAGATCAGTTTGCGGGGTGGGTTAGTCGGGGGTAACCACCTATCTCACCCACTTTCTTTGTCTCAGTCAACTTGCCATGACATAGCTTGAAACACTTCAACTTTTTAGCAGCCAGGGATAGCGTATTTATCCATGCTGATCCCGCTATCCTAACAGAAAGATGTATTCCCAAACTCCTTTGCTGGAACTGAACGACATAAAGCTCAAAGTCATTACCTCAAGTATTCCATCACTGATGACTAATGCCACAATAGTGACCTCTCCTCTCTACCCAGACTCCTTCCTATACAAAAACCCGCTTTTCAACACGTCGAGTCTCTCACTTTGTATACCCGTAGCCCTGCTGCACTGGATACCCCCCGGTATATGCCTGCCCATACGCCATTGGCGGCGGCGGACTTTGCGTGCCATCCCCATAACCCGGCACGGGGGTCTGGGTCGGTGTATACTGCGCCGGGGGAGAGGCATATTGCATGACCGGTGGAGGCGGGCTATTCGGGTATCCTGGCGCAGGCGGACTGTTTGGGTATCCTGGTACTGGAGAAGTATTCGGATACCCTACCGGTGTTGTGTTGGGATACCCTACCGGTGTCGTGTTGGGATACTGTTGTGGTTGTTGTTCCATCTGCTGGGGTGGCTGCTGCTGCACGGGTGCCATGGTGGGATAATACGGCGGCGGAGCTTGTTGGGCGGCTGACTTGGGACCGCGCAGGATTCGTCGGATGATTGCAAACAGACAGCACAGGAAAATCAGTCCGCCAATGGCTAGCGCGACAAGAATGCCAATGCTAGTTCCGAGACCCAGTTTGAAGAGCGAAAACGCCGGGGAGGAATTGCTGGAGGAGGAGGAAGTTGACGCAGGGTTGGCGGCTTGGCCGGTGACGAGAAAATTCACGCCAGGATGGTATAGGTCGGCAACAGTCGCCGTGGGCCAAGCGGTAGTGGTGATGATGCTGCGCGAGTACCATGACGAAACCCAGGGTACGGTGCTGGCGACAGTGGCCGGACGGGAGGTACCGATCTTGCCTTCGGCCGCAAGGACGACGCTTTGCCCCGCGGAAAGGGTGATGTTGCGGTAGCAGTCGTAGCCGGCGTTACCGCTGATGGAGGTGGCGATGTGGGAGCTATACCATGATTAGCAGGGAAGAAAACAAAGGAAGCGAGAGAAAGGAAGAAAAACTCACGTCGGACAACACACAATCGTCTTGGACGAAGCATACGAATTCTGATCCACCGTAGCCGTCGTCCAGCTCACCGGACATTGCGTTCCCCCCGTAAAGTACATGGACTTGATCGGGGCAAATCCGGGCGGCATGCAGTTGGTCGAAGTCAATTGCTGGGCAGTCGTGTAATCGGGATAGTTTACGGTGAGCCCGTAGGTGTAGAGCATGCTCGGCAATCGACTTTCTGAAAACGCCGTGCAGCCTGCCGTGTTGCAGGTGCCCCCAAGCATTGTCGGAATGGCCGTGGCACACGACGCTGGCTCGTCCCAGGCCGTCGTGAGGGCCACGGTTGACCCGACCGTGTAGGAATAGACATAGTGTGCGACAGGTTGGATGAGTGATGTGGGAACGGGTGCCAATGCAGTTGGCGCGGCGAGTGCCTCCGCAGCTGTTGGGCCACCACCCATTTTGTTCCGTTTAAAATAAGAAAAAAATTAAGATGAGAATCTGGTTCCAAGAAACACTCAGGAAGGGAAAAGAAAATGTGGTGGGGAAATGCTGCTCTACATATCGCATCAATCCCAGCCCAGTCCAGTCCTCTTGCAGAAAAGAGCTTTCTGCACCACCACCACCCGAGCACCATCACCCCCCACCACCCCAGTCAATTCCTCTGCAGTTCCATATTTCTTCTGTCCTGCCCCAAGCCATTGGTTACTCTTCACCAATGAGCGTTGCGGCGTGTTGGCATTTTTCGACGCTAATTTTTCAGCCCTCGCCGTCCGTCGGGCATAGGCCTAACCGAGCCTAGACCTCTCACAATGCGTTTGCCAGTCGTTTGCTGGTCGCGGGGCTGAATTGCACAACAACTTGAGATGACCCACGTGGCTGGGACTGGCGAGATTGCGGGAAAAAAAAAACATGGCCCAGACTCTGGCTGGGGGTTAGTTCGGCATGACGGGCTTGTCCCTATTGGATGACTTTTCGCTTGTTATCGCTCCTCGAAGAAAAAGTTTGTTGGGCTGAGAGTCAGAGAGCCTGTCTGCCGGTGGCGTGCGTGCACTGCCTGCTCGCCCTGGAATTTTGTGACTCTTCACTGGTTCGTGACTGGTTCAGGTTCTCGCTATGCCGGCCGTCTGTGTCACCGCTGAAATGCATGCGATATGCAACCATTTGTGGCACAATGCCCCCCGATGTTTATACAACCCAGCCTTTTGAAGCTGTCGAGAGTGGCAATGTCGTGGGTCTGGTTGTTATGAAGATCGCTCAAAGCTAGTGCGACACCGCATTTTAGCTGACCATTGACTTTCTTGCTTTCTTACAGGGTTTTGCGCAAAGGATCGAACCGAAATACCTCGTCCAGTCCACTGTCCCGTCAACGGTCAACAGTCAAACAGTCCAGTCAACAACTCCCATCGAAACTCTAATAAGATGAGTCAATCTGGATTAGAGTTTCGCTCTCAATGACTCTTTCCGGACCGGTAGCATCGCCGCGCCTCATTCGAATTGAACAAATCTCTAGGAACGAATATCAAGGAGACACTGCCTTTTCGGGCTCACTGCTCTACCGTACCTGACTACGTACCTAGCTAGCTAGCTACCTACACATCAATGCGCATTCTCACGGAAGAACCCGCAGATGATAATCCGGTTCGCTTGGCACTTTCCGATCACAGCTCTATCAAGGTATCGCGCGCGGAATTCTTTGTTTCCAAGATTCTGAGCAATACTTCTGGCACCTGCACGTCTTAGCTAGATCTTTCCTCACAACAGTGAAGGTAGTGTCGCGATGTGGCGTGCAACCCGAGAAAGAGGAGTTGGGATGCATTAGGAGTGCAATCGCAAGCGGTCAGGCTGATGATGTGCAAAGAACGTTGATCGAAACCAGTTACCAGTTCTGGTTGCTGGTCTGACTCGTGGACAAACACCCCCCTGAACCCCGGCGTTCCGTTCACTTGCTGACACCAGCATAGGATTCAGACAAAATGGAACTGACTGCTGGCTTGGGCAACTTATGTCGTGACAAAAATCACCGAATCAGGCGACTGCTTCCCCTCCTTGCCGGACTGCAGTGGGGACAGCAGTGGCGATATTCCGATCGGTGAGCAAGGACGGTAAGCAATCATGCAGCAGCCGCGATTTCGGACATGCCCATGCCGGCAGAGTTGACACCGTTAGATTGACTCTTGGTAAAATATGCCAGATTAGGTTCTGCAGCTGTGTCTTATCTCGCATACCTACGGATAATAAGCCCAGATACCGTCATAGATGTTAAACCCCGTAACGCTGGGGAAATGCCAGGCAAAAAATAGGGTTTACCTCTCAGATCAGCGAGGCCTTGTAATTGTGCCTCATTTTGCGACCCCTCATCAGCGGCCCCCGCTCCATTCCTTCTGAGGTTCTCAAGAGGTAGATCCATAGGATCAACTAAGCGCTTTACCCTTTTGCGGCATATTCTTCTTAACTTGACCGGTCCCATCATGTCGGCCACCGGAAAGCGAAGAGCGGGATATCAAGTCCCGAATTACGTGATGGATCGTCTGAACCTCTATATCTGGACTGGAAGTCGCTTGTCTCGTGCCGTGATTGCGAATGTGAAATTGAGGGCCCTATTGGTATACGCCATCAGTTCAAGCTTCACTCCATTCTCAACTTACAATAAGTCCGTCTTTGACACGAAACACGGCCTGGAGCCCAGTTATCATGGCCGAACAGGATATCCTGGAGCCGGTGGCTATCATCGGCTTCTCGCTCAAATTCCCTCAGGATGCCACTGATGCTGAGTCGTTCTGGAAGATGCTTTGCCAGGGCCGCTCTGCCAGAACCGAAATTCCCACAAACCGCTTCAACGTGGACGCCCATTACGACCCCGATCCAGGTGCACCGGGCATGGTGAATACTGGATTCTTGGGCGAGATTGATTGCAAAAGCTGACAAGACACAGATCAGTTACAAGCATGGCCACTTCATCAATGATGACATTGCTTCCTTCGATGCGCCATTTTTCTCCATGAGCCCGGTTGAGGCCGGTTGCCTTGACCCTCAGCAGCGAGGCCTGCTTGAGTGTGCTTATCGGGCTCTGGAAAATGGTAGGCATTGCTATCCCCGTTTGCGGCCATGCTCTGGCTCTGACCCTCGCGCTTTGGCTAGCTGGAATTCCCATCGAAAAAGCGTCGGGGACGAAGACGTCAGTCCATATAGGTTCTGGAACCGAATACCAGACCTTGTTCCGCTGTGACAGTGAGATGGACGCCAAATATCTCGCGACGGGCTCGGGACGCACTATTGTTGCGAACAGGATCAGTTGGTTTTACAACTTTCTAGGTCCGAGCATCGCCGTCGACACAGCCTGCTCGAGCAGCCTCAACGCTCTGCATCTGGCTTGCCAAGCTTTGCGCAGCGGGGATGCTTCCATGGTGAGTGCCCATTCAATGTCGGCCCCTGATCAAAATACTGACCTGGACCAGGGCTTGGTTGGCGGTGCCAACCTGTTCTACGACACGGGGGAAACGGCGCATTTCACCCATCTCGGCTTCAACAGCCCCGAAGGCATCTCGTATGCTTTTGACCACCGTGCCAACGGCTATGCCCGCGGCGAAGGATTCGCCATTGTGGTTATCAAGATGCTCTCGCGGGCACTCCGCGATGGCGATATAATTCGGGCAGTCATTCGGTCGACGGGGTCCAATCAGGATGGGAGAACTCCGGGAATTACACAGCCAAGCAGCGAGTCCCAGGAGATGCTTATCCGTGAAACGCATGAGCGTGCAGGCCTCGATTTAAAATCGACTCGGTTCTTCGAATCGCATGGCACGGGGACGCAGGTGGGCGATGCGCTCGAGGCAAAGGCTATGGGTGCTGTGTTCGGGTCTGTCCGATCGCCGGAGGAGCCCTTGGTCGTTGGAGCCCTAAAATCCAGTATTGGTCACCTGGAGGCTACGGCTGGCATTGCTGGGCTCATCAAGACTGTCTTGGTTCTTGAGAACGGTGTGATTCCGCCAAATGTCTGGTTTGAGAAGCGCAATCCCAGCATCAAGGACGAATGGAACCTCGAGGTGAGGGGAAAACAGATTTTCACACGTACCTTCCTTTTCCGTTCATCATCCACTGACTCCTTCCAGTTTCCCACTCAGCCCATCCCTTGGCCCGCCAGCGGACTCCGCAGAGCATCGGTCAACTGCTTCGGCTTTGGTGGATCCAATGCCCATGCCATTCTCGACGACGCGTATCACTACCTCAAACTGCGAAATCTCGACGGACATCACAACACCGAGCCTATTCCAGGAGAAGTTTCTCGGCCCTGCACCCCAACCAGAGCTCGTCAACGTCTCTTTGTGTGGTCTTCCAGCGACGAAGGCGGATTGCAGCGCATCGCCGAATCGTACCAAATATTTCTAACGTCCGCATCGACCACCGATCAAGATGAAAACAAGTTCCTCGAGAGGTTGGCGTTCACGTTGTCGTCGAAGCGCAGCGCCCTCTCATGGCGGACTTTCATCACCGCCAGCACTCTGGCCGAGCTTCAAGAAGTCATCACAACGGCCCTCCCCCCACCGGTGCGCGCGGCCGGCTCTACAGACCCGAAAGTCGCCTTCATACTTACAGGCCAGGGGGCCCAGTCGCGCACCATGGGCCACGGGCTCATGGAATACTTTCCGGTCTATCGTACTGCTATAGAGGATGCTTCGAGCTACCTCCGCTCTCTGGGTTGCGAGTGGTCGTTAGTTGGTAAGTTGGTTTCATCTCTTTAGGGATATGCCTGTGCTGGACGCACCAACAGACGCGTTGTCTGGGGATAGTAGCATCAATATCGACAGTCCCGAATATAGCCAACCACTGTGCACAGCTGTCCAAGTCGCTCTAGTTGACCTCCTCCGAAGCTGGTCCGTCTTCCCTTCCGCTGTTGTTGGCCATTCCTCTGGAGAGATTGCAGCTGCATACTGCATCGGCGGTCTGTCGAGGGAATCTGCATGGAAAGTGGCATATTATCGGGGAGTTTTGTCCGCTCAACTTGCGAGAAAGGGGAGGAACCGCGCTGGCATGATGGCAGTCGCTCTGTCTGAGGCCGCAATCAAACCATACCTCAGCAGGGTCACTGGGTACGTGGCTGTCGGCTGTGTCAATAGCCCCTCGAATGTCACCCTCACGGGCAGCTACGACACGCTGATCCAGTTACAGGAAATGCTGAGGGCGGACAAGGTGTTTTGCTCCCTTCTCAAAGTCGAGAATGCTTACCATTCGAGCTATATGGAGGAGTTGGCACCCAAGTACGCCAATCTTCTCCAGGACTTGACACCCGGCACTGGGCCTATCTCGCCAGTTCTTGGACAGAATGTACCTGTCATGTTTTCGACTGTCACTGGGCAACCTGTCGCCAATGTTGATCTCCGCAGGGCTGAGTACTGGGTTCGGAACCTGGTCTCTCCCGTGAGGTTCTCTGACGCCCTTGCCAACTTGTTGGCTTTAGGGGCAAAGAGAGGCTTCCGTTCCGGTTCGCGTCCCCAGTGCGACTATCTACTTGAGATCGGACCCCACAGTGCACTGCGCCGATCGGTCAAGGATATCGCCAATGATGTTGTCAAGGATGACGTTGCCTATGATTCACTTCTCACCAGAGGTGTTTCGGCGCTCAGCACTGTATTCTCGGCGATGGGGCGTCTGTGGGGTCACGGTATCTCGTTCGACATGGTTGCATTGAACGGAATCGACAGAGGAAGCGCAAAGATGTTAGTCAACCTGCCGGAATATCCGTTTAATCACATACAAAAGCACTGGATCGAAAGCCGCATCAGCAAATACACTCGGTTTCGCAAACATCCCCGCAATAGGTTTTTGGGCACGCCAGCACCGGACTGGAACCCCAACGAGGCTCGATGGCGAATGTACCTCAGTGTGTCTGGCAACCCGTGGATTCAGGAACAAAGAGTGAGGACAATTCCACCCGTGGTATGAGCCATACGCTAATTCTTGATACACCCAGGTTTCGGGTTCTATCGTTTATCCTGTTTCGGGCATGTTGGTCATGGCCATAGAAGCTGCCCGGCAACTGGCTTCGCCAGACAGAGCCATCACAGGGTACCGTTTCAAGTCCGTGGTCCTGGACAAGACACTTATCGTTCCGGAAACGGAGGGTGGCATCGAGATCCAGTTTTTTCTACGGCCTGCAGCACAAAACAGCACAATATCCAGCCCAACGTGGCATGAATGCAAGCTCAGCTCTTATGAGAATGATGAGTGGGTGGACAACTTCCATGGCAGTATTCAGGTCGAATACGGCAACAGTATCTCTACCCCACAGGGCGAGCGAGAGATGCTTTTGTATCAGCAATCCCGTCTCGCTGAATTTTCCAGAGCAGCGAAGATTTGTGGTATCACAACTGAAGCGGATTCGCTGTATGGCCTTCTGGATATGTCCAACTTCAAACTCGGCCCTTCCTTCCAGTCGTTGCAATCCATTCGCTACAACATGGAAGGGAGCGCGGTCACGTCAGTGAAGGTCCGAGGAGAATTTGTGCTTGACAAGCATGCACATGTCATACACCCTACAATTCTCGATGGAATGCTCCAAGGCATCTTCCCTGCCGTTTTCAAGGGAGGCCAGGAACCGATCACACCGCTGGCTCTGAGGTCTATCGACGAACTTTGGATGTCCGGCGACATCGCCAAGAGGGATGCTATTTCAGCATCTACGCATTCTCGGGCCACCGGCCTATTGAGATCGGAGTGTTCCATCGTCGCCACCGATTCTTCCCAAAGCAAACTTCTGCTCGCTGCTTCAAATCTCGAGGTCATCGCCGAGGTGCCTTCTGCTTTAAACTCTCGATACCTGTGCTACAATATTGACTGGAAGCCCGACGTGAACCTCTTGCCTACCGAGCCTGAGCTCCTGGAAGATCTGTTTTCTGCCACTGAGACCGAGTCGCTTCCGCCTCCCAACGATTTCACCACCGATATGGAATTCCTAGCATTCTACTACCTCTGTAATGCTCTTAACCTTGTTGAAAAGGAGATGGTCATTCCTCCAGAAGGTCATCTGACAAGACTTTTGAGCTGGATGATGAGCCAGCGTGAAAGGTGGCAGAGAGGCGAGCTTATGCATGGACAACCTCAGTGGGGTGATCTTATTCATGACGAAGCCTATGTCAAAACCAAAATGGAAATTGCCGCCGAAGCTTGGGAAGGGAAGCTTCTGCTCCGAATGGGACCGCAGGTCATCCCCAGCCTGAGAGGCGAGGTCGATCCCCTCGAGGTCATGTTTCAGGACGACCTGATGAAGAATGTCTACCGCCTTGGCTATGGGACAGACGTCGCTTACGAGAAGGCCGAGCGCTACATTGACTTTCTCGCGCACAAAAATCCAAACATGAAAATCCTCGAGGTCGGTGCCGGAACTGGTAGCATCACTGGATCCATCTTGCATACACTCTCGCGTCACGCGGGAGACGAGCCAGGTGGATCTCGCTTCCAGTCGTACACTTTTACTGATGTTTCTGCTGCTTTCTTTGAGGATGCATCACAGATGTTTTCTGAGCACGCTGGCCGCATGGATTTCAAGGTATTTGACCTGGAGCATGATCCTGCAGAGCAGGGATTTGAATCTGGTACCTATGATTTGGTCGTCGCTGCTGGTGTAAGTTCCTTGCTGTCTAACTTATTAGTGAGAGTACACTGACCTGTGTTATAGGTTGTTCATGTGTGTGAGGACCTCAACTGTGCACTTAGCAATGTGAGGCGTCTGCTGAAACCGTGAGTCTAGAGTTCCATCGCCGCCCTAATGGGATTAGTATTGCTAACATGACAAAGTGGCGGGAAGCTCATCATGCATGAGATTTGCCGTCCTGACGTTTCGAGAGGCAACTTGATCTTTGGGCTGCTACCTGGGTGGTGGCTTGGTAAGTGCTGCTCATCCAGTACCTATACTTTCATGGCGAGTTTTTCTGACCCGCTCTAAGCTCGAGAACCGGAGCGGAAGTTGAGTCCCCTGCTGCTAGAATCGGATTGGGATCGGTGGCTACGCGGTACTGGCTTCACTGGAACCGAACTGATTCTCGGGGACTGGGAAGACCCTTTGAGCCACATGACCAGCTTCATGATAACGACGGCCGCCGACGACACAAAGCCTGCCTCGCCTCTTCCGGGCAAGATTCTTATTATCGGCGATGAAGAATCTTCTCTTCAACAGGGCATTGCAGAACAACTCACGGAGAAACTGAAAGCACTTGGGGAGCGAATAGGTGGCGGCAAAGACATCAGAGTAATCTCTCTCGCCAATATACTGGAAGAATCATTATCGGACACGTTCTGCATCTTCTTGGTAGAGCTGGAGCGGCCATTTCTAGCTAACATGGACGGCCAAGATTTGGCATGTCTGAAACGTCTCGTTGAGTACAAGCGTCTCCTCTGGTTGATGCAGCACGATTCAGACCCCCTGTTCAAGCTGGTTGTTGGCTTTTCACGATGCATCCAGAGCGAGTATGGCGGGTTGGAGTTCACGACGCTCGGCATGGGAAGTTGGCGTGACCCTGCCTTTGTGGCGAGCACTGCTCTGAAGGTCATTGAAGCAGGGGGGACGGCAGAAGAATATGCCGAGAGGAACGGACTCATCTGCATCAATCGTGTCATTGAGGCGCGATACATCCACGACAGCATCGCCGCCAAGCTTGGGGAGGTTAAGGGTACCCTCAGACTTAAGCCGTTGGAGTCGAAGCAACCAATGAAGCTGGCTGTTGGCAACCCCGGCCTTCTTGACACCCTTCATTTCGTCGATGACAATGGGATCGAAGCACCTCTCGGCGAAGAGGAAGTTGAGATTGAGGTCAAAGCTACTGGCATGAACTTACTCGATGTCTCGGTCGTCCTCGCCCAAGTCCCCAATGGCTCTATTGGGTTTGAATGCTCAGGGCTTGTTTCCAAGGCCGGGTCACGGTCTCGCTTCACGGTTGGCGACCGGGTATTTGCTGCTTGCCATGATGCATACCGCACGTTTATCAGGACATCAGATGCGCTCGTCCAAATCATCCCAGACGGCTTGTCGTTCGAAGAAGCGGCAGCCTTGCCCATAGCGTATGCGGTTTCGTACCACGCGCTGTTTGACGTCGCTCGTTTACGGCCGGGGGAGAAAGTCCTCATCCACTATGGAGCAAGGAGGCTAGGCCAAGCGGCCATCCGGTTGGCCCAGCACGCTGGGGCTGAAGTTTTTACCACTGTCGGCAGTGATGAGAAGAGAGATTTGATGAAGCTAGAGTTTGGCCTAGCGGACGACCATATTCTTTCCAGCCGAGATATCACAGCATTCACACTGGGCATCAGGCGTGTCACTGGTGGGTTGGGTGCTGACGTTGTGCTCAACTCAATGACCGGGGAAGGACTGATCGCTTCGTGGGAATGCCTCGCCCCATTCGGTCGGTTTGTTGAACTCGGAGAGAAGGATATCATGGAGGACGCAAAGCTTCCTATGGGGCAGTTTTCCAAGGGAGTCAGCTTTGCTGCGGTCGATTTCTTGCATATTATGCGTGCTAACTTGCCGCTTGCACGAGACATCCTTGACAACGTTCGCCGGTTGATTGTGGAAGGTGTGGCGTTGTCTCCCCGGCCATTGCAGATCTTCACCTATTCTGACATTGAGGCGGCTTTTCGGGAGGTGCAGACGGGGAAGCATATCGGCAAGGTGGTTGCAGTGCCCAAGTTTGGAGAGTCCGTGCCGGTAAGTTTAGTGTTGGAAGCAGTTGGCGGCATCATATGCTAACACACAACGTCCCCACAGTATGTGCCCAACACTAGGCCATCCTGGAACTTCGACCCCAACAGCACGTATCTCATCGCAGGTGGCCTCGGCGGTGTTGGCCGGAGTATGGCTCGGCGGATGGCCGGCAGAGGGGCAAAGAATCTCGTCCTCTTATCCCGCTCTGGCGTTTCTGCATCTGACACGGCAAAAACACTAATCACCGATCTGGAGAGTTTGGGCTGCCGTGTAGCCGCCCCTCCTTGCGACATTGCAAACCGAGACCAGCTGTCTCAGGTCCTGGCTGAGGTTTCGGGCACAATGCCACCCATCAAAGGCTGTATCCAAGGCGCCTTGGTGCTGAGGGATTTCAACTTTGTGGACATGACCTTGGATGACTTTCAGACCGCCTTGGCGCCAAAGGTGCACGGGTCATTGAATCTACATGAGTTACTACCGCAAGGCATGGACTTCTTCATCATGCTCTCGTCCTTCTCAGGTATTGTGGGCTTCCCAGGGCAATCCAATTACTGTGCCGGGAATACCTACCAAGATGCTCTGGCCAAGTACCGTGTCTCAATCGGGGAAAAGGCAACAGCAGTCGACCTCGGCATGATTCTGTCGGTAGGGTTTACAGCAGAGCGGCCTGAACTTGCTAGGAGTCTTCGGTCCAGAGGCTACATGTCGATTCGCGAGCAAGAACTCCTGGCCGTTCTCGAACACCACTGTGACCCCTCGTTGCCGATGGCATCCTCGCTAACGGCCCAAGTCGTCATGGGTGCGGAGAACCCGGCCGTTTTGCGCGAGAAGGATATTGACGAGCCTTATTGGATGTCGAGGCCACTGTTCCACGGACTCTACGCGGTGGGTGCCGGGAACGCAAAGGTAGCCCCGAACAACAATAGTCAGGGATACCAGAACTTGGGCCAGATTCTTCAGAATGCATCATCGCTTGAGGAAGCGGGAGTTGTAATGTCTGATGCGTTGGCTTGGAAGCTGGCGAGAATCCTGTCGATGCCCCAGAGTGATATCACCGTCAGTCGGCCAATGCACACGTACGGCGTGGACTCGTTGGTTGCGGTGGATATGCGGAACTGGCTGCTCAAGGAAGTCAAGGCTGAAGTGAGTGCGGCGGAGTTGCTGAAGGATGTGAGCATCACAGCTTTGGGTCTTGCGATTGCAGCCAAGAGTCAGTATCTGCCAGCTGCTGCACGATCCAACCCTTGAGATGTGTGTGTGTGTTTCACGGGATGTCAATATGAGGAAGTATGGATATGGTCTTTGTGTCTCCTGAAAGATGGAAATAAAACAAAGGGGGGGCCCACATGCCTCGGCACGTGGTCAGGATTAATTTCCCTCAGTCCATAAGCGTTTCTGTTTTTGTTTTCTTTTTTTTTTTCTCTCCGTAACAGGACACCAAGTGTGTGTGTGCATCTTCTAACGTGTTGCATGCAGCCACTTCATGAAGCTAGGTAATCATAGGGATTTCTACCCTGATTCACTTGCTTCCCCTCCCCTCCAGTCCTAACCAGTCTTTTTTGCTTTAGGTATTCTCCCTATCAAATCTGGATCTTGCCTACAAGCCATCTAAGACCCTCCCCGTATCCTAGCTTTGTGACTACTGAGCACATGTATACCTTGACTGGTCGGTCTTTAATTTCGTGCGCCCCAAGTCGAATCGCTCACTATCTTGAGCGTCGACCATAAAGATGATAGCCGAGGCCCCACAGATGATGCTCCTTGTCCATAGCTCACGGTTTTGGCTTTGGTCATAACCGCCAACGTCGAGAGCCGTGAATACCAGGTTGCCTTTGATCAGTGTCTCTGAGCCGGGGTATAATGTGGTCGTGGCCGCAGCAGCAAAGCCTGGTATAGCATTTGCACAGTTTTTGAAGCAGGCTTGATTTCCCGGCGTTATCGAGCCTGACGAAGACGAGTTTCGCGTACTTGGGTTGGTAGAGTCCAAGATATGAGAGGAGGAAGTTGTAGAACAAGTCAGATAGCCCCATTGTGCGTACGAAACGAAATTACAAGCAGAGGTCTGGTGGAAATATTTGAGGGATCAATGTGTGAGAGGATATTTTCTGCGGATACACAGGATTTAAATATACCTTCCTAGAAAGGAGATCTGGTCAGAAATGAAGGTTTTGCGTTCTCGCCGCCATTGCACGCCCCCCTCCCCCCCCACAAGGCGCAGGCTAAGTCTGTGACGGTCACGCTGGTCACAGTGGAACGCCCCAGAGTGCCAAAAGTGAGCCTGTGATCCAACACTTGATCTACTTCTCCCTGCATATCGTAATACAATGCCTTCCCCGCATGTCAAACCATGTATTGCTATGTACCTCATCTTTTCGATACAGTCCAGCACGCCTTGACTTGGTGGAAGCCCCTCAAATAGAAACCTACCAAAAAAAAAAAAAAAAAACAAAAAAGCGACGTCACACGTGCGTGCGTAACTGTCGTTGGCTGCATCAATGAGCGGGCTCATCGGAGATGTAAATACGAATGACATCCAAAGTTAACTTTTTGGGGCGCACACAATGGTTGTATATCGAGGTAGTATTTGCCTTTAACAGTGTGTATTTCCAAAAAAATATACCTACAGCAAGTAGAGTAAAATATCTTAACCCACCCGATAGGCATCGTAGATAACCCTCGCCCCCTTGCGCATCCCGCTGGCGACCCACATTGTCGTATTCACATGATTATACCTCGCATCTCCCGTGTTCATATTAATGTACAGCCGAAACTTGTACAGGCTCGGATCCACATTGTCGGCGCGCGCCGGGTCATTCAGCGCCTGTAGCACCTCGGGCGGTCCGGTTCGCCATCCGTCCGTCTTGATTTGTATATAAGCAGGAACCGCGTCGGCGGTTTTTAGCAGGTAGCGCGTGTCGAGCTTGGCGGCGAGAGCGGGCAGGACGTATTGGTAATCATGTCCGCCGAGCTGTATTTCACTTTATTAGCTTTCTTTTTTTTTTCCTCTCTTCTTTTTCTTTCCTCTTTTTGGTTTTCTTCCGGAGACAAACCAAACCGAAAAGGAGGAATAGAAAGAAAAAGAGAGAAAAAGAAAGAGAGAGAGAGAGAGCAATACCTCAATAGTTCCATTCCCCCATGTCGCGTTCCAAGTCCCTCCCGTAAAGCTGATCCAATTCCAAAGAGTATCGCCAGGGCCGGCACCAAGAGAGAGTTTGGGGTTCAGATCACATTCTAGATGGAAATCCTTGGTGAGCGTTGGCGCGGGGAGCGTCACCGTGTCGGCGGCAATAGCAAAGGGGGCGAGGGATGCTATTAGTGTTGAGGTTTTCATCTTGAAAACTCTGACAGCAGGAGGCTACCTAAGGAACGGGAGGAGGTGAGAGACGGACAGGGAATAGGGTGAGCGACAGAAAGTAAAATGACGTCGAGACACCTACAATTTATACACGTTCCCCTCAAGGTGAGGAGTTTGTTGTAATGCACTTTCGGCTTTAGTATCGGCAGTCAAGTTTGCTGGGAACCGGGCCCGTGGAAAACATGTACCTATTAGCCAACCGTATATTACCTCTTAACACGCTAGGAAAAGTCTTGGCTTTGGACTCTTGACGTAGTCATGGTTGGAAAATGGCAGGGAAGTAGGGGAAGAGTATGGTTAAGGTTTTCCGGTCCAGTCTGGATGCTAAGACTCAACTCCACCAAGAGGATTACCTCAATTGAACTTTAACGGCCGTTTTGATGAGGTGAAACATGTTCATCACAATGACATAACCTTGTAGATATTGACAGCATTCTCGAAATGTAACTGGAGCGCGTCCATTGCGTACAACATCCCCGCACCATTCAATGTGGACCGACCGCAAACGATGTTACCGAGCGGCGGCATATTACTATAGGCAATTACCAGCGGTGAGGTACCATAGATCTCGCCCGGCATGGCTAAATTAGTCGGGCGGTAACCCGGGGTTTACATTACCCATGCCAAGGCTAGTACCTACCTTCCACGTTGCCTTGTCCATCACTCCCGCACGCGAGAAAAACAGTGCACGAGTGTTATGTCGTTGGGACAATTTATAGTTGGTCGAGTAATGTACGGGTGAACTTCAAGTAGACTCGGGCATAGTATTGAAGAGAAATAACAGCATTCTGGATTGACTGGATAGAATACAAAGTACAACAAAGAATGACAGCAAACAACCCCTCTCACTCAACCTTTCTCAGACACCCCTAATCATCCAGCGACCGACACTCACAAACCTTGGTCCCACACCCATCCTCCTTATCCTTCAGCTCACACCTCACCGGCGGTTTATTGACCGGTCTCGGCGGGGGACACTGCGGCGGCGGTTTCGGGGTTCCACACCCAGGCCCAACTGGGGGTAACTTCCCAGGCAACTCCCTATCCAGACTCAGTGTCCCCTTTGTGGTGGAAATCCACCGCTGTTTCACCGTCCAGGTATTGAATACAAAAAACTCGACGAGCTGGCTAATCCCCTGAATGGTCTCGGGTTTGCCGACTTGTTTCTTCATTTCGTTGTTCACCCGGTCTTGGCAGGCACTCAGCAGATCCGTGTGGGTATCCCACGCGTCGGGGCGGAGTTGCACGCGGGTCCCCTCCCAGACGGGGAAGAGGTAGTAGGTGATGTAACCGTCGACTTCGAGACATAGTTTGGTGGGGGGTACGACGTGCACGTTGACGTCAGCGCGGATTACGGCGGCGTCGGGAGAGTGGGAGAGGGAAGCGCGTGGGCGGACGGGACCGGGGACATCACGCCAGGACAGAACCGTGGTGGTTATCCGGGAAGTGGGCCACATGGATTCATTGCTGAGACGACGGAGGTTGGTGTCGAGAAAACCTTGAATGAAGGGGGTGTTGATCGCGGCGTCGAGGTTGAAGTAGACCGAGTCAGCAGCGGTGACCGCGAGGGGAAGGAGGGGGAAGAGGTATGAGAGGTGCATGTTGTTTCTGCACTTTTTTTCTGCACTTCTTTTCTGTACTTGTTGGGTCCGAGTTGGAAGAACACCTGTTGATGGTTCTCGACAGCAAAAAAAGCATAAATGAGAAATGATTCTGACGACATATTGCCAAATTTATATACGGAAATAATAGGCAGAATACTTCTCCCATGTGAAAGTCCTAGACACGTCAAATGTCAAATGTGAGTAATGCCTTGTGACAAACGGATATGCCTTCAGCCTCACCAGCCTGGCGGACTTGACAAAATCATTCGCCGAGAGTAGGCTGAAGGCCGATGTCCCGAAGTGCAAATCGGGCGGTGATTGGCCACCAGAAAACGAGGTTAAAATTGCACGAGAAGCAAGGCTCCAGTCCTGTGCCAAGACTGGAGATGTTGTCCGTGTTTTACTGAGGCTGTGCCAAGCCATGACCGAGGTGACTGAGAATTGATGGTGTGTGTCATTTTCGACGGCAACCACCACAAGGTCACATGATTGGCGGGGATATTTTAGCTTTGGACGCAGCGGGGTAACGCATCACAACTGCCAGCTCCCCAACAACTGGAACTGCTCTCCAGCTTCCTGCTGAGCCACCACCATGGCAACCCCACCACACCTCGAAACCCTGTCCCCGGGTTCCAGTGATGCCGACGCCCTCTTTACCCCCTTTCCTCGCCTGCCCGCCGAACTGCGCCTTCGCATCTGGGAGTTCAGTCTCCAGCGGCGCCGCATCTTCCAAGTCGATGTCAAACTTCCTCGTCACCGTCCCCGCACACACCCCTACCAGTCTCGCAACTCTCTCGGAAACGTCATCAGCAACACGGGCTACAAACCCACCGTCCACGCCTGGTCTCTTCTTCACCACCCCCTTCTCCAAGTCAACCTCGAGGCCCGCACCGCCGCTCTCGCTTTTTACCGCATCCATTTTCCCTGCCAAGTTCCCCGACAAGTCAGGCTCTTCCAAACCAAAGGGCTCGCAAAAGAAGAAACGGTGCCTTCAACGCTCTACTTCAACCCCACCTACGATATCCTCTTCTTTTCCTTTTCCCACCTCGCCTCAGGTAACGGTTCCGGTAACAATTCTAACATCAACACCACTCCCGACCTCCGCTTTAGCGACGTCCTTGAATACGCAGACCGGGTCACCCTCGCCTCTATCAAATACAGCACCACCGTCTGCGCCATGTTGCATGACATGCAAGCCTACGATCCTTTGGGAGTTGGAGTCCAAAACTTGGGATTTGACAAGGATAGCATGAGGCAATTCGCGACGGAATTCCCCAGAAAAGAAGATGTGGTTGACGAAGAAGATGTGGTTATGAAAAGGGGGTATCAAGCTGTGCTAAAGTGTCTGGGTGGATTGCAGGAGGTGTTTTGGCTAGCGCACAAGGATGCTGAGGTGTCCATCAAGAGAGAGAGACCAGAGTGGCGAGGCTGGTTGGGGATGATGTTGGAGTTTTATGGAATACGGTATACGACGCCCCCGAAGGAGTATATGTTAAAGGCAACGGATTTGCCAGAGTGGGAGCAGGAGCTGCATCGGGCGATGAAGGGAAGAGAGAGTGAGGTGCCGCATGTTTGCGGTTTACCTAGCGGAAGTACCTAGGTACCTACCTTATCGAGGTGCCTACCGCGGGGTAAGTACCTGCCTTGGTTCTTCGAGGGCTGAACCTACGAATTCTCAAATTAGACCTTACTCCCATGCCAGCTGTCTGCCACCAAGGTCCCAAGGTCACCAAGGCTAGAAGCGGCAGAGTATGATTCACATGATAGATCAGGCCCGGTTGAGACGGGAATAGATAATGAGATGATTCATTCCCTTTTCAGGTTGTGGTGTGCTTTTGCAGTATTCACTTTTTTTCTTTTTAAACCCCCATTCTATTCACTGACTTGATTCGCCCTGGTTTGACTTCATTTACTGGCCTGACATCCATTAGCTGGCTTCACATCCATTAACTGTTCTGACCTCATTTACTGGTCGGACCTCAAATAACTGGCTTGACTTTTTTTCACCGGACCTGATTCCGGTCATCAAGGCTGCTACTTTCTGTCAGATATAAAACCACCCTCATCTTCCTTTTCCGCCCTTCTTCTCTTCTTTACTTTCTAAAGCATACTTTACTGCTTAGCTAGTCCACTCTGCCCTACTCTAATCTGGCTCATCGTCAGACTTTCGTGCAGTCAATATGGCCGAAAAAACCCTCCCCCTATTCGGGCGTATCGAAAACTACGACCCCTCTACCGACTGGCTTGACGGAGCGTCTCCTCGCCACCCTTTTTTCGACAACCCTACTCGTCTCGCGTCGATTATCAACGAGATTAAAAACCACGTCGCAGCTCACCTTCTCACTGGCGTGGGCAAACTCCTTGCTCTCCTCTCCAAGCAAGACCCTACTACTACCACGAGTAAACTGCAAGAGATTCTGGTCTCAAACCCATCGCTCTGGCTCGCTGTGCTTTCGGCCGAGAAATTCGGGGTGATTTACTGGCTCAGCCGCGCCGAAGCCCGTGATTACCTCCCGCTAGTCCGGGCTCACGAGGGAGATTCACACCTCATTGACGGCTTTTTGTCGGCAAATAATGGTTTGAACGGCGCGAGGATCTTTCGCTATGCTGTGCGAAGCATTGTTCAGGATGGACAACCGAGCCAGCCTACCCAGCCTATCCAGCCTAGCCAGCCTAGCCAGGATGAGAAACAAGAATCTGGAGATGGGAAGGCGGATGCTAAAGCAATTGCGAAAGAGAATGTGAAAGAAACTTTGAAAGGAACTGTGACAGGAAAAGGGAACGGAAAAGGGGATATGGAAGAGAAATGGCTGACGGTAACACACCGCAACCGCTTCATTCCCCCCAACGCCATCTCCTGCACGGGAAACCACGTCGTCGCCGTACGAGCTCGAGAATGGATGCTCCCTGCTGATGATTCCCTCTTGCTCTCTCCCGAAGGCGGAGACAATATTGCTTACGACCTGCATGATTTCGCGCACCTTACCGCCGCGATCCTTTCCCCCACTCTCTTTGGATCACGTTATTTCCTTGGACATTTAGGCTCGCTAGACCATTCGTTAACTCAACTGATTGCTTCTCCTGGAATCTCGTCGGGGCTAGGTCTGAAACTGTCTGACGGCATGATATTCAGCGAGATTCTCATGGGAGCGTTTACCGATACCGTCAACGAGCATTTCCGTTTCCATTCCCATAACCACATTACTGAACAAGGAACCGGACAAGGAGAAAAAGGAACAGGAAAAGAACATGATTATGCCTCTCTAGAAGACACCTGTGCGGACTTACTCTCCGAATATCTCCTCGCCCAACGCAGCCTCATACACCTCTCCACCGGGACACAAATGGGTCTTTCGAGACAGGAATCCATTTCGCCGATCCAGCTTGCGGTTCTGGCTCAGAATAAAGCCTACGAGTTACCTGCTGCGGAAATCGAACAGCGCATCTTCACGCGCGGCGGACCCGTCGGCGACGCAAGGGATATTCTCGAGAAAATGAACGCCGTGCAGCGGATAGAGTTTCTAGCGACGACAAGCCAAAGCTGGCTGTATTTTGAAGTGAGGCAGACGATTAAACATCGCGCGCAAAAAAGTGGGTATCGAAAAGTTGCAGAGAGGTGGTTACAAAACCTGAAAGAAAACAAAGAAAGCCAAAGAGAAAGAGAGTTGGTGAGGAAAATTCTCGAGAATATCACCTACGAAGATTGGTACGCGGGACGGAGACTGGATCTTTGGCAAGTGGTCAGCGAGAGCATGCACAAGTAGTACTACTGAGAGACGTTCTATTTTTGGGCGAGATACATGTTACGGCATGATATCTTGACACTCGGTCAAACACGAACAATGGTACATTAGTCTATTCTAGAGCCAGACACGGTAATCCATTTGTTTTCACTGCCTGGCATTTGCAGATGTGTATTATTTTTACCCTCGCGCAAAGTTGTATTATGCAATAGAAGGGTTTCTATCATGAGGGAAAAAAAAAAAAAAAACCCCCCCAGGGATCCCCCCCCCCCCAACACACCCCCCCCCCCCCCCTCTCCCCCCCCCCCCCCCCCCTCCCCACCCCCCCCCCCCCACCCCCCCCCCCCCCT
>Ga0247765_1000344_pt1 | contig 37123 bp, 37 predicted proteins | sample UWRJL106311C6_FD_179949 | JGI IMG/M metagenome (GOLD analysis project Ga0247765, IMG submission 179949) | Plant litter microbial communities from Arlington Agricultural Research Station in Wisconsin, United States - UWRJ-L106-311C-6 | ecosystem: Environmental > Terrestrial > Plant litter >...
GGGTGGTGGTGGTGAACAAATATGGGTTGCTAACAAGACATTTGCGGCTTACCAGATCATCCGGCAGAACGGCGAGCCTCAATATGTAGTCATCAAAAGTAAGGAGGAAATAATAGATCGGTTCAACAAAACGAGCTATGAATACAGCAAACGGACAACATACGATCAGTATGTCTCAGACCCATACAGCAATGACTTTTTTCGGAGGTCATTCGAAGCAGGTCTTGTCAGGGAGAACCCGACGACAGGGGAAAAGCCGAGACCGGGTGGAAAGGAGTGGGACAACGAGGAGAAGAAAAAGGAACGACTGAAGATGGAAGGGCCGCCGGGAGGGACCTGGAAGTTCAAGCAGTACTGGGAGTGGGATCCTGACGCGACGTGGAGGATTCGCAGCACTATTCTGGATGACCTTGTGAGGCCGAGGCGTGCAGTGGCGCCTCCCTTGATAAGCTAAAGAGGGATGATGCGAGCTGTTGAGGAGAGGGATGACCAAGGAAGGGTATGACAATGTCCACAGCCTCAACTCTTCATTTTCGTATCACAGGTGATCAAGGGGACTTCCGACTTCTTCTGCAGCAAAAACAACAGTGACACCTGAGTACACATCCGAGCTGGTTTTGGCTCACAAAGACTTCTGGCAGGCTGTTTTCTCTGCAACATGCTGTCAGTTTGGGACCCCAAGGGACTTCACTCTCCATGTCTCGAATGGGAACATCGCTCACCAGACTCGCAACCACCAGTTCTTTGCGTTTGTGTTCGATGGTAAACATTGGAAAGTAATGCAACCAATAGAATGCACTTTCTCAATCAAATGTTATCTGGGGCCTCCCGCCACACAGACTTTCCAAGGTTGTAATATTAGATGCACGTGGGCCAGGCCCGTCCCCGTCCATGTCGCAAAGTTGGGTAGCACTAGACCACACTTTTTTTTTCAGTGCGTATGACGTCGGGCTTTTGGGAACGTGCTGCGCCTCTCTTGAGCACCTAATCTAATACTAGTGAAGTGTAATCATGGAGATGAAGGACTGGATCACATGCAACATACATACATACATAGGTAGGTAGGTAGGTAGGTGATATCAGATGTAAAAATGCTGGAACTTTTTGTTACTAGGTATGATTTGCTGGGGCGAAAAGGCTCAAGGTTCTGGTGAGTGGGTGGGTGGTGCGGGCGGAGGCGATACCTATTTCGGGCCGCCTCGGAGCTGTCAACCGGGTTTGTCGTCAATCTGCCATTCTAATCTGCACGCACCCGCCTGCCTGCCTGCCTGCACCCGCTTGCACCTGCAGGGAGCAGAAAGGTCGCCGCAGTAGTGGCCGGATTTGAACTCGGACAATCCCTGCATGGAGGTACCCACGGGCGCCACCCAATGCAATCACAACTTCCTAATCTGGTGTGTATTGGTAAGTCAAGGCAGATTACAGAGGGGGTCAGCAATTCGTCAAGCTCGCGTCACGACCCAGCGTGCCGGTAAATGACCTGACCAGACATGATTTGATCAAGTATGGTACCGCCCGAGAAAAGGGGGTCAATAAATAGCCAAGGTAATCCGGTTTTGTTGTTGGGATCTAGCGATCCATCTTTCATTTCTCGCGACGACCGAACCAAAAATGTTGACTTTATCCATTCTCAGCTTATCCGCCTTTGCTACAGTTGTGAGCTGCGGCGGTGGTGGTGATCCTCAATTTCATGAATGGCGCAAACCTTCACCTAGAGACGGTAAGAAGAAGCAAAAAGGTCAAGTGGAAAGATCCTAAACTTACAAATTTGCAGTCCGCGGACCCTGTCCCCTACTCAACTCCCTGGCGAACCACGGCTTCCTACCACGCAGCGGTCGAAACGTGTCGATAAACCAGCTGGTCAGCGGCATTGACGAAGCCTTGAATCTCGAACCGGCTTCGAGCCGACCGGTTGCCGAACTTGCGGCTACGACTTCGACGACCGGTAACCCCACCACGCTGAATCTTAATGACCTGAACAAGCATGGAGGTGCGTATACAAACACGCAGACCGTACGAGATGTCTGTGAACCGCCACTGACATTTTGTTTCTCAAGTAATTGAACACGACGGCAGCCTTAGCCGCAACGACATTTTCTTCGGTGACAACCACAGTTTCAACGCCACGATATGGGATAGCGTCGTCGCCAACTTTGGCGGAAAAGAACTCATCACTATCGAAGCGGCAGCCAAAGCCCGCAAGGCGCGTGTGGTAGCAGCGAAGGCTGTTAATCCGCAGTTTAACTTTACGGCTAGAGAAGACCAGTTTAGTCAGTTTGAGACGGCGTTGTATCTTGCGGTATTTGGAAACGGTACTATGGGGAACGCGAAAAGGCATTGGGTTGGTGTGATGTTTCGTGAGTTTTCTCTGCCTACCTTACCTATCTTGACAAAATGCGCTGACATTTCTCTTCGCAGGCGAGGAAAGACTTCCGTATAGAGAAGGGTTCAGACGGCCAACAGACGTGATCACCAATGATGATATTGTCACTTTGGCAAATAAAGTGGCAGCTGCAGCTCAGGTTCCTCTTTGAGAACCACTCGAGCAGGTTTAGGTAGAAAATTGATCTGTTCTGTCAAGCCATACCTAGGTACCTTAACCATGCTGATCTTGGCGTTTCCCATTGTGCAATGTTGCCCATCCAGCGGAGAGTCAAGGTCTTGAGAGAAAACCAAATGCGGCCTCTTGGCACTGTTTGCGCCTCATGCAGATGCGGAAAACAGTCAGCTACACCTCCTTACCTTACACAGTCTACGCCCATCACTCTTATCAGCGTACCCGTACACGTATTGCGTACTGCGTGTGTACAGTAAACACAAGAAAGAAAAAAAAAATCCTTTTGGATTAGTTTTTAAAAGATTGAGAATCCGGTTGGTTGGTTTCTTCCGATCGCCAAGAAATTCTCTTCACACAAACCCCTGAACCGAATGATGATCACAACATGGACCAATTGGGAGGGACTTCTCGGGCCGACAATGGAAAATGTCTTGTCTCACACGTTTGCGCGACGTGGTACGGCGTTATCGATGCCCCCAAAACATGTGTCTAGCCGAGTACATAAGAAGAGAAGGCATCTTCCGGTTTTGTTCTTCGTGAGTTTGGTGCATATGCTTTTCGGTGCATGATTCTAGTCTTTCTCAGTGCATATCCATTTGCGCGAATGCAACTCGCCTGCGACAACTTGATATATACCATGGACGAAAAGAGTCAACCCAGACCACTTGGTTCCAGCGGGGATGACAGCATTTCTCCCGCGGACGCTGTTCTCCGGGAACGCCGTCTCCGCAACAAGATTGATCTACATATTGTTCCGCTCGTTGCGCTGCTGTATTTGTTTTGTTTTATTGACCGCGCCAATATCGGTAACTTTTCCCCCCAGGCTAGAAAATAATCACTAACAGTGGTATTTGCTAGGAAACGCCAAAATCGCCGGCATGGAAAGCGACCTGCACATGACCGGCTACGACTACAATATCATCCTCACGTCCTTTTACATTGGGTACATCCTCCTCGAAATCCCCTCGGTGATTCTGTGCAAAGCCATCGGACCGGGCTGGTTTCTCCCTTGCGCGGCCATCCTTTTTGGGCTCTGTTCCGTATTCACCGCCTATGTGACCACCGTGTCGCAGGCCTGTGCGGTGCGTTTTCTCCTCGGCGTTTTCGAAGCCGGAATGCTCCCCGGCACAGCCTACTATCTGTCGCGATGGTACCGCCGCAGCGAGTTGACTTTTCGATTATCGCTATATGTCGCCATGGCGGCGTTGGCGGGAGCCTTCGGCGGGGTACTAGCCAGTGCGATTCTTACGCTTCCGTCCGTGGGGAATCTAACGTCCTGGCGCATGCTATTTGTCATCGAAGGGATCATCACCATCGGGGTTTCCCTTGTCGCTCTCATCTTTCTCGCGGACCGTCCAGAAACCGCGAGTTGGCTAACACCAGAGGAGAAACACCTCGCCATAACCCGCATCGAATCCGAGCGACGGGATACGCCGCTACTCGATCAACTCTCTCGCCGCAGGTTTGTGCGAGGCGCCAAAAGTCCCGTGACGGTTTGCGTCGGTGTGATTTTCTGCTTCAACGCCATGGTGGTGCAGAGCATGGCGTTTTTCCTCCCGACGATTGTGCGCGCGATATATCCGGAGTTCACCACGGTTAAACAGCAGCTATTCTCGGCGCCGCCATATCTCCTTGGGTCGGCAGTGTTGGTGGTGGCAAGCTGGCTGAGCTGGAAGGTTGATACAAGACAGATGTTTTTCCTAGTGACGACGCTGCCGGTTATTGTAGGCTATATCATGTTTTTGGCGGCCCCAACTACAGATCAAAAAGTGCGGTATGCGGCGACGTTTCTAGCGTCGATTGCGTTCACTATGGGGTCCTTGACCAATGCTCAGGTTGCGGCGAATGTGGTCACCGACACGGCGAGGAGCGCGGCGATTGGGGTGAATAGCATGTTTGCTCATGTCGGCGGGTTGGTGGGATCGTGGGCGTTTCTTCCCTGGGATGGCCCGCTGTATCCGATTGGGAATGGGTTGAACCTGGCTTGTTCAGCGGCGATTTTTATCCTGAGTGGGCTGTTGTGGGTTTGGATGGTTCGGGATAATAGGAACCGAGACAGCAAAGCGGCGGCGGCTGCTGCACAAGACGGATCAACGGGGTTGGGGGTTGATGAGGATGAGGATGATATGGAGTGGGAACATCCTGCGTTTCGGTGGAGGCCATGAGTCTAATCTACTCTGACTATAGACACATGACGATATTGAATGCACCTTGAACACTCTTCTACAGAATGCATCATGGCCTCTGGAAAAGTCTCCCCAAGATGCTTCCCTCAAACCAAGCGGCATCCTTCTCCCAGCCCTTGATCATCGCATCCCTCCCGTAGGTCACTACCCTTTCAATATCAGCTGGAGATCCCCAGCCCGCCACTGACCCGCCAATGACAACCAAGTGACAGCCAACATGGATGGCGATACGCAGCGCTTCATCCCTGGTAAAAGTTCCGTACCCTTCCAAAAACCCCTCAACCAGCCAGTCTCCGGCGGTAATGTCTTTGAAGAGCTGCAACATGGCCAACTCGGCCATCATCTGGGCGACATCGCGCAGGGGTTCGCCGAGGGAGAGAACTTCCCAGTCAATGATGAACATGGGTGTCTGCACGGGGTTGTCAATGGGTCGGTTAGGGAGGAGGGCACTACTCATGTTAGTTATTCGCCAACCTAACCCTAACTTGCGAAGAGACAGAGAGAGGAAGAGAGAGAGAGAGAGAGAGAGAGAGAGAGAAAGAGAGAAAAACTCACTTCCCAGTCCAGAAATCTCCGTGAACGACGTGCAGCTTGCTATCATCCTTCAACTCGTCATCGGCCATTTCCTTAATCTCTTGAAACACGGATTTCGCTTCAGCCAGAATTTCCGGATACTTGTCTACCATGCTCAATGCCCATTCGTAGTACGTGCTATGCTTAATCTGCTGGAGCTGGTGGTTATCCATGGCAATCTGGCGGAGACTACCTGTAGCGGCACTTGCACTTTCAGCAGCAGCCCACGTGTGGAATTGGCGAAGCCATGACCCCAAACCACGACCGAGGCCGAGACATTGCTCTTTTAGAGCTAGTGGAGTTTGCGGAGAAAAATACTTCAGCGCGTAGTTTTTGAGATCGATGGAATCGGGCAGGTATTCTTGCACTTGGGTGTTGGTGGACGCGTCAAAGTGGTGAAGTTTCGGAGTGCGCACACTACACCACTCGTTGGTGGCAGCGGCGAGATTCGAAAGCTGGGATAGACATTTGGATTCGACGACCTGAACTGAGTTAGGGACTGAATCCAAAAAGCCTCGAAGCGGAAGGGGCGGACATACACATCGGGAAGTGGGAAGCTGAAATGATTGATTGCTCGAAGTGTAGGCCTCGCCATGCTTGAGAAGAATCTCGTGTGTTCCGTCTTGCAGCGGTTGCACCAACTTGCCGAGGAAGACAAAGTTTGCGTTTCCACCAGCCAGCGGCGTGAGCGTCTGGACTTGAAAGGGGGTGTCGGCAAGTTCCGTCTGGACGAGGGACGATATCTCGTCGATATTATCGGGGAATGACATGATGTTGGGGATACGAGGGTGAAGGTGTCTTCTTGTTTGTTTTTGAGTTGGATGTAATTGCAGAGTGTGTTTTTTATTATCATGTGGAGTTGAGCTCTTCTATCAAGCCAAAACAAAAACAGAACGGAGTTCAATCAATTTGTAGACTAGATTTTATCAAACAAACTCGAACCCCGCCCGCTCGCCCTCACATGAGTCACCGGCGAGTTAGTGACCAATCCGTTTGCTTGAACCCCGCAATCTTTGTCGCGCATTCCTCACCGCCATTACAAACAAGACATTGAATCAGCGCAAGAGGGTTACTACATACGAAATACGGGGAAGCTGATTGATGACTCTGATTCACACTGGGCACAATCAATGATTTGGCCAGAGGCTGGGTTGGACTGGAGTTGCCTGGAATTGAAAATCATTTATGGAGAGAGCAAACTTTGCGGATCAGTGTCACATATTTGCCAGTGCAAGTTTACAGTTCATATCGGCTCAGGTTTTCTGTCCCATCAAAGACGGATGTGTGGCTACATTACTCCAACGCCCCAACCACACAGCATGGATAAACTAGGCATAAGTTACAACTATCTTGACCCCCGTGCAAACCGCCGGATGCAGCTCTCCACACGGCGCCTCCGACAGCTGATCCCCTCCGCCATTGTCAATGTTTCTAATACAAGTGCATGTGGTACCACCTCTCCTGCTTATCCAATAAAGTTCCTGAGGATAACTGTCGAGAAATGTGTAGACAGAGTCGGTCGGCGTAGCGGGAACGGGATAGAGATTCCCTCCGAGTTCCCGGCAGCGAGCCAGAGCGCCGTCCCAGGTGAGACCGGTGGGGATTACGGCGATACCCGTGGTGGTTGTGGTTCTCGTCTGGGCGACAGCGAGAGTTGCGAGGGCGGCGAGGCGAACGAATTGTAAAGCGATCATGTTGACCGGGGGATGTCTTGAGAGGATACCGTACAGAAGTAAAAGTTGTTGAAATTAACCGTCAACGTTGACGAGTAGAGAAAGAAGTAATAAATAAGTAGACAAGAAACTAACCCCATCTTACCCCGGACGGACGGTACAATTTTCACCCGACCATGACTGTTGACATGATGCAACGCAAGGTCATCATGTGGTATTGACAATGGCTCAGCCGCCGGACGGGTGTTGCACCACGCCGAAATACTCTGGCCAATCCGGGGCCAGAGGACCAAAGAGCCGCTCAGCTTGCGGAGATAGAGCGCCAGGGTGGGAAACCATCCGGTGCTCCGGTACTCCCGCCACGGACGTCTTTTTTTTTTTTTCTTTTTTTTTTTTCGTACTCTCTTTTCCGAGGAGGTGAAGAGACTGGGTTGGCAAGTCCCTGGCTGGGATTTGTGCAAGACAGATGGGTTAACACTCCGACGCGCTGTCTTGCATCCAGGCCCTCTTAAAGATAGAGGGTTCCCTGCTGTGGCGAAGGAGGGCGGGAGGGCGCATGGACTATCGTTTTCCAGGTCTTTGTCGCCGCCACAGTGGGAGGCAAGCCTTGCTGGAGAGATATCCCCAAAACAGCTATGAGCAGCCTGCAGAGATGACCGCCAAAGATATTGGCAGTAATTTGGTTATACACCCCTTCCCCTCAAATCTCTTCTAGCAGTAACCTCCGTCTTGGGCGTGACAATCGGCTTCCCCTTGGCTCTGTTTTGCGTGATCTGCTCAAAAGCATAGGCGAATCCAATGAGTTTTGCTTCGTCGAATTTCCTGCCGAGGAACGTGATTCCAAACCTGTGAAAACCTCATGTTAGTACAACTCTACCTAGACAGACAACACCTCGTCAGCACCTGTAAGGAGGGGGGAGGAACTCACGGAACGCCCGGGCCCGTATCGACCAAATCCCCTCTCGGGTTCATGACCACCGCTTCCCCATCTCCATAGAACCCCAAAGGCACCGTAACCGCAGGCGCGCCCACACCCGCCGCAAACGGGGGAGAGAAACTCGAAGGGAGAATCACAGCATCTAACCCGTGTCTTTCTAACGCCCCAAGTAACCCCCCCTCTGTTCCATAGAAGATATTCTCCTGGAGAGCAGGGAAAAACCGCGCATCGGAATTGTTAAACCCGGTAGTGGCGTCGAGCGCTTCATCCCACGTTTGGGTATTTCTATCGGGAAATTCTTCCTTTTCAGGGGAAATGATCTTTGTGAATCGCGAGACATCAGCTAACGAGGTGATGTTATTTGGATTGACTGTGAGTTTTGATAAATAAGACGCAAGATTGGTGATGAAGTCGGCTTTGAGAACGGTAGATTCCGAAGACGATTGCGCCCACTCGGTGGCGTTGGAAAAGTTTGTGTTTTGTACAATGGTGGCGCCGGCGCGCGTGAGGATGGGAAGGACGGATAAAAATGCGGAGACTTCGGGTTGTGTGGTGTTGGCAAACTCGAGAAATAAATCGATTACGTTGTTGGGAATGCCAAGTCGTGCCCCGTTGAGAGAGTCGGAATCGCAGGCGCCGAGGTAGTCGGGGAGAAGGGGGATGGAATTGGTGGGGATGGCAGAGGTGTAGTTGTCGTTGGGATCGGGTCCGGCAATGGCTTGCAGCACGTAAGCGGCATCGCGGACAGTCCTGGCCATGGGTCCGATGGTGTCCTGGTGTTCGCTAATGGGGATGACCAAGTCGCGTGAGGTGAGTCCCACAGTGGGTTTGATTCCCACAATGTTGTTTCTCTGTGATGGCATGAGAATGGAGCCGTCAGTTTCCGTCCCTAAACACGCCGCGGCAAGACCAAGAGTTGCTGCCACGCCGCTACCACTGGAACTTCCACTGGGATCTTGGTTTCGGATGAATGGCCCAAAAACTTGACCGCCGTGGGCAGACCATCCACTGCTGGAGTTGGAAGATCTAAAATTGGCCCATTGCGAGAGATTGGCCTTGCCGAGGAGAATTGCGCCGGCTTTGCGCAGTTTGGACGCAACAAAGGCGTCTCGGGGTGGACGGGCACCGAGGAGGGCGAGTGATCCGGCAGTGTTGTTCATTTTGTCTAGAGTGGCAATATTATTCTTTATGAGTATCGGTACGCCATGAAGAGGACTATTTGTGTCAGTCACGTCCTCGGGCGTTAGCCTGGGGTGAGGTAGCGCACCTTCGCACGCGGCCCTGGCCGCGCTCAACATCAAGTGACGCTGCAATTTCCAGTGCATCGGGGTTGATTTCCGTCACGGCTTTGAGTTCTGTATTAACTTCGGCGATTCGTGCCAAATATGCCTGCATCAGTTAGCAAGCCTTTTTTCGCATTTGCATTTGCATTTGCTCCATAACATACCGTCACCAAATCGACACTGCTAAAAAGTCCAGTTTCTAGCGCGACTCGAATGTCGTCAATCGTAGCGTCAATTAAACTTGGAAATTCCGCCCTCCGCACATGCGCAATCTGCGCTGCTGACGCTGACGTTGCAGCTGTGAGCCACAGGCAAAAAGAGAGGATACCATTTGGGGCGACCATGGTGGTTTTTATGTGTGGCACTTGATCATCGTCAAGAATAAAGGTAAAGAGTGAGAGACCCAAAAATGACCTAAAATCAGAGTGGGCACCGCGGACTTTTGACTTGGTAGACAAGAGACGATAAGAGGATCGTCGCCAATCCTACTTCCACAAGACGTTCCATCCAATGATCCTTCCTGTCTAAACAAAGTCCCGGGAAATCCTCCTGCCAAGAATCATGAACCGTGAGCGCATTGAAGTGGTTCTTTCAGTGGTGGGTTTGATCGTCCTGGGCACCGCACCGCTCCGCATCGCTTTTACGAGTACCTTATCTGTCTTGGCATGAAGTGAGGAATACACTGGTGGATTTGGTAAGAAAATAAAATGATGACGTTTGGTTCCGAAAAGTGCAATGATATGGGAAGGGAAGGTTGCTTCCGGCTGAAGACTCGTGCGGGGTGCCCTCCGGGAATAAAATAACTGGTTCGGTGGAACCAAATTTCTTGAACCACTTGCGCTGTGCTGCAGTGCGGGGGAACCAAAAAGACAACAGTGGGCACCCTGTTTGAAGCATAGAGCTACAGGGACTGGATGCAATGGTGACATTTCGTCTTACCCTCCTGCTAGGCAACGGCATCACCCTAGCTTCGGCGCTTCCCAAAGCCTGTACTGGTGTATGCACCAATTCGCACGACCCAGCCGTGATTGCCCGTCCTGATGGGACTTACTTTCGTTTTTCCACCGGCGGTCGAATCGCAGTACATACTGCGCCGGATCTGACTGGTCCATGGACATATCGAGGAGCGGCACTACCTAAAGGGTCGACGATAAATCTTCGTGGGAACCAAGATCTCTGGGTATGTTCCCCTACCCTCTCTTCTCCCCTAAATACCTAGGACTGACAATCTACCTTGTCACAGGCCCCCGATGTCACGGAACTGAACGGGACGTACTACCTGTACTACTCGGTCAGCACATTCGGTTCACAAACTTCCGCCATTGGCGTTGCCGTTTCAGCCTCCCTTGATGTGGGAACCTGGAACGATTTGGGATCGGTGGTGGCTTCCGACCGGAGTAAGCCGTACAATGCCATTGATGGGAACTTGATCTCCATCTCTGTCTCCGACGACGGCAACGACGGGAATAACAACAAGAGCCAGATATTGCTTTCGTTTGGGAGTTTCTGGAATGGCCTCTATCAAATCCCACTGACCTTTCCGCCTACCGCGATCCACCCCGGTGCTGTGGCAAACCAAGTATCCTACGACCGAGCTGATTCAGCGCAGGAAGCGCCAGTGGTATTTAAACACGGAGAGTATTATTATCTGTTCTACTCCAAAGGCACATGCTGCGGATATGACCGAACAAAACCTCCTTCTGGAAAAGAATACCGAATCGCAGTGTGTAGATCGACGGTGCCAACGGGGGAGTTTGTGGATAAGGCTGGGGTTCCGTGTGTGAATGGTGGAGGGACGGTGATTTTGAGATCCCATGATTGGGTCTATGGACCGGGAGGACAGGGTGTTTATAGAGATGTGAATTATGGACCGGTAAGCTTCTCTTTGATCAGTACCTTGAGTTGAAGGGGTGAACGATGTTGACATGTGATATCAATGGCTAACGCTTTTGAGGACAGATCATTTACTATCATTACGTCGACACACGGGTTGGCTTTGCTGATGGACAAAAGCGGTTTGGGTGGAATCAACTCGACTTTGCGAGTGAATGGCCGGAAGTTTTGTAGCGTTCGTCCAAGCCTTTGCTAATTAAATGTACGGGAACCAAACAGACAAGTATATTACTTCTTGAAGATCTCGCACAGAGTCTTGAACACAAAGAACGGAACTTAGTACAGCGACATGTTAACACCCCCTGGATCACGGCGCCTGCAGAGCCAGCTTTGGCGCTGCGGACCACCCCTTAACCCAGTCGTCCATAGTCACCGTCTGCTTACTCGTCTCGACATCATTTGTCGCACCAGTCCCCAGCAAAAACTTATTAATAAACGAATTGAGATTCGCCGTAGTTGCCGACGGAAACGAACAATGCGAATGACCGCCGACCAGCGAGAAACCCATGTTCCCTTTCACACCGAGCGCATCGTAAATCATCCTGCCTGCTTTCATCGTCACCGTCGTGCTCACGGGGCCAAGCCAATCGATATCATTCTCAATCACAAACAATCCCCTCGGCGCCACCAGCGCAGGGAGAAAATGATGGTCGGCGGGAATGGTAGTTACCGCGCCAACGTAGGTATTGAACCGCGGGGAGAACCAAGCGTTTTCTCTGACGATTTGCTTGGCAGTTTGGATGTTTTTCCCTTTTGCTTGTTCGGAATCGGAAATCCGCCAGGACGCGGCCCCGCCGGACCCGGATTCCTGCGGGATAGTCAGGGCGATGCGTTTCTCAAACGCGCCGACCATGAACGCGCCCTTGCCGTTGCGGCTGCATCCCGTAACACCGAGCCGTTTTGGGTCGATTCCGGTTTTCGCCGCGCCGAGTTGTTCGAGCCCGTCAATGATGCGGCCGACACACCATGCCCAGGCGAGCGTCGCGCCGGCACTGTGGGATTTCCCGTGCAGGTCGAAAAACCAGCCGGTGCCGTGGCTGGAAGGGTTGGTCTGCGCGGCACAGGCGTCGTTGCCAAAGGTGATACGACCAATTCCGCTAGGGATGGGGATGCTAGCGCCGCCGACACCGATGATGGCGGGTCCGCCGGAGCTACCGCCACTGGAGGGTTTGGTGATGCTGACGGAGATGGTTTTGGAGTTGGACCCGACTTTAATGGCGAGACTCATGCTGCTGCCGGACATGGTGGCCGTGACGGAATCCGGGGGTGGTGGAAGGTCGCCGAGCTCGAATTGCTGGAGGATCTTGCTCATTTCGGCCTGGCGACAGGCAAAGTCCTCGGCGGTCGCGACGGGTTTACCGCTGGCGAATTTCCAGGGATCCGGGAGGGTGGGTTCCGTGACGGTGCTGTAAGTCGTGGTTGTGTCGCATGCTGCACCCGCTTGTCGTGGAGCGACAACACTCGACCGGGCGGGAACGGCAGCGGCGGCCAAGACGGCCAGCACCAGGGTTGAGTAACTTGGCATGACGGGCGGGAGTTTTGGTTCTCGTACTTGCGTAAGATACTAATTCCCCCAATTGCGGAGACTTACACCCAGCTCTCTTACCTATCTACCTTAGGTTGGTAGGCAAGTTTTAGAATATATATACCAAGAGGGGGGCAAAAAGCCCAAAGTTCTGCTGGGTGTGTGGGCTAATATGGATATATTGGCACCAACTCCCTCGGCATATTCCACCAATCTGAATCCTAAGCTCTTGCAAAGAGAGCACTCCCGCGTATGGCTAGGATGAAATGTTTGTAAGAGAGGACGGGTCGCCAGTACTGGCTCCGAGACGGCGGGGTTTTATCATTTTTCGGTGGCATCGGAAATCCTGTCGTCGGGACAATAGGGACCGGAGACAGACACAGCCTTTCTTGGTCTGGAGAGGCGATGAAGTATATATGAGTTTAAGAGTATCACATATTTGTTCTCCTGTGATCCGAAGATCCTTTCGGGCTTTTGCCTCTCGGTATGTTGTGTCAGGGGTTGCGATGTTCTGAGTCGAATTAGAGTATTGGCTCGACCCTGCCTGCGGAGAGAAATGTTGTATCACACTTTTATCTCCGGTTTTCAATGGAAGGGTTTCCGCTAGAAGCTCAAGTGCACAACAACCCCGAGAAGGATTGCAACCGCTACATGTGACGAACCAACCGAACTGCGCCGAGCCCCCGACACCTTTGGCCTCGCAAACCACGTCCCGTCTCCCTCGGTGGCGAAGTCAAACTCTTTCCCCGTTGTAAAAGTGAACCGCGGCATCGGATTATCCTCCGGTGGAGCCAGCGAAATAGCATATGAGCGGTCGTGATATGGTTGGAACCCGGGGCCCGTGGCGCGGATGCCCGCAAAGCGCAGGGCAATTCGCCCTTCGGGAGATGCTATATCAACTGTGGCGGAGGCAGATGTGTTAGAGAACTCGAGCGAGTAGGTGAAAGGGATGCTGGCATTCCTGTTGAAAGAAACACAAGGTTAGCGTCCATCTCGCAAAGCCGGGCCTTGATACATCTCGAACGGCCAGGTTTTTGGGTGAGGGTCTGCGTAAAACCTACCAGTTGATCGACTCAGTCAGGACACATCCAGCCGGATCACGCATGCCGGTGCCCCGCGTCTGGTTTATAGGGAAAGTCGGCGCGGTGAAGAACAAGGCAGGATCAAATTCGGTACCGTTGCTGACGAAGCTGCCCTGATCGCCCGTCACTCGATACATGCTACCGGTGCTATTCTGTACCACCTTCACCGTCGCGCGCGATAGGTCTAGCAACTGGGCATGGACGTAATACCATGGCCAGAATGTGGTGGATGCGCACGGCTGGCCATCCTGGTAACAGATAAAAGCCGAGGTCTTGAAGTTGATGCGCCCAAACCAGAAGAAGAAAGGGTTAGGATCCCAAGGAGGGTTCACGCCAACGTACAGCGGCATGTCGTCGCCAATGTGGAGGTCGTACGTGCCATTGTTGCCACACTGCGTCAGGTTGGTTCCCGGGTGTGTGTATGTTCCGGTGATTGTAACATTGTAACGGATGAACTGGGTGCCTGGTTCTCCGAGCGGATCGGGAACGGTCCAGGAAGTGAGAGCAGAGCAGATGGAGATGAAGCAAAGAAGCTGGAAGACCGCGAGCCTCATTCTGGGATCGCAGGTTTGGCAGTTGCTTGGGCGAAAAGAGGGCCGAGACCGCGGGCTGTCGTTGAGCCGTATTTCATGCGTCCCCGCTGTTGCCAAGCAGCAGGGTTGCATCCCCGCGAGGTCCCAAAATAGACCTTCAGCTGGGATCTCTGCAAACGGACGTTGGGCGTCATTGACCTCGAAACGCAAACAGCAAAAGCCAGTCATAAAGGTTTGCCTTTCTCAGAGATGGGAGTCGTGGTGGCTGATGCGATGTAACGTTGTCAAGCCCGCTACAGCGGCCCGATGACATTTGACCAGACCTCGAGGAGCAGCATGATCATCATGCATGTTGCAAGTGCCTCGATCACCACTCGTTGCAATTTCCAATTCTCTTCGCGATCAATCCGACGAGCCATGGGAAGGCCCACGACAAAGTATGACGCATATCCCAACGAGCCGAGCTTGAGCATCCTCTCCCTGCTGGCGTAAGCAAAGAAGTCGGATAGCAGCGGGCTGGCCATGAAGAAAGTTTCTGTGTATGCAAGCGCGTAAGACAGAAACATGACCAACAAACTCTGTCCGGCCCCACCAGATGGCCACCGCGGGCGGAGGAGACGCTCAGCTTCCAGTAGGCCGACAAAGTAGGTCATGAAGTAGGCGTGGGTGAGTGGGTACATGAAGAGCGGAACCTGCTGACGGTTCTGTCCCACGACATTGGAGCTGAGATTCCATCGCACGTCGAAGGTGTAGCGCATGCCCATGAGATCGAAGAAGTAGGCCGTGCCCAGATATGTGCCGAAGAAAACAACGATGGCGATCCACAAGTTCAGCTTGAACCAGTACCGCCGCCACCACGAGAGATTGTCTGTGGAACGTGTGTTCCAGATCGCAGGGATAACGACAGCGGGAGATGCGACCGCGACTGAGAAGAACATGTACTCGGAATCGTTCCACCGATGGAGGGCGCCAGTCAACATCACTGTCGCGACACCCGTGATCCATAGGGGGCTTTGTGCTAGGACCGCGCGGTGGGTCCGTTGTATCTCGTCGAGCCGGGACAGCAGCGAGCCGTCATCCTGTTTCTGGGGTGTCATTGTGGCGGCTTGACAAGAGACGTCGCTGAGATTTTCTATCTGATGTTGATGGTAGGGTTCCTGGTTGATCGGTTGTCGAGAGCGGGGACGCGATTTGCGGGGACGAAATTAAACCAGAACGGTGGAAGTTGCTCTTGGCGCCAAGTTGACGAGGTTAAGTTGACCGTTGTCAACTCGCGCGATCAAACTTTGCCGTTGGAGTTGAAGTCAGTCGTGGGTTTTCTGGGGACGGGAGATGGTGTACTAACTAGGGACAGAGGGGTCAAGTCTCGACGGAGGTAGCTGATCCCCATGGGACCCACATCCATCCGAAAATGTGTCGCTAGGTATCCAATCCCAAGCTGAGATTGGTGATTGGTGATGCTTATCGCGGGGAGATTGGTCAAGCGTGCGTGCTTCTGGTTCAAGATTCAGCGGCTAGGACAAACGGCTTAGCAATGCGCGGGAGAGAAACGGGAGCTGAGCCTACTATCGGTTGTTTTTGACGTATTACCAATTCTTCCAGTATCCGCGCATCGATATTCCCGATCAGCCAAAGCCGTTTGTCTCATGAGCAGCGGGTCGGAGTTCAGCGATGAATCTGGAATGCTGACGCTAGATGGTGATGCTTGTTACGTAATCGGCTTCAGTGGATTCCAGCAGCCCTACCCGCCTGTTCGCTGCAGTTCAGCGCGTCCCGATCGCGCACACACACAAAAACCTCAGCCGCAAATCTCAAGGCAAAGGATCCAGCCATGACCGACGTTGCGCCCTCCCCCTCTGAAATTCTTGCCCATGTAGTCTCCTACCATGAGACTCGATGTGCAGCCTCGCCAATCTACGCCTTCCTCCTAGGCACCCCCTCAGAACCCCAAGTGCGCTTCACCAGCGCGTCCAAAGGCGTCTTCACCGCTCGCCTCACGTTACAGGCGCACCATCTCAATTCGGCTGGCGGTCTGCACGGGTCTGTTTCTGCCACAATTGTCGATTGGGCTGGGGGTTTAGCCATCGCAGCATGGGATCTACGAGCCGCAACGGGCGTCAGTGTGGACATTAACATTTCGTACCTCTCGACCGCCCGACTTGGCGAAGAGGTTGAGATTGAAGGGAGAGTGGAGCGCGTCGGTGGCAGCTTGGCATTTACGGAGGTGCGGATCTGGAAGGTTAATGTTAGCGGAAGCGAGGCGGGGCAGGAGCAGCAGCGCGGGGCAATGGTGATATCGGGTCGGCATACCAAGTTTGTGCGTACAAAATAGAACTAGGAAATGAGACCATGCCGTTTGCTCTTTCTCTCTGTGTATGTTTTGGGGGAGCGGCAGGGGAGTGATATAATGGGCACAAAGATGGTCACGGTCGCAAAAATTTTATGTGCAGATGCAGAAGCAGATGCACGTGTGTGTGTGAGGGAGAGAGGGGTTGTCAGGGTGTTGTCAATTGACTGCCTCAGCTGAGCTATGGACCAGACCCCACACATCCTCAATATTGACGTTGAACCTGTTTTGTCATCCGTTCCTAGCTAAAAGGCCCAAAAATCCTTGTTGACAATTACCATCCCGGTCTGTTCAGTCCCTAGAAAAATTCCCAGGACGACGACGACCCTCCTTCTCCATTCGTGCTGCTACCTCAAACACGCCAGAAGTTTGACGCCAGAAGTTTGTGCCGTCTTGTGTGACGATCAGTGGAATGCTAGATTCCTCCGTCCTCAGAGTGGCCAGACATATCTTCGTCATCATCGTCCATGTCGAAATCAAATTCTTCTGGCTCTTTGTACATGGGCGAGGATGTGGCAGTCTGCCGCGTGGAGCGACGTGGCGTCTTCTTCGGTGTGGCACGCTCGCCGTCGGGCTCTTCAACAGCCTTGCGTTTGGGCTTAGCCTTGGCTTTGGGTTTGGCCTTGGTCTTGGGAGTCATCTCGAGGGCGTACTCGTCGTCCACGGGCGCATCGGCGAAAAGCTTCTTGCGGACCTCGCACCATCTGTTCATGACGCTCTTGGGCTTGATGCCCATCTTGTCGGACAACTTCATAATGTCCAGCTGCGAGAGTCGTTAGTTTTCGGTAGTTGGGCAGAGAGCAATGGAGATTTCGGGTATGTGTGTCGCGGCTGGATTTCGCCCCGGCAATTCAAGGAACAGAATAGAACAAGGGAAAAATTAGGCGTGAGGGGACTGGGTAGAACACCACCTGGGACAGCAGCTGCCTGGAGAGAGAAGGGAATTGGGGAGGCAGATGCCTGGTGAGAAGGGAGAATAATTACCTCAGGAACTGACTTGAGGCAGGTAAAGGCAAGTTCGAGGAACTTGTAGTCGATCTCAGTGAGCTTGGAGGACTCATCAGCAGCAGCAGCTGAAGCCATTGTGACTTCTTTGTTTTGTTCGAAAAAGAAGATGTTGTTTTGATTGGAAAAGAAGGGGCAGAGCTCAAATGGACAAATTCCTCGTAGGTGGCGGAGGACAAGGAATTGTGGATGCACGAGCGAGGAGAGCGTGGTGCTTTCGGAAAGGAAGAGGAAGGAGAAGGGAAGCGAGGAGGAAAATTTATAGTAGTAGAAAACGGCGAGCGATTGCTTCGCTCGGAAAGCCACGACAGTTGCCCCGGGGAAGCGGGGCCCAACGTCCCGGGCTCGAAGTTTGCAAACTCTTCGCCGGTCTATAACGGGAAGGAGCATGCGGACCCAGTGAGAGACCCGCTGCTTGAGTTAGACCCGCCCAACGCCGTGCTTGACCTTGACAGTCACAATTATCCCATAGTGCATTAATTTGATCCGAAGATTTGTGATTTCATGGACAATATTAATTCTTTCTTTTGACCTAACCGGTGCTGCTCACGGCTATCTGGATTACAACTATTTCTAACCCCCATATCTTTTCGAGCGAAGTGATCTCTGGTTGTGAACGTCATGTCTCATAAAGTTCCCTTGCGGCCAAGGAACCGGGGTGTTTGTGTGTGACCGCCTTTCCAATTCACGTTCTTGCACTTTGTATGCAGGCTAGGGCCTGAATAATCGCTAGCTCGACACCCCGCGGGCGTGTGGCTGCCCGCTGTGCCTAGGGAGCCATCAAAATGACTTGGATTCCCAGAAATGGAAGGAACGCTGGAAATATCCCGGGGACTGAATTTTCAGCGAACTACTTGGTGGACGGGATTAAACCAAGATATGGACCTAAATACCGACAGGTTCACGTCATGCTGCGTAAGAAATCTAGGGATTTTGTGTCACGATCAAATCACCTTGAGGCTTGATCGAGCTGGGAACGTCGCGCGTTAACAATTTCTCACAGGCAAACTGCACCGCCAATGGGACCAAAGTGAATAACGCGCCGAAGCCAGCATGGGAAATTGCGATTCGTGTCAGTATTCTTTTAAAGCTGCGTCCTGAGATTACATGCAGTTGCTTTCCAAGTGTGATATACGTGGCATTATCTCGCTAGCTGCCAAGTTCACCAAAATAATTCTCTTAAGGCAGTTCGCCACATCAAGTGAATGACATCATTCTCTATCATTTGGAGGTGCATATGCAGATCAACTTCATGATTGTCAGTGAGTGCGCCGAAGAACAGGGGCAAGCGCCGAGCATTTGATATTTATTTTTATCTATCGAAGTTGCGTTGTTCTAGATATGGTTGCACAAATCTTGAACAATAGTAACTGAGTTGAGGTGGAGACACGAAGTTGGGTTTTGTCCTGTTCTTTTCCTAAAAGATGGAAAACCCGAAACCCACAACAAGGCGCAACGTAAAGAGTCTCACGCAAGACAACCAAGCATCACCACCAAAATTCGGAGGTCTTGTGAAGGTGACAAGGGTTCGTCAGCGCACTACCATACAAGAACTTCTTTCCCTATTACCAAGCTACAGTTCCGTCAAAGAATAGATTACTTCAGGATTGTTTGTTTTGCCTCCTGCCGTCTTTGCACTCATGTCCGTAACTCGGCGCGTTGCCCGGAACACAAGGCAGTCAAAGATTTCGAAACCTCACTGATCAAAGCGTTTACCGCAGCTACCACACCAGATGGAACGAAACCGAGCCCCTGCATTTTCGCCAGTGGGAAAACGCATTACAAAGCACATGAGAGGGGGCCCTATTCGGTTGATTGAGATGAAAGAAATGCAATTTGATGTATAAAAGTGGAAGGAAGCAACAGACCGGAGTGGCGTGAAAATTTGCTGCCTGGCCTTGCCTCTTTTGCCGCTTTGCTGTATGAACGGTGTGTTTGTCGGGTTTGAGATTTTTGCGAAAACCATTGCGACTTTGATCCCATGTTTTTACCTTTGTTGTGTGCGACGAATCTGGGCACACGAAATTTCCGTTTTCGTACCTCGCACGCGTGACGTTGCTCACCCTGCTCAGGATTTGCTCAGGCAGGCTGGCTCACTTTGGTTCACCTTTGCTCACCTTAATCACAATTTTTTTGGGACCGCGGTTGGAAATCGATAAGAGGTGACAGTGCCCTAATGTCCCGAATTCTGGACACGACACCGAATTTTGGCCCAGGATATACCAGTAGTACATGCCCTTGGATGGTACACAATATCCCAGCGAATTTGGGGATGGTACATGATGTACCAGCACTGATGAGATGATACATAGTACCCCAGCCTGAAACTTGGAACAGCACCGATGGGACGTCCCACAGTATACCAGCACATGACGGGATGTCTTATAATATACCAGTACATGTCCTGGGATATCACATTTTCCATCCCAAATTCCGAGTTGAGGTATTATGTAGCGGCTATCGCGGATGTCGGTCACCCAGAAGGTTTTGTTGGACGCGCATGGAAAGAGCTTCCTTGCTCGAAGGGATATAGTCATGTGATCTGTCTCGTGATACCCCTTGACATCACCCCAGATATCTATCTCTAGGATGGCTCTTCGGCTATAGCTGTGGGAAACCCTGAACCGTGCACTGTATTTCTTTCCCTCTTCCCTGCCATATATTCACGATGGCAAGAGGTTTTCTTCAGTATGCGGAATAGCATCCCAGGACGGGGCTTGCGGTGTGATGAAGAAGAGCTTTGGAAACAATGTAACTGTCTTGGAGTGACTTTTTGACCGCTGCCCCGCTGTGATAAAGTGGGTCTGTACTTTTCCGCTGCCAATTCACTTGACATTCGTGCTTTTCCGCTGCCAAATTCACTTGACATTCGCAACTCAACAGCGGCAAAGCCCCCGGGGCAAAAACAAACCCTTCGCAACAAGACCACGTACGCGACTAAGCAGTACGCGACCAAGCAGTACGCGACCAAGCAATTTTGCACAAGGAAAAGGAACCTTTTTGCCAAAAAATGGAGGCCATCCTTCTCCCCATAATCTCGATCTGCTATCGTCGACCGCCCACCCTGGATCAGCAAATTGTTCAAGGTCTTACCGACCGTAAGTTGCTTCCCTCCATCCTAACCTCGATGGGAAGATAGTTGACGGTGCTGCCAACCATGACATTTAGGCAGCCTTGGCATTCTGCGCGAAGATCCGCGCGAGGATCCGCGCGGCGACGAATTCCCCCCCGTCTCCGACAACGATTCTTCGCAATCACTCATAGTCCGCACCACGGCAAATGGCGCGTTGGACCTTCGCGTCGGCAGTAACCTTGCTCCGGGGCTTCTCGAGCAGGCTGTAGCGGCAGTCCACTCTATTACTATGGTTCAAGTCCGCGAGGCTAAGTCAAGAGCGATCTGCAACACTGTGGTTCAGGTTATGGCCATAGCTGCATTTGCCTTCGTAGCGCTCCGGTCCCGTCCATAACTCTGCAACACTCACGTGCGAGCCCCATCAATCTCTTTTACGCCGCGTTTGATGACACGGAGGCTAACCTTGGTTATTGGGCTTAGTGCAAATAATACAGGTCTCGAGGTAGCAGCGGGTCCGGAGAAGAAAATGAATGGCGGGGTAGGGCTGGAGGAGAGGATATACCGACCGGAATGAATGTGCCCAGCTGGAACAACACGATGGCGCAACTCTTCCATGATAGCAATACAGATCCCATCTCTCACAACCGTGATGTTATTCCGCTTTGACGAATCTGGCCACCCCCGACTGTCCGCTTTCTTCGACACTTCCTCTGAGTTTCCCTCCGAGATCGTTCAAGACCCTCTGGAGAATGCGGTCGTGTTCTATCGTGGTCGGGTCTGAAGTTACCCGAGTACAAACGCACATGTGACAAGAACTGTGCCGGACAGACCACGCTCTTCGCCAATACGGTCATCTACTCGGCAGAAGAGGGATAAGCTCAGTGTCCCGGTCGGTGCAGTATTCCTTCCGCTCGTCCACCGTAGTCATACATTGGGGTTTGATATGTTTTCCCGTTGTCAACCACCAGCCTTGGGGGAAACAACACTCGGATTCCAATGCCACGCGTTGTTGGCGTTCCTAATCCGAAGCTTGCGCCTCATTGATTTTTGAATAATCCATACACCCTCCTTCAAATGAAGCAGCTCAGGCTCGAAGACCCCAAGGTCTTTGTTTCCTACCGTGTCCAAATGCACCCCCAGCCGGAAGCGCTCCTAAGAAATCCCTGTCCTTCATTCGATAGTTGTCAGCCAACTCTTTCACTTCTCTTCAATATCTTCCCGTCATTCCTGAAAATTGAAAATTCAGGGGCTAGATAACGTGTCGGCGGAGTCAAGAAGTCGAGGTTCGCTGACGGTAACTGACTGTCCATCTTCTTCTCCCCACCGAGAGCCTCACTCCACGCCATGTATCCTGCGCTGTTGAAGTGACTGCTGAAGTGGTTGTTCCAAATAGTCACTCTAGCTAACAGTCACTCTAAACTGCAAACCTCCTCTTTCATAAATACCCACAATGTAGATAGTTTCTTAGCTTCCTCTAAGCAACCTACACAATACCAAATTAATCTCATTGCTTCCATTTCCTTCTCCTAACATGCGTGATAAGACCTGAGCCACGGCGAGAATGGCTTTGATGATGTCATGCCCAAGTACGCTGCCTTTCGGGTCCTTTTGCTATTGTCTTTGCTATTGACCCCGAAATCGCGACGGATTCTGCATGTGCAATATGACTCGAGCATTACCATCTCTTCGTAGGACACCAGAAACTCCTTGTTGGTTGAGCCGCCGCTGGGAACTCCGCGCCCGACGCATTCATGGTTAGTGTCAAGCAGCTCAATCTCGGGAGGCTTCATGGGAGTCCTCCTCCCAGATAATGATGAGCTGGGTAGCCTTGCGGGGATCCGAACAGGATGTTTCCTCCCTGCGCATTAGAGAGCAGCACAGTAAGGCCAACGACGTAGTGCGATGTCTCATCCGGAATTCCGAAAGTTACGAACTGTGTCGAGGACTGTCTGGGCCGCCAAGGCCGTTACAAGTGCGGGAATGAGCTTGAGGAGTTCAAGGGAAACTGTAAAGCTTGTTTAGAACGTCATTTCCCTTTTGCCGTTGCTACTGGCTTGAGGTGGGCGTACAACCGGTCTGCGGATGTAGGATTAGGTAGATACGGTTGTTGGAAATACTGGATGGAGTACTGAAACAATTGCAGAGTGAGGAACAGGAAGGTAATGACGGAGATGATTAAACTAGGATATCTTATACCATCCCACACTATGTATTATTAGTATATAACAAACGGCCCTAAATCTGGGTCATACTCTCGAACTGGCCAGAATCTGGGCTAGCTCAGGGAAGAATAAGGGAAAGCTCAGGACAAATCAGCCACAGCTTACCCAAGCTCACCCCAGCTTACCCCAGCTCAGGACTGCGAACGAAAAAGGAAATTTCGTGTGCCCAGATTCGTCGCAGATTAACCAGGCTGCAAAACCCCGCCGCGGGCCTCTCCGCCGTCCACCACTTGTTTCGAAGGAAAGGAGCGATCTAGCATCTCGCATCTGGGGCACCAAGTTCCGGAACGAGAGAAAATGGGGATTCCGAGGAATTCCACAGCTTTCTTCAAAGAAAACAGCTTCCTCCAGAATAGAGTTACATGTATGTTTCCTGCTTTTCTCCGTCGGAAATCAGATCCTACCCCGGAGGCACAGCATTTCCGCAGCTTCTCTCGAAACTGACCAACCAGAACGTCAGTTTCGCACCGCCCCAGCCCAGAAGCTACCTTGCCTACCAACCAACCTGGTGCTAGTGAAGCTTGGCTCACAGCACGCACACTGTTGGAGTCTTGGGGGCGACGCGGGAAATCGGTTCCCGCAAATTCTACTAGCGTCGGCATTTGTTCAACGTTACATGACATCCATCCACCAGACCTAACTCTGCGGGACACATTTCTACTCCCAGTCGTTGGGCAACACAGAACCCAGACCAGAAATCACTTAGGCCAACGACAGCTCTCTTGTTGTGTCGATTTGAAAAATGTTGGTTCCAGATATCGCGCTCGAGTTGTCGCCGCTGACATGGGCGGTGTTTGGCGTTGGCGCTACTCTCGTCACGATATACCTCGCGCTGGAGTTCCCTCGGGTATGTACATCATCCACGGAAGTCTTAGAAGTTTTGCGCCCGGGGGGGGGGGGGGGGGGGGGGGTTGACTTTCCAATATCATTCGGGTGATTGACTCAACTGACTGACATTTGCACAGCTACGCCGACAATGGAAGATCTACTCGCATCGCTCGCAGCTCCCTTCCGGCCCCAAGGTGATCAAAACAGGCATCAAGAAACCCTGGCTGTGGTTTGAAGAACTGAGTAAAGAGTATGGCGATGTCGTCTATCTCCAAATGGGACCCACGCCAACCATCGTGCTGGGCTCGGCCCAAGCGGCGTGGGACTTGCTGGAGAAGCGTGGCTCCATCTACTCGTCGCGTCCCCGGTTCATCATGGGCGGGGAGCTTCTGTCTAACGGAATGCGGGGACTCATGGCGCCGTATTCGCCGTTCTGGCGACGCTGGCGCAAGCTGCTGCACAGCGGGTTCATGCAACGACAGAGCGAGACGTACCGACCGATTCAGAGTCTCGAGTCAAAGGTGTTGATGAACGATCTTGTACAAGACCCTGCTAACTACCGTCGTCATCTCGAGCGGTATGCTGCTTCGGTTATCGTGACGGTGACATATGGTCGCAGAGTAGAGGATGTACGGACAGACATTGTTGTCAGACGGAACGCCGAGTCGATGGAGCGACTCACCCAGGTCAAGTAAGTTTTTTGGGGTCTTTTTCTCCTTGGGAAGACTCGAAGTCTGGACTGACGGTGAAAATAGCATCCCCGGAAAGTTCGCCGTCGAACGCTACCCCATCCTGAAATACATCCCCAGTATCTTCGCCCCATGGAAGGCCCAGGTGCTCGAGCAGCGGAAGAAGGATATCGCATTGTACACCGAGTTGATGGATCAGGTACGGGAGAAGGCAGCCCGGGGTGTCACGCCCGAGTGTTTTGCTACGCATCTCCTCCGCGAGCAAGCAAGTCTGGGCATGTCGGATTTGGAAATCGCATACACCGCTGGATCGCCGTTCGGGGCCGGCGTCGAGACGGTGAGTCACTCGACCCTTCGTACCAACCAGGCCCCTAGGCTTTTTTTCTTCTTTTTTTTTCGCTAATGATTTATGGCAGTCGGCTGGATCCTTGGCGAGCTTCTTGCTTGCGTGCGTCAAGTTTGGCGAGGAATTCATCCCTCGCGCCCAGGAAGAACTAGATAGAGTGGTTGGGAGTGACCGGCTTCCCACCTTTGAGGATCTGCCCCGGCTCGAGTACATTCGTGCCATTGCGTCCGAGACGCTACGATGGCGGCCCGTAGCTGTCCTGGGAGGAACGCCACATGCAAGCACAGCCGATGATATGTATAAGGGCATGTTCATTCCGAAAGGAAGCACCATCATTGCTCCGCTGTGGACTCGTAAGCTCCCTTTCTTCTCACCTTCCTTTTCTTCTCGCTAATCCATACCATCACAGTGCACCTCAACGAAGCCGACTTCCCCGACCCACATCACTTCAAACCCGAACGATTCCTCGACCAGAGAAACTATCCCGGAGCATTGGGCCACAGCGCTTTCGGGTGGGGCCGTCGAATCTGTCCCGGCATGCACCTTGGTTCTGCTTCCGTGTCTATTAACATTGCTCGTATCCTCTGGGGCTTCAATGTCAAGCCTGTTCGAGACGAAAAAGGGCGGGATATCGATGTGGATATGTGAGTTGCCTTTTCATTTTTTTTCTTTTCCATCAGTTTGCTCACAACACTCTCTCACAGCTTTGCATATTCGGATGGCTTCAATTCCAGCCCATTGCCATTCCCTTGTGATATCACACCCCGGTCGCCGCAACATGTCAAGGTTATACAAGACGAGTTTCGCGATGCCATGGGGAAACTAAAGGTTTACAACTCATCGTGAGGGGCTCAGATGATTGATTGGGCGTGTGGCAGGGGGGTGAGGGGGGTGAGACTTACGGCATCATTACTGATTTACGAGCATTCCTACCCAGCCTGTTCAGTTTTGTGAAACAAGACCTCAGCTGAGGGTTACTAGCCGGACTGAGTTTGTTGAACTGAGACAGGAAATTTGTCTTGTCTCTAAAAAGGTCATTACGCCGATTGCAGCCGGGGCCCAAACCTAGAACCCAGCAGGTCAAGAACAAACACAATGCCGGACCTCCGCGATTTCTCATGACATGATTGATGTGTGAACAACATCTTAACTGGATGGCCTGTTTTTTATTTCAAACCAATCGCACCCGCACACAAAGGCCGAGTTTTAACCCCAACAAGGAAGGAAGGCGCGTCATCTGAACAGTGACGGGAACTTTTACCCCACCACCCCAGCACCTTTTGGGCCCAGTCGTCTGCAGGTCTGCACGAAGGAGTGAAGCGTGGGATGCAATTCGCTGACAAGCGATTTTTGACTGCAGGGTGCGCCTTTTTGCAAGGGGGACGTATGCCCAGCGCTGGGATTGATTGATGCGATACCCACAGGACTGGGAAGGATTCGAAAAGAAACGAGGGGTGAACGGATGGAATGGATGGAATGGAGCTCCTTAAAAGTCCGCTCACCATCCGCATTTTGCATGTGCAAATCTCTTCACACCATCACCACATCTCACACATTTTTGGATCGATCGGGGACATTGATTATTGGTGGCGGTCATGGACATTTTTTCGGGGCAGGGAATTGCCACTCCATCGTCAGCATGGCTTCCTGCTGTGGTGGTGGACAGTTTACCGCGGCATTTTAGTAGTCTTTTTGCGGCGGCTGTGTTCATTTTGCTGATCTCGGTGTCTTTCCGGCCGACACAGACACCGACACCGAAAAGCGCGCCCGCATTGCCCGAGACTATTCCGTACATTTCCAACATGTATCAGTACATGACCAACATGTCGAAACTGCTTTCCCGAGCGAGGTATTTCCATTTCCTTGTACCCTTTTTTCTCGCTCTCTCTCTCTCTCTCTCTCTCTCTCTCTCTCTCTCTCTAATTTTTCCAGAACCGCTTTTCGTACCTCCAATGTTATCCGCCTACATTTTGGTCCTCGCAACCTCTATCTTCTCACCAAATCCCACAACATCCAAACCCTCTTTCGTCCGACCGCTGCCGTCGACACCACCATGTTTATGCTTTTAATCCAAGCCAACCTCCAAGCCCTTTCCCCTCGTGATCTCGCTCGATTCCGCAACGACAAATCAGGTCGTCAATCCCCATCCTCCCCTCCTGAACATCGCTACTGGGCTACTCTTCACCATATCATGACAGCCCACCTATCACGCGCTTCCCAAGCGAATTCTCTCGCCATGAAATTCCAACGCGAACTCGCATCGCAGCTAGCACAACGGTTCCCACTCGGAGAATGGACTCCCACTCGTCCATACGGCGGGTTCGCCAAAACGGAAATGGCCCTTGCCGCGACAACAACCATGGTAGGCGAGCGGTTTTTACAAGTTAATAGCCCTGAGAAATTCCTGAATGCGCTATGGGAGTTTGATCGTGTAGCGGCGAGTATTGTGTGGGGATTACCGAGGTGGTTGAACCGCAAAGCGTATGAAAAGCGGGATTGTTATATCGGGATGTTGGAAAAGTGGTTGAGAGAAACAAAAGGAAAAGGGTGGGAAGAGAGCGACAAAGACTGGGAACCGCTCATGGGATCGAGATATGCGAGGGAGCTGGTCAAGTATTTTAGGAAAATGGGGTTTGAAGAGCGGTCCATTGCGGGGGCCATGTCGAATTTGGTGGTTTTTGCGTGAGTACCTACCTACCTATCTTCTCTCATCTATACAAGTGATGCGACGCGATACTGACAGAGAACTAGGACCAACGCCAACAGCACCCCCGTCGTGGCATGGTGTTTGATTGAGCTTTTCCGCAACCCCGATCTATTGGAGCGAGTCCGTGCCGAAGTTCTGTCAGTCTACGAAACCGATCCCGTCACGGGAGAGCGTCTTATCAACCTGGAGAAAATGCTGGTACTCCCACTTTTGCAGGCCGTCTATGTTGAAAGTCTTCGTATGCATGTATCCATGAACGTCACGCGCGAAGCAGCAGAACCCATGACACTGGATGGTTACGTTCTAGAAAAAGGCGCAATCTTACAAGCACCGACAGAGATATCACATTACAGCGAGGAAACCTGGGGAGCCCCAGGACATCCGGCAACCGAGTTTTGGCCAGAAAGACATATTCGCCATGTTGAGACGACTGACGACACAGGGAACACGAGGCGGATTCCGCAGTTTACTATGGCGGGGCGAACCAATGATTTATTTCCGTTTGGTTTGTCCCACCTACTCTTGGATTATGACATGATGCTAATGAGTGAGTCCATAGGAGGCGGGATACCCGTATGTCCAGGCCGGTTCTTTGCGAAACAGGAAATGATGCTGGCGGTCGCGCTGGTGGTTGCCCGGTTCGAGGTGGAATTTGTGGGATGGATCAACCATGACGGGACACCGTCGGACAGACCTGCACAGAATGACGCGCATTGGTCGGGTGGGGCGTCAGTTCCTCCGGATCGGGACATGTCCGTTCGGTGGAAGAGGCTGTGGTGAATACCATATCCTCCTACCTGCCTTCCTATCTAGGTAGGTAGGTATCCAAACTTTTTAAATCGAGAGACTGAACTGGTGTTTCCAAAGTGGAGAATCTGGCACTTGTACCCAGTTCAAAACACAAAGCTAATAAGAGACAATCTAGCCAGGTTACTTTGGCCTGCCAATGAAATACTTGAGAGATCCCTTGATATAACCCCACACATTACATTCCTCGTCCTTGTCCTACTTTTTCTCCACGTCAAACTTGACCACTACCGAACACCCCGTCCTATGTCCCTTCAGATCCAACATGGGCACCACCACCCACTCTCCCTTGACGACATATAGCAATCTCAGCGCTGCCACTGCTAGGATGGGGTTACTGGAGAAACTATCGTCGCTCTTGACAAACATGCGTAGAAACGCGAGTTCGTTATCGGGGAATTCCCATTCGAGGGTATCGTTCCAAAACGGATTGACCGTCTTTTCGTCTTCTTGTCCAGTAAATTTCACCGCGGCAGTCTTGCGTTTCGTTTTCCCCCCGGGGTAGACCAGCGAACAGGTAAAGTACGGCTTGACGTCTTTGGGGGTTTTATCTCCGGGGAGAGGAACCCCACTTGCCCCTGCCACTTTCAACTTCAATACCGCCACTTTATTCCCTTCCGAGGAAGAAAAAATATCACCATCCCCATCGGCTCTTAGCGCAGCTGGTTTCAACACAAAGCCGTTTGTGCCCGAAAAAAGCGCCTCGTTCAACTGCATGCCTGCTCCAAAAGTCTGCCAATTCAAAGCGCAGATTTGCGCGCCCAATCCCCAGAATTTCTCTGGGCGTAAATTCGCGGATGAGATTCGTGTCCCTTTGGGAAAAACTCGCATGAGATGACGCGCATTATGTTTTGCAATGGAAGCCGTGTTTGTCGGAAGATGGGAGGAGAGACCGACTTCGGATACGTTAATTAGACGATGATGTGGAAACACTGAAGAAGAAACCACATCCCCGGGAGACGGAAGAGAAAACCAGGATCCATCACGAGGTTTGACGGATTGCGCGTAGATTCCCAACTCGGCAAGTTCGGGGACGATAGTCTTGGAAGGCGTGGTCTTCTTCTTGGTCTTGTAGGATTGGCGAGCAATCTTTTCCGATTCAGATTCCGACGAGGACGAGGACGACGACGATGATGACGACGAAGCTTCATCTGGGAGGTGGTATTCGACAATGACCAACACTTTAGACCCTAATTCGGCTAGGGATACATGTTCTTCGAGCTGGTCTTGGCGAAGAGGCTCCGAGAGGAGACGATCCCCAAGGACTTCTTTCATTATCTCAGCCAGACGCTTCTGGCCGGCTTCGTCGCAGTGGTTTTCGAGTGACAAGAGGATAGGTGCCGCCGGAGTCGGTTGCGTCGCTTCCTGGTCGACCACGTTGCGGATGGTTTCGCAGACCAGACGGAACGGGATGTTGGATACGAGGGTATACCCGTGCGTCACCTTGGGTTCGTTCTTATCGTCGTCATTGTCCCAGGCGTCAATCTCGATACATCGCGCACCCGCGTTGAGGGTGGTCTCGTAGGCCGTGGCGGATGACTGGCCGTAAAGCTGGTGGGCCATCAGGTAGGTGTTGTGGCTGGAGCTGATAAAGTACTCGGGCAGAGGGTGGGAGGTGTCAGTCACAGAATCGGGAATGGAGAGATGGCCTTTCTCGACCAGAGCCCGGAGCGCAGACTCGTCGCCGCCTTCACCAATAACACCCTCCGACGCCAAGAATGTGCGGATAGCATCGCTCACTCGTAGCTCCTTGCGAAAGGGGTCATTGAGCACGACGCTGTGACCACCGCCCGCGACGGTAGTCGAGTCGATCTCCTCTCCGCGGTCTTCATCGTCTTCGTCTTTCTTGGACCGCGACTTGAAAGGGTTGAGCTTCCCCAGACGGGAAGACAGGCCGGTGGCTTGAGAGTCGGCCATGCTTGTTCCTTGTCCCACTTGTGTTACTTGGGATATCGACAGGGTTCGGTGTTATGCGTATGCTGTGGTATCGCTATTGTGCTGCCCAAAATTCTACCGAAAAGTGGAGGTCGAAATTGCCTCACGGAATTTGGAAACAGGGGAATGGGGGAAGAGGGGGATACATAATTGCGGGGTAATCTCTTGGCAGGAGAGGGGTTGGTCAGATCAGATCAGATCATCTGGGGTGTGAATTACTCTCTGGTGCTGCATGAAAAGATTGCCGTGCTGACTGTTGGAGTTGGGGTGTGCCATTGGAGATATGCCTTAGCACCCTTGCCCATGAAGACTGGAACCATCCTCTTTAACTCGTAAAAGCGTCAAAGATGGTGTAGTTTCGAGCACAAGATATAGAGCTTTTCTTCCCAGCTGGAGGGTAGACAAGGAGGCGCCTTACGGGAGAAAGACGCCTCGTTATTCTGCGGTGGAGATAACTTACTACACACGTCGCTAGAAGAAGTGCCACTGTTGCCCAAGCATGATTTCAAAACTTGACATGCGAATGCCTTCCCGGCTTCTTGGCTCAGTACCAGTTCCAAACAGCCAAGGTAGTTACCTAGAATATCCGTCTGTTCTGTCATTCACCATTTTATTTTGCAGCCTATTTATCTCAGGTACCGCCGCTGCCCTGGGATAGGTAGAGACAGACACTAAACCTTCCTACACAACTTGCTATTCTGCGAAGGCAAATGACCCATGATCAAGTCACCCTTCAGCTCCCAGGCTTCGGAACCGACCGCGTTGGTCGCATAAAACACGCCTTCGGGATCCCACTTTTGTTTAATCTGCAGCAGTCGCGGGTATTTACTCCCGTGGAAACTCTCTTGCCAGTTCGGCTCAATGTAGTCCGACTCGGACATGTACGTGCCAGAACCGGGCGTGAGTGCCTTCCAGCGCGGGTTCCACTCATATGTCAGGTTCCTTGAAAGTTGCTCCGCGTATTGGGGAGTGTCGTTGACGGACCAGGTCACAAACATGATGGCAAAGCCAATGATATCCCGCCACGCCGGGTTGACTGCATTGTCGATCTCCGCGTATCCGGGTGGGTTACGCATGTTGAAGAGGATAATGTTGGAGCCTTCATCGTGGACGCCTCGGATAGCTTCAATCATTTTGGTTCGCGAAGCGGGATCGGCGATGACTTTTCGGGGCAAGAAACGGCTGGCTTGACGCATCGTCCAGGTCCACACCTCGTGCGGGAATCCGGCTTCCCAGGCATCGCTGTAGTTGTCAAACTCGCGGATGACAGGCTGGAAGGGAACGCCGATCTCGGCCCATTTGGCAAATAGCGAGGCCATGCTGGCGCGGAATTGGGCTTCGGTGGTGTTGGGGGCAACCAGAGAGGTCACGTCGTGGGTGGTTTCGTTTCCGAGGTGGCGGATCCGGTAGTACGAGTAGTAGCCGAGATCAGCGTAGCGTTCAAACCCGTCAATGTAGGCGCGCTGCATGGCCCAGAATTTGTCCTTGGTGAAGTTGCCGCCCGTGGTGACGTTGTAGGTCATAATGGTCGTGGTAAGCCGCGGGTAGGCTTTGACGATCATGGACGTGACGATGCCAAATGTGCCGGCACCACCGCCGCGTATCGCCCAGAAAAGGTCAGCGTTGGTCTTGGAGTCGGCCGTGATGAATCGCCCGTCGGCTGTCACGACTTGGATGGACAGGACCTGGTCGGCAGCCAAGCCATAGACCGATGTCAGGGGTGAGTGACCACCTCCTTGGATGTATCCCCCAATGAACCCAACCGTCTACTCTCAAGTTAGCAACCCCCCTTTCAAGAGGAAAAAAAGAGAGAAAAAAAAAAGAAAGAATTCTCACCTTGCCCTCCCCACCCACCAACGTAACACCATTTTCTTTCGCCACCTTATTCGCATCCACGACCTGTACTCCCGCTCCCAACTTAAATGCCGGCCCAGAGTATCCCCCCGCTTCATCTTTATACTCTTTATAAAACCTCGTTTCCTTCAAGTAATGCGTCCAAACATTTAATCCTCCTTTCCCCGTGGATTTCGCCCCAAAATCATGTCCCGTATTCTTGATAACCAACCGCAAATTCAACTCTCGCGCAATATTCACCGCAAGCTGGATCTGTGCGACGGTCGACACATTTACGGAATATTCCGGAAACCCCCCAACCGTACAGTTTATGCTATTCCCGAGGAAACGTGCCGTATATTCCGGAGGCATGCATGTCATTCCTTGAAAAAGAATGGAGCGGATCGACGTGGGGTTTTCGATACGGAGCGTCGAGTTATTCCATGAAGATGTGAGAATGCTGCATGAGGATGCGGTGGAATTCCCGCCCCAAGAAGGGTAGCATATCGATGCTTCCGGGATGGTTTTGATCAGCGCGTTGTCTCCGAGGAGGGTGTTGAAGAGTCGCCAGATGGGGTCGCTGGGCCAGGCGGGATCGCCGGGGTAGGTTTTGCATTGGGCTGCTGCGGCTGCTGCGCTTCGAAAAGTTTGGTTGGCGAAGGCAAAGAGAGAGAGTTCATTTTTGGAGTGGTGCTGGAGGAGTTGGGAGAGGGCATTGTCGGTGAGTTGGAGGGTTTCAAAGTCAAAAAGATCGTTGGAGTTGGTGACCTTTTCGACAGCGGCACCTGGGATTTGTTAGAGGGACATAACCGAAAGTATTTATTGTTGGGACATACCATTGACAGAAATCCCCATCGCTGCTGTGCCAAAGGCTAGCAGGATAGACACCAAAGTCAATGTCCAAGCCATGGTTGTGTCTTTTGGTGCCAGGGACCGTCAATTACACCAAGCCCAACCTAACAACAGAGACAAAATTCTGATCAATCTTATAAATCGAGCCCGGGGAGCTGTCGTCAAATACTATACCGACAGCAAACCCAAGGTCGGCTAAACTGCCGATTCAGGCAACGTCCTCCAGGATGCATCCAGCCATCTGCATTCCCAAAAATCCTGTGCAACCCTGGGAACCCCTCGCCAAGTTTGCTTACGCAGTATGATTCAGAGAGGGGAGAGGGGAATATTAGGCGGGAAAGCTGCATCGTGATTTATTCCCCCTGGCAGGTAGGCAGGCAGGCAGTTAATACAGGGTCTGGGACTGGACGACTGGTTATGTCGTGTCCGCTATTTCCGGTTGCCGGGACTTTTGGTTACAGGGTTCATGGATTGCCGGCCGGCCGAGAGGCCTTGACACCTCACTTCGCCCGCATTTGCTTGGGCTTGGGTCGCAGAATATTTGCTCTTTGCATATGTGAGCTGCCGTGTCCAAAATGCATGGCCGTTTATACGTGTATTGGCCCGGTCGGGTCTGCTCACGTGGATGTTCTTCCCGAATGGCTCTGTTGTACCCAGGTAGGTAGGGATTATACTTCACAGCGCCTCGGAGGGTGGTCCCCTGCCGTGGCCTTCCAGTCTGTACCCTGGCTCGCTTGTACTACGTCTTCTTGCTGTTGAGTCCGTATACCGGATACCACAATTGCACTAACAGTAGGTCCTTGTTTTGCCATTTCAACAATTCCAACTCCCCCCAGCATGTCTTGCAGTAACTTTCTTTCCAAGATTTCCGTCCCACCGTGTTTATTGTCGTCAATATCGGCGCATCATTCTGAATCAGGTGCTATCAATGTTGCTTTACCCTGTAGTTGCCCGTCCTACCCCTGGCCATCTTATTTAGGCGCTACTGACGAAATGATCACACAATTACAATACACGGTTAAGATAAGTAAGGAAGTTTTTGTAGTGAAATCGCAACTAGGTCGGTATTTGCGAGGCCCCAGATTCAGGACACAAGCTGCTCTGAAACTGGGAACCTAGGCCTCCTTCCATACTTGTATTACCAAACCTGTGGCTTCACAGATTCAGCTCTTAATGCCGGAATGAATGTTAAAACTAATACCCTACACTGAGTTATTTTGATCAATTTATTCACGAGCGAACCACCTGAACTCTATGTGCTGGAAACTCACCTCCCTGCAAAGCTTCAACCCCTGTTGGGAAATCACTTGACTTCCTCGACAGCACCAGTTTGAAAGCCACACAGAAGTTTTCGGAGTACTATGGGCTATTGATAGGCGGAAGATAAAGCTGGCATTTCTCGATTGGTATTTGTCAAGGCTGGTTTCAGCGAATGACTGAGGCTTTCTTCATGCAGGACTGTCCACCAGGGGATTGGACAAACGGACTTGCTGCCTGGTCATCTACAGTGTAGGTCAGCAACTGGGTCAGGTGATTGATTGGCTTGGGCGGGAATCTCTTGAACCCCTCTTTCTCAGCCAGCGCACAGCTGAAGTAGACATCAACGATTTGAATGACGATATCGCACATCCATCACCATGGCGTCCACCAGTCTGGAGGTCAAGCTGTGCGAAACCTGCCAGAAACTTCAGCTTCTTTCCGAGTTGAACTTCTACAAGCTAGCGACCCGGGGCGAGTTGCAAATGCCAGACTTTAAGTTCACCGACTCGGCCCCCGACTTCCCGAAGCTGAAGGAATCTGTAGCCCAGACTGGGTGTGCATTCTGTTCCTTTCTCATCACCACGCTCCTGTCGCCCGAAGTTGGGCACGACGGGGATGAAACCGAACGCATTCGAACTAGTTACCGGCCTCCACAGGATTGCCCTGTCGTGGTGACTTTTCATCGGGCCCAATTTGTGTTGATGCGCTATAACCTTGATCCGAGACGGTTTTGGTTGATGTTTGAAATATGGATCAGCCATCGTAAGGCGCTCATTCTCTTTGACCTACATGCATGTCCTTGCCCTTGGTTAAGTCGTCACCATGACTAATGCATCTGTTTACCCTGCAGCGAGCAATGACACCTGCCTCATCTTCGCCGTCGGAGACATCTCGGTTGGCACCAAAATGCTTCCTACCTTGTCGCCCAATGCCCGTATCGAGTTCCGAGCCGCCCCGCCACAGAACATGCTGGAGCCCACGACAAAAACATTCTTGAAACAGGCTATCGAGACGTGCGACGCTGGTCACGAAGAATGCAAGCGGAACAGGGAGACATCTTTCCTGCCTACCAGGCTAATTGATGTACGGGATGAGAATAAAGTTCGGCTTGTTGCGGGTTCCGCCATCTCTAGCAGCAGCAGCAGCAGCAGCAGCAGCAGCACATGCGGCACACCGAGATACGCCGCTCTCAGCTACTGTTGGGGTCCCGGATACCACGCCCAATACCAGTTGAAAACCACGAGGGACAATATCGACGCTCATTTCACCGAGATTCCCATTGATCAAAGCCCTCCTTTGCTTCGAGACGCCATCTACGCAACGAGGGAACTCGGCGTGTCGTTTCTCTGGGTCGATAGTCTCTGCATCATCCAGGGCGACCGCGAAGACTGGGTCCGAGAAGCCGGCACCATGCATAAAGTTTACGGAGGCGCCTACATCACCATCTGTCCTACCCTGTCAAAATCCTGCATGCGGGGCTTCCTACGTCGCGAGGCACCAAGCATCACATTACCGTATCTCTCGGCGTCGGGTGAGCCTGTCGGAACGTATAATATCCGCTATCAGCGTTCCTGGCTCTGGAAGATGTACTACAGCGTCGCGAGTGACCCCTTCACGCAGGATCTGATCGCCGGGTCTTGGGTCCGTAGAGGCTGGACCTTTCAAGAAGCTGCCTTATCGTCGCGCATGGTTCTGTTTGGCGCAACCGCCGCCCACTTTCAGTGTCGCAAGTCTCGCGTGACTGAAGGCGAAGGCTATGAAACCCCCGTCGAGATCGGCGAGCTGGCGCTCTTTCCTCTCCTGCCGAGTACCTTGACCAAACAAAACATGGGCTCAGCCTGGCGACACATCATCTCGGCCTTTTCCGGACGCAGCTTCACCCAGCCTACCGACGCCATTTTGGCTTTAGCCGGTCTGGCCCATCACTTCCACTCGTTCCAAACCGGTGCGGATGACGAACTCGTATACTGTTCCGGCATGTGGCTCCACCATCTCCACGAACAACTTCTCTGGAGATGTACTGTGTACGATGGCTGTCCATGGCCACTGTGGCGGTGTGTCCTTGATCCGCAAACTCCAGAGAGGGTGCAGACTTTTGCGCCGTCATGGAGTTGGGTTGGTCATAAAAGTGTTGATTATCAATACCTGGACGACTACAACAACGGTAACCGCAGCAGCAGCCGTACCCCCATGACGGATGAGACAATTAAAATCACCTCTCGATTGCCATCATTATTTTCATCCTTGTCCGAGAACAGTGATGATAGTGATGAAGATGATGAACCTGACAGGTTCGTCTCCTGGCACGGCCAAACTCTCGAAATCACCGCTCTGACCGCCACCTTCCCCATGACGCGCGTTGACATACCGCCCCTGCCGAACCATGATTCCAATGAAGCCAACACGAATCTATTTTGGACGTGGAATATCGCCAACGAATATCTCTGTAATGCGAATTGGGACTTTCTCAACTTGGATTTGTGGAAAGAAGTTGATAGGAGTGACTTGGCCCGTCTTCGCATGGTGTTGCTTAGTAGTGGTAGTGGCAGTTCCGACTCCAGCTCCAGCGACTCTAGCGATCAGAGTGGTGACGAGAGTGGTGACGAGAGTGACGAGAGTGACTCCAGCAAAAAGAGTAACGAAAACGAAAACGAAAACGAAAACGAAAACAAAGAGACAGAACATGACGACCGAGCGGCATTCGGCCTGTTTCTGTTTCCCACAGCAGGGAACGATAACGGCGGTACTACATTTTACCGAGTTGGAACTTGGTACTCGCTCCCGAAAGGAAAGGGGGGGTTGGCGAATTTCAAGCGTCATGCTAGTGTGGAGACTTTGGTGGTGATTTGATGATCTGACCTACTTACCAACTAGGTAACTAGGTAGGTAGATTATGTACCGAGGGTAGTACTACTCCCTCTTCCCCCTTCGGTACAATAATAAGTTTTTTTTTTTTTTTTTTAAAAATTTTATTTTT
>Ga0247765_1000346_pt1 | contig 37066 bp, 25 predicted proteins | sample UWRJL106311C6_FD_179949 | JGI IMG/M metagenome (GOLD analysis project Ga0247765, IMG submission 179949) | Plant litter microbial communities from Arlington Agricultural Research Station in Wisconsin, United States - UWRJ-L106-311C-6 | ecosystem: Environmental > Terrestrial > Plant litter >...
AGTTTTTCTTGCTTTTTTTTTTTTTTTTGGCAGAAAAGAATTTAAGACGAAACGAACGAACGAAAAATCCAAGATTTCGAAAGTCTAACTGGCAAACTGGCAATGAGATGGCTTTTTCGTAATAACCATAACGTGATTGGCCAACGAAATAGGGGGCTGATGCCCTACATATCCAGTGGGTGACTCATGCTTGCACCACACCATGTCAAGACCATATGCCACTATTTCACCCCCTTGACTCAACAAATCAAAAAAGGCCGTGTGGTGTAGTGGTAGCATACTTGCTTTGGGTCAAACAAAGTTGCAAGTGGTCCCAGGTTCGAGCCCTGGCTCGGCCCCGTTTGTTTTCTTTTTTGGCCTTTCCTGCATTTTTGCTGCAGTCGATCGATGGGGCGATCCACTTTGTTGCGGGACTCGACAGCTTTGGTGTCACCCACTCAGACCAGACCCAGTGGGGCCACATCACCGAGGCGGACAGAGGCACTAACTGCGAGACGAGTGGAGACTCTCTCTCCCTCGTTCTTTCAAAAGGACGAAAACGTCACGTCACACCACATCCTCCCTATTCATATACACCGCCGCCGCCTTCAACGCCTCACCGCCGCAAAAATACATCTGCAGCCCCACGCTAGTTCTCGGCGGGTTTCTTGTTGTCCATTTCCCATCTATGCCTGGAAAATACGCACCTGTCCCATCCGATCGCGCATTCACCACTGCAAAAATCCCAGATTCCAAATCCCGAATCCCTCACCGTATGTGGTGAGGGTCTGTGAGTGGAGGGGGCAAGGCGAGACGGATCCTCTATGCCCTCCGCGGCTAGACTTTTTTCCAGATGGAAGGAGGGAGGGGGAGGGGTAGGTTGTGTTCCCCGGAAGTAGCAAGTAGGAAGTAGGCACGATGAGAGAGATTGAACCGTACCAGACCCGCTTTGGAGAGATTTGAGCGTAAAGCTTTTATCCCTTGACGAGAGTTGATTGGCGATAAGGGTTAACCTAAAGATACCTTGTATATATGCATGCACGGTGCGGCGTTGGGAAAAACTTGCCAAGCCTGCCCGGTTCCGGCCCGGGGTACTCCGTTTGACCGGGGGTTGCCCCACCGAGATTGAGGCCGAGCCCGAATTTGAATGCCGGGAGCTTAGATGCACATCGACTTTGGGGCCTGAAATTGTCTGCTTGTTGTGAATTTAGGTTTTCAGCAGAGCTAAAGTCACACAAGAGGTTTTGGAGAGTTGTAGAACCAAGGGACAAACGGAAGATTTAATGTGGGTTGACCAGCGTTACACATCTACCATGGACAGATTCATGCCTGTTAGCTCCCATCCCTTCGAGCTGAGCTGTAGTCTTTCTGACATGGGGAAATACCTTGGAGTCTCTCTGCTCTGTCTCCTACATTTGCTCATCAGGTATCATAAGGCTTGGTAGGTATATAAATACCCCACGTCTCGCAACGTCCTCCCCGATAACAAACATATCAGCATGCCTCCCACATCCTCTCACCACATGCGACCATAACCACTGGGAGAATAGTCAGTTTACTCGCTCACAAGGGCACAGATGTTAACGCTGTCCTCCGTGTCAACTTCAGCTAAATACGCTACTGTATTGGTGGCCGCAGCCGCGGAGGTCAGTGGGCAACCGATCATCAGACAACTCTACAACAGACAGATCACACAAGCAATACAATCAGCTCATTATCAGTTGCAGTTCCGGGTGCCGTACTTGCCAACATTCTTGTATTATAAGGTCTTCTTCTCTAGGCTCCCTTCAGTGAGAAGTAAATTGGATTTCGCGTCAAACGAAGAATATCCCATCACAAAAGCATGACGCGACGAAGCGGCTTTTCCGACATGACAGACACAAAATCCTTGTCTACTGTCCAGAAGTATCCCACCCTCACATAAGCTGCCTCGTCGCCCTCTGACTTGCTACTTCTCTCCCCTGCTGTATTCCGTGGCGAGCGGGCCACCAGAAGCCCATGAAGCTGGGGTGTGTCCGTCATGGGGGGCACCATGCGGTTGGTGAAGCGCAGGACAGGAATACACATCAGATCTCCCGGAGGAGGACATTCCAGCGTGTCATAGACCTCGACAATGGCGCTATCGGCACGGTAATTCTGGAGGCGGCACTGCATTTGTAGGGTAGCGTGGTGAACCATGTCCCCGACAACGAACAGCGCCGTGACGGTTAGGTCCGACACCAGCGACGTGATCTCCTCCCATGAGGTCTGGAACTGGGTAGCCGTCCACTTCTTGGTAGATAAGTAGTTGGTGCTTTTGGGGGTAATGTTCGTCATGAGCTTGTGAGATATCCTCCCGTCAACCGAGCCCCATGACCAGGATGGCAGGTTACGGTTAGTCGGCCGGGTGGCGACACTTGGGTCAGCGGTCCAGAGGAGGCTGAGCGGGAGGAGGAGACTACGGCTATTGCTGCTGCTGCTGCTGCTGTTGTTGTTGTTGTTGTTGTTGTTGTTGTTGTTGTTGTTGTTGTTGTTGTTGTTGTTGTTGTTGTTGTTGTTGTTGTTGTTGTTGTTGTTGTTGTTGTTGTTGTTGTCGGAGCCAGCCCAGAGCCCGGCGACATACCTCAGGCGCTGACAGCTGTTGGTTTGGATGAAGTAGCAAACACCAGCCATGGCGATGATCTTGTCTTGGTGGTTGGTGAGGAGCCGGGTCGAGTATTGTTCGACCATCTCGTACCACCGCGAATGGAACTCGGCCTCCTCGGCGGGCGAGGCGCCCTTGAAAGACACAAGGAATTTAAAAGCGCCGCGGATCCCCAGCTGGGCCGAGTCCATAAAATCTTGGCGGATCTCGCTCTCCCAAGCAGCTAGCCTCTGCTGGTCTCTTTCGTACTCGGCATGGTTGGTCTGGACGGTGTACTTTCGCTTCTCTGTGCGGATTCCTCCTCTGCGCCCGCGGCTGAACCCCGTCTTTGGTACACGCTCAACAAATGCCCTCTCGGTCCTCTCTGCATACCGCGCTTTTGGGCTCTTCGGCTTCGGTGATGGTTGATAGGTGGTGCCGTCCATCCTGATTGTTGTGTTGCGGAAGTATTTAACATCCCCGTGATGCTGGGATGCCATCGCTGTGTTGCACTCGAACAAAACTAGGCCGTCGCAGAAGTGAAGGACCCTGCTGGCCAGGAATCGCTCCTGGAACGTCCACCCCCGTTGATTGACGGGACTGCAATCGACCTTCTGACGAAAGCAGTCGATCAGTTCGGTGTACGCACAGAGCGGAGACTGGACAACTAGCGACGCTCGCCCATCAACTCCCAAGGCACAGTCGCTGTGGGACAAATCTCGCTGCCGGTACAAGCCACCGTTCGAATTCGCCGAGGCCGTAGCCGAGATGACGCACCGGGCATTAGCGTAGACAAGACCCATCTCACCGGACTGCTGCTCCCATTCATCATCCGACCTCTGCACGATGCAAAGCGAGTCGATCCACAGGTAGCTCATCCCCAGCTCGCGCGTGATGGCGACGGCGTGTCGGAAATTGGGATCGAGATCAGCCACTAGACACGTTTGCATCGTGTCGTAGTTCGCCCTCGTAAGCTCCGCCTTGACTGTTGCTCCCCAGCAGTGGCTGAGGGCAAAATAACTGACCGGAGTAGCATGGTCCCTGCCACTTGATAAGTTCTCCCTGAGCACCAGCCGAATGACTCCAGCAGGCCCGTCACTATCCCTGACATCAATGAGACGGCGGGGAAGAAAGTGTGTCGTGCCAAGGAGCTAGTCAAGCCACCTGAGCCACCTATGACCAAGAGCTTGCTCTCAGCTGTGGCTGAGCTATTTCCTTTGTATATAAAAACTACAACTCGCCCCAGCTCCCGCTGGGGCTTATACATAAAACAATATACCTTTTAATAATTAAGCTTATACCTTTAGTTCCTCTAGCGACGGTATTACAGTTATAAACCCGGCGCTTTACAAGCTGTAGCAGTATCTAAAAGCGTATAAGTTAGCCGTTACTGTATAGGCTCTAGAGCATTTGTACTTCTTTTCTTAAATACCCCTAATAACCTTTTATCTTCAAACTTCAACCTCGTTACTATATTAACCAATAATAAGCTTGTAACTAAGGTTAAGTTTACTAAACGTAACGAGTAGAACGAATAATATATCGCGTTAAAGTTTTACTGTAAAGAGTAATAGATCTGGCACCTTTTTAATCCCTTCGCTGAAACCCCTTTAGTAATTTATTACAACTTTTCCAATCCTTTAACCTTTTAAGGAACCCTAAACGAGATTTAGCTCCAAAATACGGGTTTTAAAAGAAAGTTTACCAAATACGAAAAATTTATTAGTTTAAAAAAAGCTATAAAAACGAAATTAGTTAAAATAGTACTTAATCCCTTTAAATATTATAATCTTTAAATAAAAAAATAGGTCGTTAAAGAGTATAGGTATAAAGACCAGCTTTAATACTTTACAAATATCTAAGCCTGGATTAAAAGTATAGTTAACGTAAAGATCCTTTACCTAATTAACCTTTAGCTTTTAAATTAATAAAATAAACCTATTACGATTTGAAATCGTATCGTTAAATTTTATACGTAATTTAACGAAGGAGCGAAACTTATCTGGATATACGTTCGCGATAATTATAACGACGTAATACGGTTAATTAAAGTTGGAAGGGTTAACCTAACTACTTAGATATAAAATTGGAAGAGGGTTTACGAGGAAGCTCTTGCCTATAGCGTATAGGAAGTTAAAATATTATCAGCTACCCTAAACTAACTTGCTATTATTATTAAGTATATTAATAGCGAGTAGGGTAAAAGGTAGAGATCCGAGTATACTAAATTGCTTAATAAAAGCGAAAAGCTCCTAACCCTAAATAAGTTTATTTGTAACTTGGAAGTAAAGATTAAACTTAACGCTAAGGAGAAAAAGGCGAAGGGTTATAATAAATTTTACGTTATTATAGAATAAAGTAATTCCGGTAAGAAGAGTAAGATTATTAGGATTAAGTACGTTTACTTTTATAAGTTCCGAAAATACTAGTAGGAGCTAATTAATTATAACTCTCTTTACTTCACTTATAATAAAAACTTTACACTTAACGCCCCAATTTATTCGAAAAGACGTTTTAATAAAAAAAAGTATAATCAGATTCTTTTTATTTTTAATAAATTAATATATAGTAAGCTTAAAAAGAAACTACGCGTTAAGTAAGGAGAACCTAAGTAAGCTTCCTCCGGAGGTAAAGCTAGCTCCGTTAAGGGAGGAGGAAACTAGCCCGGGTTTATTAGCGCTATAGTAATTTTTTTCTTGCCCCTGAAGCGAGATTCTATTAATTTTTATAAGCCGCTAGTTAAAGGAGCGTAGCTAGATTTAGTTACAAGTACCGCTTTTAATACCCAATTAGGTTCCTAAATTATAAAATTGGGACCTTGTAATTAAAGAAATCCTGCTTTGGTTACCCCCAAAGGATCCAATTTTACCAAACTCCCCGTAAAGTATCCTTACGTTATAATTATTAATTTATTTCTGCTTAAGAAGTTAAATAAAAGTTTGGGGGTATATGTAGCTATAAGCCAGGTTTTATATTAACTTTCGGATAATACGCTTCTTAACAATTACGAAACCCTTTATATTGTTAATAAAAAGGAACTTCTCCTTCCAGGTTCGTTTATAGTTAATAGGTAAAGTAGGTTTATTAAGGTAGGAACTGGGTATTTTCCTATCCTTAGGTATAAATCGCGTATATTTAAAAACTATTTAAATAGTTAAAAAGGCGAGAATACGGAGAATCTCTTACTATAAAATATTATTATAATTTCCAGCTTTTATATTAATATTATCTTTAAAGGAAAGTTTAAAGAAGCAGTAAGTTTATAATATTATAATTATAATTTAATCCTGCGTTATAAAACTCCAAAGTGTAATAAGATTATACGTAAGCTTATTTATTACTATAATATTATCTTCTTCGAATATAAACCTCTTTCCTTTTACCTTTAGTTTAATCCGGTACCTTTAAGTAAACTACAAATTACTTATATATTCAGCCTTATAATTATAACGTTTACAAGTAAGGGAGTAAGATCTTAATTGTATAATTACCCAAGGGAAGATACCATTACCTTATAGTATTTGCGATTAAAATACTTTAGAAGGAATACTCTCCGCTACCTAATAAAATACGTAAAGAGTATTAAGATTAAAAAAAGCGTAAACGGTTCCTTACGTTAAAAGTACGAAAATTACGTTTAAGCTTACGCTAAAAGTATAATTAACCGCTAGCCTTTACCCTATTAATTTAAAAAACCGTTTTAGAAAATCACGTAGGATATCTTTAAATTTAACTGGGAAATCGGAAACGTTTACTATACCGTATTTATAAAAGATAAATTTAGTAATAAACCCTTTATTTATATTACAAAGGACAAAGCCGGGCTAATTATTACTACGATTTTATAGCGGTTTAAATAATAAGTATAAAGGTAATACGGGCTTAGGATCTACGTTATCAGCTAAGATTAAAATATAAATACGTATAGTATTAAAGGAGAGATATAGCTTATAAAGTAGCTCGTAAAGAAGGGTATCAAATACGAAATAACCAGAACCGCCTATTACAAAGCTAATAATAGTATTAAACGCACTAGTAAGGAGTTATAAAAAAAGTTTTTAAAGATACTAACAGGAGCCGGGCTCCCGGAATATATATAGCCAGAGTCTATTACTACTACAATATACCTATACGGAATAAGTCTAAGCAAACGCAATAACTAGATATCTCCAAACGAGAAGCTCTACTAGTAGTTTAAGCAATATTATTACTAATACCTTATAAAGCAAGGTCTGAAGGGAGCTTAAATAGAAAACGTACGCCCAAATTAATTTGGGGTATACGTATACGAATACCAGGTATATCCGTTACTAGTTAAAAGGGCAAAGAATATTAATTAACGTACCTTTAAAACTAAAGAGCGCGCTTACCTAGGGTATTTAATTAATTACAAGGGTTCCAACCTTTATAAAATCTGGGTACCGCTTTTAGACCAAGTAGTAATTACGCGTAACGTAACGTTTAACGAGGAACTTTTCTTTAAATCCAAAAGGAGGAGAGGGAAACCCTAAACGTAAGGGAAATCAATTATATAATAAAGTACGTAAACCTAATTAAAAGAACGCGTAAACCCCTCTTAATTATTAATCTAATTAACGAGTTTTTAACGATAAATTTATCCCCTAATCTACTAAATAAGCCTAAGGAAGGGAAGTTGCAAAATAACAAAGAACCTTTAAAGCTAAATTTAGGAATAAAACTACTTGGAAGCCCAAAAAATTACAAATCGGTTAACAAGCCTTTAACCCTAACCTAAGGATTTATAATTTTAACGTTAATAAACTCCTTACCTAAATAGTAGGAAATAGGTACTAAAGGTTCGGCTTTGTAATAGGTTTTGCAGCAGGAAGAGTTGAATAACGGAATTGTAAAAGCTTAGAAGTAAGATTTTATTTTAAAGGTTAAAACCGATTTTTTTAACGCGTAAAAAAGCGGAAATAAAGATACTTAAAGGTAAAAAACCAGCTTAAAAGCCGATAAAGATTTTTTTAACGTATTAAAGACCTTTGGATAATAAGGCTCGGGTATATATAAGCTATCCGAAGAAGATCCCGCTTATAAAGATAAGTAAATAGATAAATACCCCAATAGTATAAAGTAAATATAATTAAACTTAAGAGTAAGTATACGTTTAATAATTATAATTTATACTAAAAATCTTAAATATAAAATTAGTAGGGGCGCTTTTTAAAAAGGATCCAGGGGAAATCCACAATTAGGGGCTAAAGTAACCCCAAGACCTTTATAAAAAAAATTATTAAAAGTAATAACGTAAGTATAAAAGTAAGCTTAATTTAAACTAATTTAGTAAATATTTAACCTAAATATAGAGTCTCCTATTTGTAAATATAACTTAAGGGGAAAGAAATAAAAAAAGGTTAAAGTGGTTACTAGCGTAGAAAAGGGAATCTTTACTTTTTTCGAAAATTAGTACGAACTTAAAAAGATCCTAATCGGCTGTAATTAATAATAGTATAATTTTATAAAGACCTACCTACCTAATTAGCAAAAAGTAATCTAGGGAGGAAATTACGCCTACCATACGTTATACGAAATTATAATAGCAGTAATCCGTAAAAGAACCCTAATTTATAAAAAGCTTATAATATTCCTACCCCCAAAGAATTAAAGGGAGCTCAAAAACCATTTCTTAGAAAAGAAATTCCTAAAAGCAGCTACCTAAAAGATAAGCAAATTTATTAATAAGAAGATTTAAAAAGAAATCTCCAAGTTTAATCCAAAAATATAAAAATAATACCCGTTTTTATTTAAATAGGTATTTTTACAAAAAATAATTAAAGGGATCCTTATATTTAAGGCTTATATAATTGTACAAGGAGATCTCCAATACTACTATACGTTATAAGATACCTACGTAATTATACTAACCATACGGACTTTACGTACTATATTTGCCTTCGTAGCAATTAATAATTAAAAGGTTAAGTAATTTAATATAAAGTAAGCGTTTTTAAACGTTATTTAAGGAGAAAACCTTTTAGGGGTAATTTATAAACTCCTTAATAGGTTTAAAAAAAAGGGCTTTATAATACTACTTAATAAAACTTTATATAAGCTAAGGGATTTTTTTATACTTTAGTATAAAACTTTTTACGCTATACTTAAAAAGATAGGTTTCTTTTAATTAAAGGAGGAGCCTTACCTTTTTTATAATAAAAAGCGTATAGTATACTTAATAATTTACGTAGATAATTTTCTCCTTATATACCTCAAAAACTACAAGTAAACTACAATTAAAATGGTAAAGGGGATTAAAAAGGAGTATAACCTTACTAAGGGAAATAACGTTAATATTTTTTTAAGTATATACGTAATTAAAAACCGGGAGAATAAAAAACTCTAATTTATTTACGATTAGTATATCGAAAAAATCGCAAAAAGGTTCGGAGTAAACGATATTGGAAAATACTTTTCTATACCTCTACCAGCTAAAAAGCTCGTTAAAAACTTGGGGGAGGTATTAAAGTAAAAGATCAAGCTCTTTTAAAAGCTTATTAATAATATTCTTTATATTACTATTATAATAAGGCCGGATATTGCGTTTACAGTTTCTTAGCTCTTAAAATTTCTTACTAATCCAAGCCCAGACTATATTAAAGCCGCTTACTATATTTTAAACTATTTTTACGCTACAAGATTCCTCTCCATTTAATACGCGCCTATTTAAATAGGAACTCCGTAACTTTTAATTACCGGAGATACCTCCTTTACGTTAAATAAAAAAACGTATAAATTATTTTACGGATTTATATTCTTACTTATAGGAGGCCTAATCTACTAAAAGGTAGCTTAATAAGCTATGGTTACTACTTCGTTAACTAAAGTAAAGTTTTACGCTCTAAGTACTATAGCTAAAAAGAGTATAGCTTTTGGAAGGTTTCTTAAAAATATTGGCGAAGTATTCTCCTTCCTTTTAACAATTTTTTATAATAATATATAAATAATTAGGCTTGTTACGAATACCTTAGAGCGTATTAATATTAAGTTTAAGTATGTTAATATATAGAACTTGTAGTTAAAATAAGAATATAAGAGAGAATCTTTTGCTATTAAATACCTTTTAATAGATAAGATACTAGTAGATAGGTTAACTAAGCGTTTGTTAAGGCAGAAATTCAAGTACTTTATTAAATTAATTAATCTTTAGAACGTATAATATAAAATTAAGGCGAGTATAAAAAATAAAATACCTATTTTAAAGAATTAGAAGGCGGAGGAGCGGAGCGTATTAACGAATATACTTATAACTCCTTTATACTAATTTAACCAGCTTATTTAATTAACGTATATAAAAATATCCCCAGAAACGTTACTTCGAGATAAAACGACTCTCCAAACTTTTTAATAAATCCTTAAACCCTTTACAAATAAAATTCTAAATAAATCTCTACTTTTATTAGAGCTTCTTATTAATCCTAGTAAGGTAAGCCTACTTATTACCTTAAATTAGCTCCTTTATAATATTTACCCGAATTTGTAACTAAATAACCTCCTTAACGGTACTACTACCCCTAATTTTAACGACTTTTTTAAATAACCCCTTTAACTCCTTTTTAGTAAAAGTAAGCTCCTCCTTAAAAGGAGCTTAAAGGGAGTAAATAAGGGTATATATACGCTTCCCAAGGATTAATAGTTATAATAACCCCTTATAAACCTTCGTATTTAATTTAATAACTTAACGTTTAATAAGCTCTAAAAGTACTAAATTAGTGTCCTTTATAGCTTTTATAGCCTTTATAAACTCCTTAGTAAATAGCTAATTATAGTACTAATGTTTATACTTTAACTACTTGAAATCCTTATTTATTTTCTTCTAACTCTCCTTAAAAACCTACGTTTAGAGATCTTAGCCTGTTTAAGTAATAATATTAATATAATAAGTATCGTTAAGGTTACTTACGTTTACTATAAACTGGAATAGGGGAAGATATAAATCGTAGGACCTGGTTTTAGGCTTAAATTAATTAAGCTAATTAATATCTCCTAACTTATCCCAAAGTTCCTTACCTTTATTATTATTTTCGTTATAACCCTTTAATTATTTAGCCCTAAGTTTACGCTTTACTTTTTCAGTAAAATTAGGGTATAGCCCTTATTTCGTTATAAATACTATTATAAGTAACGGGATTTTTTAACCTGGAGTGTTACTACTATCTAAACTATCTAATTTAGCTTTGACTACGGAAGTACTAATATTAGGAATTAAAAGCCGATACGATTTTTAAGGAAACCTAAGAGTATAATTAATTATTTCCTATCCAGATTCTTAAATATTAACGTAATTAAAAGCGTTTTAAGTAGTAGCAAAAGTAGCGAATTTATTTAAGTACTTAATACTACCCAAACTATTACTACTACGGGAGGAAAAGAAGGTAGTAAGTTCCTTAAGTAGCTTATATAAAGCTTTAAAAATAGCCTTAAGCCTATTTTTAAACGGTACGTTAATAGGAAGGTTGGATTTGAAATAAACGTTGTAGTATTACCTAGCTACGGGAATAAGCTCCGAAGGGATAAGGTAATACGAATACCTTATAATATAAAACTTATATTTTTCGCTACTTTTAGGGCCCTTTTCGTACCCTTTAATATTACTGTAAATAAACGAGTTAAAATAGCGTATATAGCTTTTAACTTATAACTTTTTTAATTGGAGTAAGATTTAGTAATGGATAAACGGGTTTAAGAAAACTACAGCGGAATTTTTTTTAAGTATGCGAAGATAAAATTAAGCGTATATAATAAAGTTAAAGTAAATACGTTACGAAAATAAACTACTATTAAAGGAGCTTAGTTCCTCCCAAACGTAAAATGGAAACCGCTTAATATCCTACTTTCGCTACCTAAAAGCCTCCTAATTGAGGAAGTTAAGCTTAATAGTAAAATTAAAAATAGGTAACTAAACGTGTAAAGTACTTATAAATACTAAAATGTAAAGTGGGACCGAAGCCTTAAATATACTTATAAAGTTAATATAAGAGAAGGGAAAGCTTTTAGTAGTTAGAGTAGGAGTAAAAGAATTAATACGAGTTTATTTCGTAACAGGGTTAAAATTGCTATTAGAGGCCAAACGTTTCTTTAAGCTAGATTTGGGAGCCTTGGACTGGTATACTCCTACGTTCGAATAATTACTATAAGTATACTTATTAGGGGTTACCAACTGGGATAACTTTTTTCCGGATTTACGCGCGTATTAGTATAAGTTACTAAATAGCTAGGGCAATTAACTTTATAAAAAACGAGCTAATCCTGCGATTCGAAAATTAACTTAACAATTGGGGAAATTGGGGTAATTAATCCAACAACCAGAGCGAACTCAGAAAGCTACGCGCGCGCTTGCGTACTCGTACGCTTCGAGAATTAACAAGAACAGAAAGCTCTACTTACTTCGAAGGCATCTTAAACCGTTAATAGCCGGGTTTAACCTTAATTTCTGACTGGATTGAAATCGGCGGTACGAGAAAACTGGGCTAAGCCAAGAATAGATTTTTGGAGTGGAGGGGTGGAAAATTTCTCGGGTAAAAAAGGGTGGCAATGGCTTCTGAAAGTACGATTAGTCATCCTCGCCCAGGCCAATTGTGGGGCCCGTGCAAGGATGGGGGGTGTGTCGTGCCAAGGAGCTAGTCAAGCCACCTGAGCCACCTATGACCAAGAGCTTGCTCTTAGCTGTGGCTAAGCTATTTCCTTTATATATAAAAACCACAACTCGCCCCAGCTCCCGCTGGGGCTTACATATAGAACAATATACCTTTTAATAATCAAGCTCATGCCTCTAGTTCCTCCAGCGACGGCATCACAAAGTGTTTCTTCTCGTCGGCGACAAACCGATTTTGGCAAAAAGGATGGTCTTTTACACAGGCCGAGATCAAATTTTTGGCCCAGCTTATCTCAGACGCTGTGCCCGTGAGAGTCGAATGACGGTAGCATTCATGAGCCGGGGGGTCTGTTGCATATGGGAATGCGTGTGTCTGTCAGTGACGAACACATGGTAGCTGTAGTAAGCTGAATTCCCGTACCTGAGCCGTCCTTCAGATCAAGCCAGCTGGAGGCCCAACCCCGGCCGTCGGCGAGTCTCATGGCAAAATGGTGTCGTAAAGTCTCCTGCAGCAGCCGAATCTCTATGTGCAGAGGCTGCGAGTGGGGAGGATGATTCTCACGCGCTGCAGTATAACATAGTAGAGCACACAAATGACACGACAAGGCAGACCGCTTCAGTCCACGTAGGTCGTAAAATCCATCATGGTCTTCGATAGACCGAACAAGCCCGAAACGGGCGCCATTCAAGATGCGCGAGCTCCCGACCACAGCGCGCATGATTCCCCCTTGCCAAGTGGATATCGTTGGGGAAACCGCACCAAGAAGCCAAACCAGCGCAAGAGCGAAACGACAATCCCGGCCAGAAGCCAGCCAGCCAAGCCGAGGGCGACCAGGGCGATCAGCGCCGCGACGACAAGGCCGAGGCCGTAAAAGAAATCCAACAAGACCCAGAGAGGAGTCAGTTTCGCAGCAAGAAAAATCACAGCGCCGGCAACGCCGACACAGAAAAGACCGAGGGCTCCGGGGCTGAAGATGATTGTGAGCGTGATGGGGCAGACCCCGAGGAGGAGATTGAGGAGGTTGACGCCGTTAAAGTAGAGCAGAGAGCTCCAACCTATCCAGAAGGGAAGGAGGAAAATGGTAAGGCCGATATGGTCGGGGGAGTCGTCGCTCATGTTCCTGAGGCAAAATGGGCAGGTTTGTTGTTGTGGGTGAGGTGGGGCTCGACGTGGGTAGCATGAAGGAAAATCTGTTTGGTGCGACGAATCTGGGCTCACGAAATTTCCTCTTTCGTACCTCACCCACGTGACATTGCTCAACCTTGGTCAGGTCCGGCTCAGGATTCGTTCAGGCAAACCCAGAATTAGTCCCATACATAAAAAAGGCCAAATTAGTTCCCGTCTTTCGAATGCAAATGGTTCCGCCTTCGCCTAACCTTTGCCTCAACGTCTCACACCTACATCTATCTACCTGCATACACTCTTCTGTTATTCAATACTTAAACTCATGACTACCCTCGACAAAACTTAAAGATATGGAACTCAAATTAACCGTGTTCAATTAAACGAACGCTGTTATTAAGCGGACGGTACATAGTAAGTGCTGTCCTAGATTTGGAGCCAGGACACTCTCTACCATGCTATAGATTAAACTAGGATGGCATATACCCTCCTACGCCATGTACAGTATACGACAAACAGTCCCAAATCTGGGCTAGCTCAGGGCAAATCAACCACAGCTCACCCCAGGTCAAGACTACAAGCGAAAAGGAATTTATCCGTACCTGCTAGTTCCTATCTCTTCAAGCTAAGCTATCGTCTTTCTGACACAGGGAAATGCCTTGGAGTCTCTACTCTGTTTTCTAAACTATTTATCAGGTAGCATAAGGCTCGGCAGGTATAAATACCACACATCTCGCAACGTCCTCGCCGACTACAATATATGAGCATGCCTCCCACATCCTCTCACCACATACGACCATACCCACTGGAAAACTCGGGATCCCGTCCGCTCTCCCATAGATAAGTCAGTGAGGGCCAGACTAGTAGTTGGGTCGGTGACGACCAGCGAATCCCTGGTGTTGTATGTTTTTGCCGCTCGTTTATTTTTTTTGGGGCGGGCCCCCTGCAGTGACTGTGTGCGGGCTGACCACTCCGCTCTCTGTTCAATCTGCTGTTGTTATATGGGGTTTTATTTTTTGGTTCATCTCTTCGATTCTGCCTTTATCCCTCTTGTGTGCCTTTGCCGGTTACCTGAAAGTTTAACACTAGGCCTTAACGCTTTTCGTGTTGTTATGTGAGGAAATGCAAGTACGCCTGATCAAGGCGGTCACAATGGTGGCGAGCAAGAATTGGCAAAGGGGTAAGATTCCGACCTGGCCTGAGCCAAAGAGGCGGGCGAGGGCTGTGGTCTAAATACAAGCCCAGTGGTGGTTGGTGTGCCAGGGGTATTTCCTTACAAGCTACCTTCTTGGGGAAACTTAATTCCTAGTATAGTACTATACACTAGCCCACTTGTGGTTAAAAAGCCCCTTGTGGAGCGGAGCCACAATGGGGCGAACAGCTGTATTCGGCCAATAATCTTCTCTCGCCCTGAAGCTGTGGTCGGGCAGTCAACCAATAGCCTCATTTTTTGTTCCCCATTCTTACTGGGCCACGACATCCCCCTTGTGACGGAGAAATGAGTGTCGGGCAAGATACATGGAAGGTTCAGCTGCGCGAGAGAAAAAAGGCGCCTAACCTACAGGTGCCTAATTACCTACCGCAGGTCTCAGATGCTTACGATTCCTCGCACTGACATTTGGTGGAATTTTCACTGGTTCTCCCATTTGCTGTTCACTTGCCCACGAGCTTCGAAAAACTCATATCATCTTCGTCCCCAACCCTCAAGACAAACTTTTTAAGCTACCTGTTACCCAATCTCAACATTTACAGCATTCCGAGGCACGCAATGACGGAGTCGAGGAGCGGAGGCGATGGGCAAGAAGAGGGAGGACAAGCGTCGCAGTCGCCCGAGGGCTTGTACTCGCTGCTGCAAGGCCCGAAAAGCACCGAAGAAAAGGCAACTCTGCTGATCGATATGCTGAGACAAGCAACCCAGCATGAGACGCCCGGAGAGGATGGCGACCTAGGACTAGGTATGTCGCCGTCGTGACAGCGTCCAGTCGTGCGTATTATTACTGAAGCAGGGTACTTACATCAGTCGCACCTTACCGTACGGTCAGGAAAACAAGCGCGGCGCTAAATACATATAAAAACAAGAAAGTACCGAAGCATGGTGTTGGTTTATGTCCCTGCTTCTTGATTTCGGATGTCATCGATCTGGTGGTGTCGTCATGTGCCAACATCGGAAAGAAAGCACGGGCGGCTGTGCGAAAAGAGCGTGGCAGAGAGAGGGATGTGGCAGGCGGCGCAGTCACAACGCTTCAAACTCGGTCCCCCGACCCCTTCGAAGACGGCCTGAAACGTGCACTAGCCTTTGCGGCTACAGTACAGCATGTCACAGATTCACCGGAACCAGATTGGTCTCAGCCGCATGACGAAGACTCGCGACTGTTTCCGGGATGGGCTGCGCCAATGACCGAGGTGCCCCTTCGTCCGCAAGGAACATTTGTCGCCGAAGCGAAGAAGGCTATGGACGACTTCCTCGCCGGCTTCGAGCTTGGTGTCGATGTCCAGGTTGCCGGGGCAGGGGCAGGAGTGTCGACAACGGGGCTTCCGCTCCTTTTGAAAAAATCCTTCACGCCACACCAATGGCTCATCATGTGGCGGGCCTCACAGGGCAGGAATATTCTAATCAAAGCCGGCTCGGCAACGCAGGATCAAGGAGACAAGAACATGACACCAATGCAGTCTCCCTACGATGAAATAACCCTGGAAAACAAAATCCTCGGACTTCAGGAGTATACTGGAGGCGACGGCGAACACATTACTGTCATTACGCACACCGAAAACTCTTCGGGCTCCTTCTCCCTGTTCGAGGCTACCTTCCCCGACTCCAACTCTGGCACAGGCGAAATCATCCGGCTCGATCGAGTCGCCATGATGCTCGACGTACCCGCAGAGATCTGCAAGACACTGCTTAAAGAGGAAGGACTGAGCAAGCACGAGCTCAGGCGACGGCGAGGCGCCCGGCTGAGATGCCTCAACGCGGGCGAACTGCCCCGTCCTCGCATCGTCAACGTCTCCACCGCGCGAGACCAGGCATGGAGGCTGACTGGCTCCGCTTGGAGAAGGGCGCTCAATATTCCCATTCCCGGGGGTGGTGATGGTCCAGCAGCAGGAGCAGCAGAAGCTGTTGCCGCTCCAACGTCCTACACTCCCGGCGATGGCCTCGTCACCACAATACCCCAGATGGTCGCCTTGCTTCACTTGCGGCAGATGGCGGCCATGAACATCAAGTCTTCGCCGGCTCTTCGTTTCGGAAAACCCATCGACATTGGAGATCAAGTGACGAGGAGGGGTGTCAAGTTGGATGGAACCCCGGGTGGGATCTCTTTTGTTGGGACGAACCCGACCATTGCTGTTCTCTTTCCCAAGCACGCCGCCTGGGCACGCGAGCTGATCTTTTGGGCGTGAGGGGAGCAATGTAATAGTTTATTACTGCATAAGACAGCCGGGTTTGTGAGAGTACCGTTTTACTTTTTTTTTTTTTTTTTTTTTACTACACTGTATGTGGCAAGTGATGAGGCCATTAGCGGGTCATAGTCAAAGTCCCAAAAGGCTGCATGTGGCTTTCTGCTACCGGCCTGGCGTACCGCAGCATGTAATAATGTCATTGTTCCCGCCGCACAAGACAACCAGACCTTCCCCGCACCTCGGCGAAGGGCGATCCCCTCCTCCCTAACATTTGCATCGAACAAAGAGATTGATTGACATTTGCGTATTCATGATTTTCTTCTCTCTTCTTTTCCCGCTCAAGGCCATTGCCATTTCCCTTTCTACTTTGTTGGGACTGCCGATTCAAAAGCGGACCATCCTTGGAGCATTTGCCGAGCCTCTCTCTCTTTGGGCCAGACATAGCCGTATGTATGTTGGTTACTTTAGCCAAAGGTTTTGACCTCCTTAGGCCTTTTTGCTGCCTAGGATTGGATTTTGTGATCTGAAAAGGGTGGTTCCGTTCAATGGGCTGCTCTGAAGCAGCTCTATTTACAGCCTTAGTTGCGCGGCCCGTTCCGGTCTGTTACGCCTGAGATTCTTTTTACCTTAATCAGTTAGTTGGGAGAGGCCCAGCTGCCACCTTCCAAAAGATAGGAGAATGGGGGTTTCTAAATCATTATTGTTGAGATATAGCCTCTGGAACCTCTAGAAAGCCTCCCACAAGCCTATAACAAGCACACTCCTCTCCTGTCATCTAGTAGAAACTGTATTCCACTCAATCAACGCAATTCTCACAATAGTATCTATAGACGTACTAGTAATTGGTTTCACGCCTGGTATGTGCTGGTTCCTGGGAATCTTGATTAGCTTGCGCTAGGAAGCTAGCTCCCGTGCTTAATCTATCATCCCGCAGCTTGTTCCCTAAAAGCCAGGTCATCGGCAGTAGCTACCGACCCGGGAATGAACCTCTGGTTTGCTGCACAAGTTAGAAGGGCGAATCTTGGTTTACCTTTGCCGAAAGACGAAACTAGGATCTGGCCAATTTTAAATCCGGCGAGCAAACCAAGGGCAAGCCTGCTGATTCAGAGGTGTCGGGTTCTCGAAAGAATTAGTTTCAAAGGAGTCCGCTGTCACGCTCACTTCAACGGCATCGTACCAGGAATCCATCGCTCTACGTTTATTTCCGCAGCTGAGCTTTATGCGCCAAATCCTGTTGGGGGGAGGCGGGTTTTGTCGTAAAAGAAATCACTATTTATCGCCAAATATCACGGTTACGAAACGCGCTCAAACACCCCTTTGATCTAATATCAGCTCTTATCCGGGAGCTCGTCGAACAAAGTCAGAGTCTGGCAGCAGACTTTGTAGCAACTCATTGTGCGGCGTGACGGAGTGAGCAAAGACAGAAAACTGCTAACATTGTTTACAATGGCTTGTAATGTGGTCTGTCTTTGTTACTTATGCGCTACAATTTGGCCGTCACCATACCTTCACTGTCAAGCCAGGAGATACATCTAACCCCTTCTCATCATAACACAAACCCCTCGGACCCCTAAACGCACCTGTGTTATAGAAGCTGATCAATACACTGTACAAACATCCCTACGTCCCAAGTAAGGGAACCAATTGCAGTCCACACAGGTCGTAGCAGAGGTTGTTTGTACTTTGTATAGGGCGTGATCTGATTGAATCCATCACAACAGATCTACGCACACCATCGAGAAGACCAAGACAATACAGGCCGTTTATTTAGCTGGAAAGGTGCGTTAATCAAGCCAGGCTCAAGCTCTCTGGTGGGGCGACAGAGCTTGAGATCAGGTCTACATGAGATGGACATATAAAAGTGAATAAACAATACAAGGCGTAGAATGTAAAAAGCCAGCTATCTCTAGTTCTGTTCCCGACGCTCGGGCTGGCGGTGTAGGACGCTGACTCAGAAACTAACTGGGCTCTCTCTTCCACCATTCTTGTCTGAGTTCTGGGCCCTTGGAAATAATACCTCACTGGGAAGCTGTCATTAGCGGCCCCATAGAGTATGGGCTGGTGGCTAGAAGGCAAGCAACGAGCCACTCGGTGGACACTGCCATGCAGCTTACGCCCAAGAGCAGCGACTGCTTTCCGTGGCTGGAACTGAGAAGGGAGAAGAGAGAAATAAACAGCCGTGGTCGCTGTGGATGGCGCTACTACAGACGGATGTGTGTGGTCGGAGGTGAGCCTATGACGACGAGGAGAGGGCTATACGGTTACTAAAAAAAGGAGGCCTAATATCGGCGTCCGATTCAGGGAGATTACGGAGCAGTCTCTAACAGGCCATTTCTGATGCGGATCGACGGGATATTAACAGCCCTCATCTAGAGAATGAACTAGTCAGGTTTGCGACAAAGATGGGATTCCATGGTGGAAAAACTTGGGCATATTAGTCTCTGACGGGCAGAAGGTAGCCCATTTGGGGATGGATGTTGACTCAGGGTGAAGCTTTTGTCAGATGGGAATTTCAACACCCCAGCAGGACGCCTTACAACCAGTCCTTACTCAGGTGCAGCTTGTAATACGAGACCAGAGGTGACCTGGTGTATAGCTATCTAACATCTCCTTCCAGTGTCTAAGAGCCCTCTATGGAATAACTTTCGCTGACAATATCCTCCGTCTCTTGGCCGTCTGTCCGCAGATGCCCACCAGATCGCTGTTCCATGCATTTCTGCAAACATGACACCACCTCAGTGTGGTTTTCACGATTCGCCGCGCGTTTAGCTTCGATATACACCTCGTGACGGTTTTCAAGACCCATCAAAAGAACCACCAGATCTAGCCTCCCGTACCGGGCCGCTGCGACTAAAGGGCTATCACGGCGAGTGCGGATCTGAACCAAGGCGCCGGCAAGGAGCAAGAAAATGACGGCTGCTAAGTTTCCCGTCGCCGCAGCTATAGAAAGTGGGGGCTCGGCGTGCTCGTTCTCTGGATTTGGTTTGGCGCCGTGCTCAAGCAGCAGCTTGATCATACCGAGATTCTGTAGCTGACAAGCACCTGCGAGAGCGCTGCGCCCCGAGTAGCCGAGTGGCGGGTTCACCTGGGCCTTGTGTTGTAGGAGCAATCTGACAAGTTCAATGTCGTGATGAGTTTCCCGTACATCGGTCTGGCTCTGTGAAACTGCACCTGTCGCCATTTCCAATAGAGAAAATCCAAGGGCTGAGGGCCTCTCATTAATGTCCGCGCCTTTGTATAATAGCTTTTCCACTATGAGCCTTGAGTCCTCGGTGCCGCAAAACAGGGATCTTGAAAGGGCGAAATGAAACATGCTGATTGAATAACCATTGTCCAACGGGCTATCGCCGAGCACGTATGAGGAGTCGCCGAAAAGTGGCCAGTTGGGCGAATGTAGCTTGATACAAGCTCGGCATCGAGTGACAGTCTCCTTAGGGTCTGCCCCGTAGTCCAACAGAAGTTGAGCGACTAGGGCGCTTTCCGCGAGTTGAAGCGGGGAAATACAACAGTAATTTCCTCGGGCATTGGGGTCAGCCTTCCTTTGTAGAAGATATTCCACGATTTGGTGATGGCCAGCGTGCAAACCAATTTCTGAAGGGTCGTCGTCCTCCCACCCGTATTCTACGCTCTGTACACCACAAGCAAGCTGAAGTCCTGTAAAAGCGTGTTGGTTTTCCGTTTGTTCCAGACGAGCGCCGCAGGATACTAGGGCGTCGACCAGGTTGAGGTTGTTGACTGCGATCGCTGACATGAGTGGCGTGTCGGTATCAAGTATTTTGCCAGTACCGTTGACGTCGATTTTTGCTTCCAGGATCCTTCTCATCAGATCATGGCTAGGCCTACGCGAAATGAAGAAAGAAAGGGGGTGATTGTCGGTCTCAAAGTTTCGGTAATCGCATAACAACATGGATTCGTGAGGCGAGCATATTGGTATACCAAGGGTGTGAAGGGATTCCAAAATCGATGACTCGATGGCGATTTGCTCCTGGTTGAGAACCCTTGTATACCTGTTCCCGTACCTCCCCCTTGTATACCTGTTCCTGTACCTCCCCCACCTAGACCGATGCTCATTGCGATCGACTGTTTGCCGAATGCTTGGAAACATGATGGCGTACAATGATGGCCCATTTTTGAGCTCCTTGCCTGCTAGATTTTTGATGAGCCATTTAAGCTGCTCCCCAGTGATCCAGTGCTGATGAGTCCAAAAGCAAGGGTAGCACGTGCTTATATTATCCGCCCCTTCATTCAGAAGGAGGCTGAGCATCTCAGAGCTGGCAGGCCCGGTCCCGCGTAGCATGCTTGAAGAAGGCGAGTTTTCGTCGGATGTTGCAGCGGAGAGCAGAAGTGCTGAGCAGCGTGAGTTCCAGAACCGTATTGTTTCGGTAAATGCTCCAGGGTATAGCCGTCTCATCAAAGACACAGCCACGCCGTGGCCCGAGCGAGCAGCACGTGCTAGGATCGTCACCCTGGTGTTTGCTTTGGACATGTTGAGAACTTCGCGAAAGAGGAATTCCACCATGTTGGTTTCGTTGCTGCCCAAGCAAGCTTCGATAAGGGTGTACTCAACCTCGGTCCCTCTATAAGATTTCAGCAGTGTTAATGCTATCCTTTTTGACAAAGGTTCCAGTGGGCCATCTTGAAATATCCTTTTCAAAAACCCATCCTTGGATTTCCGCACCATATCAACCTCGGGTAGCATTGCATTATGACCATCGGAAAGCAGCGGTCTGACGTCGAATCCTACCTGAATCATGGCCAAGACAGCTTCCATGATGGCTTTGTTGGCAGCCCAGGCGAGCGCAGCACGTTGTAATCGCCGCGCTGTTGTTATGTGTCGAGGCGATGGTGTATTATTGAGGTAGCGCTGTAAGTCCTCTTTGCTCGCTTTCGCGTGTTCGATGATGCCCCACATGCTCCATTGAGATTCGAGCTTTGCGGGGATATCATGTAGACGTGTAAAGATGCTAGAAACATCCTCATCCCCCTGTAGCAGGGCGTAGTCCAGCAAAGTTTCGGCGCTAGTCCCATCATCTAGCGAAAACCGCTCCTCTCGGAAAGGTGCCATGATGTCAGATCCCCGCTCAAGAAATAAATGCAGCATTTTGAGCCTTCCATCCCTGTGCTGATTATCTCTTGCAAGCGCCCGCAACAAGTGTCCCGTGGCAGTGAGTCCAGAGGCGCGGAAATCCAGCTTAGCCCCGTCATCTAGAAGACGATTCGCCATGTTGATGTTGCCCATCTCGACTGCTTGACCCAGAGGAAAGGGCTCATTAAAACTTCCCAGATGTGTATAGGTGGTCTCATTTAGCTCTGCCCCATGCTCGAGCAAATCTTTGTAGATTACACCCAAGTCATAGCGTACCGCCAATATGAGGAGAGCGTTTTTCGCCTTCTGGATTTGGTATGATGATGAGCGAAGCCATGTTGAGCAGCGCTTTATGATGGCCTGCGCGAGGGATTGAAAGAGATCCGGGTCATCGAGCTTCGCGATGCAGTTTAGAAACCCGGGCATGGCTGCTCGGATTGCCGGTACATCAATCTGAATGAGCATCTTGAATATAGAATTGAATCCAGGCAGTTGAGCAAGCTCGTCCATTAGACTGGATATATCATCCGTCGACTCGCAGTTGGAGAGGCGGTGCAGGATGACAACGAGGGCGTGGAATGGGTTCCTGAATGCTGAGAGTTGGGCATCAAATGACAGAGGGAAAGTAGGCCTGGAGTCCAGCGGCGAGTGCAACAAGTTGTCAGTCATCGGCAGCAGGCTGAGGTTTCTTGCATCTAGGAATTCAGCCAATTCAATTTGCTCCCGGCTCAGAAGGCCTCCCGAATTCCAAGGTAAAGCCGTGAATATGAAGTTATCCGCCACTAGCAACCGTCAGCAGAGGAAGTAAGAAGTGGCAGCATCGCAGCATGGTGTGGTGACTCACGGTAGCCTGAAGCAAGGCGTTGGAATTCATTGATGGGGAGGTTGTCCATAAGTGGCGCCAGTCGCTCGGTGAAGCGAATGTCGAGGACGGGTGCGCTGAACCGAACGAAAGCTGCCGAGTTGCTGGGAGACTCAAGCATCTCGGTCATGACATCCAATGTCACGGTGCTACTTCCGAAGGACAGCGGCAGCGATGAATTCCCTGCTTGTGTGATGTTCGCATTCGGATGGATCCGCATGAACTGGGGCGACGACCCTCTCATGTTATTGGAACGCACCATCGTGTTACCGACGACGGGGACAATTGGTGGGGACAAAGTGCTTGAACTTCGAGCTCCTGGGGCCTCAATTCTGACGCCTTCAGGTAACGGCAGGTCCCTTGATAAGTCGCTTGTTGACCTTTGGTTCCGCTTGACATGTCTGCTGACTTTCCTGGGAGAAATAGGAACGCCGTAATAGAACACCCGGGAACCAGGCGGCGCACGCTGGAGATTTCGTCCAATGGTAGTCCAATCTTCGGCTTTGATGTTTTTTCTTAGGCCGAGTTCTCTCAACTTTACCTCCCAAGTTGATAGCCTAGATGGGGTACGCAGTGTAAGCTCTCTGCACCCCAGTGACCGAAAGCCGATCCCACACTTAGTCGGGTTACTCACGGTATCTTCGGGAAGTCGCGATCGCGCTCCATGATGACCTTGACCTGTTTTAGCGACTTACGCTCGGTCAAGAACAGCTGAGAGAGAATTCCACGGTGAAGCTGCCAGTCAAGTGGCTGCGGGGTTCCCTGAGGAGCCATTATCGCAAATACGGAAAGATAGTACTCTGGGAATAGAAGAAGAGAATGATTATTGGAAGTGATCGTGGCTCAAAAAAGTTGGGGGTGGTTGGATATGTCCAAAGTCTGGCATCAGCGACCCAATTTTGGGACTGGTGTTAGAATCTGGGACTTGGTGCCAAAATCTGGCCAAAATCTGGTGGGTCTCGGTTAGGTTAGGCACATTGCCAAGACCAGGGCTGATTTTGGTCCTGGATGGTTGATGCCCTCCTTGCCAATCATTCCCAAACTATGCATGCCTCCATGCATACAACCTTTGTACTGTAGTACTAAGTAGGCAACGGTCGAGGTAGTGTGGTGGGTCCGGGGGCGTGCGGGTAGGCGGGGGGAAGGTCTTGACGAAAATGCTGGCAGCCTCCATCATGACAAAATAATAGGTACACACAATCCCCAATTCGGGTGGGGCGGCTTGCCGATCACCCTTCAAACTTCGTTCAACATCGATGACAATACTCTTCACCAGCAGCAGTGTCGGAATGGAAACTTCCAGGATGGGATGGCCTAAGTGAGGCAGTCCAGTACGAATTTTCTCTGAGTTTCTTACTATCGTTTGAGGGCTACGGCAAGCGTGGGAAGGCAAGGTCGGCTTTATGTGTACCTATTTTTTTGTCATGATGGAGGCAACCTTGCGCCAATTGGAAAGCCCAACAGCTCTGACCAAAATCTAGTAGCCGAATCAGATTTTGGACGCCCTCGGCACTATTAAGGCCTGGCGCGATGACTGAAGGCGGCAGGTCGCTTGGCATCGACTTGCAATTGCTCTGAGCCATTCTTTCTCCATCGGCGCCAAAACATGCCCTTATCGGACGAGGCCATCATCGGCATATTCGGTCTTTTTCTCGCTTGTGGTCCGTTTGCAGTATTTCTCTATCAGGCAAGATATCGTCGGCGACCTAATCGAACCACGACTATCATGCGTCCCAGCACTCCGACTCCGACTCCAACATGGAACAGCTCGGCCCCACCGCCAGTTAGAGACATCGAATTGGGGATTGATACCAACCATGTCATGGTAACTGTATGTGTTTTATCTTTTTTCTCCCAGATACACGACATGCTGCTAACCCTGATGACCGCAGCTGAGGAAAGAGGTTGTTGTGGTGTGTTTAGAACGGAGCCGCTTCTACAATCAAGCGTAATTGTCAATTATTATCTGCACGTGTACAAGCAGAGTCTCGATTTTTGAGCTTTGGGATGTCGGGTGGTGGCTAGAAACTCACAACCTCGGATGAGGAACGGTTTAGAGCAGCTGAAGAAGAAGTCGAGAAGCAGTTCAGCGATCAGGATGGTACTCTGATTGTCCTAATCTCTCTCAGTGCGTGAATGCAATGCAAGTAGCACGTGCCCATAGTGGTGACGCCCAGACTCCCCGCCCCACAGTGACGCGCGAACCGCGATGCAGGACCTCTTCAACAAGCTCGAGAACAATAACATATTTGGTGACACCAAAGAGGTCCTGGAGTACAATTATAAATTACAATAAATTAAAGATTTACGGACGAGTCTTTTTTTTTTTTTAAAGGGGGGGTTATAATAGTATAGGGGCTGGGACCTAGGGGTTACCCTACGCGACTAATACGCAGGAGTGGCTAATTACCAGCCTATACCGCCTTAGTAATTGGGACCTACTAACTCCACCACTTACTTAAGGGAGTTCTATAACTTGAGAATTCTCTTCTTCTTTTTCTTTTCTTCTTTAGCTTTGAAATAACGCTTTTGGGCTGCGCCATCTTGCAGCCTACCTCGTGAATGCATGCCTGCCGTCACAAGAGCCCTACTCGACGCTGAAGCTGCGCTGTGGCTCGATACGCTCGAGCCAGCTCTTGACACTACCGTTGATCCAGGTTCGAAATCACCCGGTGCTGGGGTACCTGGACGGATGTAACGAGTAATATCTTCCGGATTCGCTTCGTCAGATGAAGAGCCCGAGAGATAGGCTTCCATCGGCGTCATCTGCATCTTGCGTCGTCTGGTGTTGGCAAACCAGGTACTCACTTGCTTTACCGTGATTCCGTATCCTTGGCGAGCGACTCCTTCTCGGCTTGCGTGGGATAAGGATTATCCTCATGGCTGGAGAGCCAATTTTCCATGGCTTTGAGCCGCGCTTGTTGTGACTTGATGGCAAGCCAGCTTGTTTCCTACCGGTTGAGCGGCGTCGTCTTTTGGATCTTCTCGACAAGCGCCTATCACCGACCACCTCTGCTTCATTTACGCAGCCGTCAGCTTCAAGTGGTCGCTCGTTGCCGTGACTGTGAACGAGACTGGGACTGTCTTCTGCCGGCAATTGCGACTCGAATTGAACACAGGGACTCTGGTCGTCACAAGTTCAGCCCTGGCACTTGGAGTTGACCAACAACATGATACGGGGTATCTATCGTACCTGCTGCAGACTCGAAAATCCGACATCGTTCAAACTCGTGTATTCGTTCAAGTACTCGTGTATCAAGTGGAAGGCGGCATCCTCAAAGAAATTTGAAGAGCTTGGATACTCCTCCGTGGCTACGGCTGCCATTGTTGATACCAATGAGGCAGAAGAACAAGGTACTGCCTGGTAACTGGGTGGTGGAAGAAGGAGATGGAAAACGACGCGAGGGCTGAGTGAGGACGAGCTGCAGAAGGTGGGGTTCGCAGGTCGTGTTCTTGATGATCAGGCGAAATTGTTAAGGCTTGCAGGTGCATATGCGCTTCTTGATGGCTGAAAATGCAGTGCAGCCGCCCTAATGTTCAGTTGATCTTTAGGGCGAATTTCCCCGTGGTGTCGCAGTAATTGGCTGATGCTTCTCGACAGGCTTCGACATCTCACCAATCGCTCTGCCTGCATATCGAAATAGTTGCGAGGAAGGAAGGCCGCCCCAGCAAGGCGTGGGGGGAGTTTCCTTTTGGCCTCAGGATCCCAGGTTGGCTCCTTCCCATCTGCGAATAGCATGAAAATTTGATCAGATCCATCACTTGAGAAATGTGGCATGGCAGCATGTCCGAAGAGGTTATCAGGTCGAATTCCCCAAGCTATTCAGTGATAAAATCAGATGACCGCACCTATCAATGCCAAGGATTGTCAACACTCTTCTTGGGAGGTACCTATCACTCCTAAGTACCCTCTTAGCATCACGCCCAAGTTCGCGTTGATGGAGGGCAGTTCAGCTGCCTGCTGACAGGAGAACAAAGTCACGTGAAACCATCGATGACGTTCGGGTTCCAGACCGTGGTCCATTGATCGACTTGTCGTAATGAAATAACATCTGTGCTTCGAGTCGCGATTTATTACGTCACGGCCGAAGCAAAAGAGTTATATTACGTCAAGGTCCGGGTTCTCCGAAATCCCAATCAATCTGATCACCACTACTGTCTTGACAGAAAATCGATTGATAGGCCGCGAAAATGTCATGGACGCATTCATTCCAGGCAGTCTTGCACTGCGTTCTTGATTACCTGCTGTCATGGGTGCATCCAGTAAGTGTACGCATTTCGCTGTTCTGGAACATTTACTGATATTTGGGTATAGCGCTGCCATTGGGGCTGGAAAACCTATGTTCGCAAGGTAAAATGTTCCCTACTCTTGAAATAACCCTTCTCACCACCTACAGACGGGCACCTACGAACGAGAAAAGCAACCCCTGATGAAAAAGCTCAAACTCATCTTCCTCTTCAATCCCCTTACCGAATGGATCGACACCACCCACCTCATGCGTCTCTACCTTCACGACGAGTCCAACAAGCAAGGCAAAGTTGAAGGCACCTCCGACTCGGCCAAACAAATCGCCAAGTTCGTTCGCGACTACGAGATCAACATGGAGGATTTTACCCCCTCGGATATCGACAAGTACACCTCCTTTGAAGACTTCTTCACTCGCAAACACAAGTCCGGATCCCGCCCGATTGATTCTCCCGATGACGCCTCCCGCGCGGTCTGCGTCGCTGATTCCCGCGTTGTGGCCTATGAATCCGTCTCCGAGACCAAGGAACTGTGGATCAAGGGCCGCGATTTCAGCATGACCAACCTCGTTATGGACACGGAGCTGGGTGCTCAGTATGCCGGAGCTGCGGTGGCGAGTTTCCGTCTCAGTCCACAGGATTACCATCGTTACCATTCCCCCGTCACGGGAAAGATTAAGCTGTTTCGGAGTATCCCCGGTGATTATTACCAGGTTGATGCGGTGGCGCTGCGGAGTGATGTGGATATTCTGACAAGGAATAAGCGGCAGCTAGTAGTGATTGAGACGGAGGAGTTGGGCGAGGTGTTGTTTGTGGCGATTGGTGCTACGGATGTAGGGTCTGTTGTGTAAGTCTTCCCTCCGAACTGATGAGGTATGTGGACAGGATTGATGCAAGCAGGATCCACGAGAAATATCGCCAACCCGGCCAGGAGATATCCAAAGGCGACGAGCTGGGCATCTTCCAGTTTGGAGGATCCTCTATCATTGTGGCGTTCCAAAAGAATAGGATTGTCTTTGATAAGGATCTTGTCGGGATGAGCAAGAAGAAGATCCAGGTTGCTGTTGAAGTTGGGATGAGTTTGGGGAGCCCGGCTTCGCATTCGGGTTCGTCGTCTACAGAGTCTTCGGCAACGCCGTTGATAGGTCCATCGCCGCCGGGAGACAAGTCGTATGCTGCTGCGGTGAAAGAGGATAAGATTGACTAAAGTGAGATGGCTGTACCAGGGTTTTTGCGTGGCTGCGTGTATGAGGAGCGGAATCAGAAGTCGTTATGAGGAATGGGAACGGTTCGGAAGGGCTGAGGAAGAGTAACCAAAAATGGATGTAAACGTTGGGATCGAAAATTCCACAAACCTCATCGTTTGTTTAAGTTGGTTTATAGTCATTTTGTTTGCCGAGCTGGTGGACTGTGACACTCATACCCGGTCTCATGCTCTGGTGTGGTGTCAATTATTGCGTGAACTTGTACGTCTATTCATCCCACATAATATGCGACCTACAGATTATGAACATTGCACCATGTCAGAACCTCAAAACCTGTTTTTCCGGCTACTTGAGTACCTAATGTCATGCACCAAGCGCCATATCTATCCCATCTTTACCCAAAAAATATTATACAAATTTTCATGGATTGCTCAGTCAGTTCGTCGGCCGCAACGGCCTATGACGAAGAGGCTTCGTAACCCAGCCTGAAGTAGAAGCACTACCTGGTCAGCTAGTTGTTCAACTTTAACAGTCCAGTCACCGTAAACATGCGGTCAAGCACCAACGCGGAGCCTACCTACCTACCTACCTCACTTTAGGTACCTAGGTAGGTAGGTAGATATGCAGGTACAAAAAGGTAGGAAAGGTAGGAAAAGGCAGGAAAAGCTAGGAAAAGGTAAGGTACATACCGAAAAAGAAAAAAAAGAAGAGTGAGGGAGATGAATGCAATCACACTCGACGGAGTATGTTGTGGACACCCCGAACTAAGGTCCTCAAATGGACATTATTGTCTCTCGCCTGACGGGCATGCAGATTCGCAACGCGGATCTGTAACCACACGAGCGCGACTGAGATGAAGATGGCGAAGACGGAAATGGCCACGGAGACGATACTGATTATCGAGTTTGTGTCTAGCTCTATTTTTGTATTCACGTTGGCAGTGGTGGTGGTGGTAGTTGTGGTATCTCCTATTTCTGTGGGATTGGGATTGAGACTGAGAGATGTAGCGGATAGGATTGAAGTTGGTGGGAGAAGCATGGCGTGCAGCAATGGGGTGCTCTCCAGTGCTGTGTTGCCGTGAGGGAAAAGTTTGTTCAAAGTTTGGAGACAAGGACCTCTCTGAGCAAGTGAGTTTTCTTATGTGTAGTGAAGATCTTGAAAGTTGACAGTTCTAGGTTGGTATGGTGCGGATACTAAGGGAAGAAAAAGTTGGACTGCATCTGGGGGGGCTAGCTGGGGGAAATGGCTCCAGGCCGTTGCTGGCCCATCAACTTTTGTTTTCTTAGTTGTGCTTACGGGGTGATAACTACGAACTGCGATGGCTGTATCAACAATGTGTTGTGGTGAGTGCACGATGAAACAGCAAGTGTTTTTTTGGCCAATAGGAGATTGTGAATGGATCCATCACTGCGAACTGCGAAGTTGTCAAACAAACTGCGAGCTACAATGACAAAACGTCAGTCTCACCAAGTACTAAGCTCAAATGTGAAGGCGCCAAGAAAATAAAGAGTGAAGATTTAACCCGCTGGCTTTTGGCCTCGCCGTGATTATCTGTTGCTCTCATTGTCCAAGAAGAAGGTTTCATCAGTCAAAAGTTCGAGCTTGGTTCGACCTCGCAGTTCGCACTTGGAGTCCTCGAGCGATTGGCTCTGTTGCGCCCTGAAAGCTCGTTTAACTTTCCTATTTGAGAGCGCTCGAAGATGCTGGGTGTACCCAAACGGGATTAGTTGCCTGTCACACTTGCAGGCTTATCTGCAACGAACCGGAACATTTGACCCTGGGCAAGACCAAGTCGACATGGACGCGCAAGACCAACCACCATCCACTCCCAGTCCCAGAAGGGGAAGACCGCTGAAGAATGGCCATCAGGCAAGGGTGAAATGTGACACGTGCCGAAGAAGGGGCGTCCGCGTACGCACTCCCATTCATGTTCATTGCCAATCTTCAATCCTAAACCTCCCTTTCAGTGTAGTCCCGAGAGAGATACGCCAACAGATTTGGAGTGCGATACTTGCAAAAAATCAGGCAGGGTCTGTAACGGATACACAGCCTTGACAAGGCGAACCAAGACGCCAAAGAAAGCCACTCCACTGGCGAATGTGCGCCGCCCATCGACGCCGGAACATGCAGAATCGTGGGTCTTGGAGTCTTCCCAGACGCAGAGACGGGGTTACCATTCAAGGGAATCTACCACGACCCCAACTAGACGGCATCAGCGACCGGGACTAGAGGCGATCCCGCTCGACCCATCCCTCCTGGAAAGTCCAAGTAGACTCACGCCGATTCTGCCGAGGGTCGATCCCATCGACTATGGAGATCTGTGAGTTGAAGCTGATAATCTCTCTATCGGCCCGTCAATGTTAATATTCTGGTCTCTTAGAGTGGAGGCTACCGAGCTTTTCGTAGTTCTCGGTACCGAGCTTGCGACACAAACTCGTCAGTACCAGAGGTTGAACGACTTATTCGGCCCATCGTCCGGAGCATCATTACCAGAGGCCTTGATGATTGCCGTGCGGGATCTTGCTGTGTCGTTGGCGGGGGAGCTGCACTTGAAGGCCGGCGCGGCACCACCCCGAAGTGCTGAGCGGTTGCTCCTGGACCAAGTTCACCCGTTGGTGCAACTGCCCGAAGGATCCTCCACGTACGACCAAGTGCGCGAGGTGAACTTTCCAGAAAGGATGATGAAGCTTGGATTCTTGGGAAGCGATTTCATGCGACTGACATTCGAAATTTACCAGTCCGGACAAGACCTTTCATCGGATAACCTTCTGGCACTCCCGTGGCTAGAATTCGTGAGCAGGATACCTCTCATCCAGACGAAATTTAAAGTCGGAGTCGATATTTCCGATCTTGTTGCCAAAGAGCGACTCTGGCTCCCCGCGTTCTTGATGTGCGGGAAGTGGGGATGCGACTACGATTCTGAGTCGTTTGTCAACTTCTCGTTTCTCTGGAATTGGATGAGGACTGATGTACAACGTCTTCTGAGGAGCCCCGCAGCTCTTCTCTCCATAGCAGACGAGGAAAGTGCGATGGCAGCGTTTCGGGACCAAGGGTGGGACCTGGAAGTGCAGGACCGATTCGGGCACACATTTCATCACGCTGCTGTGCTGGCTGATCCGTGGGGCGGCAGGGTACGCGTCTTGATCAGCGACGGAAGTCCCCTAAAGGTTTCGGCAGGTGGCAAGACGGTTTTGCATTATGCTGCTGCGGTTGGCACAGGATTGGATGCGAGCTTTTTGTGATGGTCTTTGCTTGGGACATGTAGATTTGAGGGGGTGATGCCTGAGGCTGTTCACAACGAGGAATGCACAATGGTAGGACTAGACCCCGCCGCTTTCCTCACTCACGCTTGCCGATTTGGGTTTCCTCTAAATGGTCCATCTGCCGTCCTACTCTCGTTTCGATGCATTCCATCATTGCTCTAGAGGATCGACATTCGGAAGGTAATATGTTGTTGATCATGTGGCGTCGCTGGATTCGTGTTTGCTCCAACACCCACAGCACAGTATATGCAAGAGCCTGAAGGAGAATACAGACTTTTTCCTGAAGCGGCTTACCGAGCCGCTTTACGATGGAAGATGGAAATTGACTGAGTGGGACACAACCGCATCGAGCCCCGGAGAGTACCTGATTCTGAGCCACTGTTGGGGTTCCGAGTTGACGCAACAAGTGTGTCTTACTGCGGCGACAGAAGCTGGTTCCCTCATTGTGAACCCGGTTTTAATGCTTCCAGATACCTACCAGGATGCAATTGATATTGCCCAATCGCTGGGCTACAAATATCTGTGGATCGATTCTCTTTGCATCATCCAGGGAGACCCGAAAGATTGGGAAGAGCAATCCTCCCTCATGGGCTTGATTTACAAACACGCAAGCTGTAATATTGCTGCTACGTGGGCCAAAGATGGACCCCAACGTTGTTTTAACGACGGAAGAGACCCTGCTACGCTGGCACCAACATCAATCCTACTTCCCTCCCTCCAAAACCATGCGGCAGGCAGAATCCTGCATCACGTTTCACCTTGGGGGTACTGGGCCGACAAAGTCCATAATGCACCCCTTAACTGTCGGGCATGGGCTTTGCAAGAGCAGTATATGGCGAAAAGGCAGCTTAACTTCACTACAGACGAGGTGTTTTGGGAGTGCCCCCAACTCACTGCTTGTGAGAAGTACCTCAGTGGTATGCACAAAATCGCGTTCCAGGGGGGCGACACTCTCAGGGGCGCAAGTTTTAAGCCCCGACTCAGTCACCATCGCATTCAAACGCTTCACCGAGTCTGGGGTGACGTCGTCCAAAAATACAGTTCACCAGAACTCAGCCTTTCCTGAGATAAACTAATAGCGATTGCGGGCATCGTGCAAGAGCTTCGAACTCGCCTTGACGACATCTATCTAGCCGGGTTGTGGAGGAAAGACATTCACAAGCAACTCTGCTGGCGCTGGAAACACTGCGAGGACCATGTTGGCTCAAATAACAGAGCTGACCAAAAACCAGCGCCTACTTGGGTCTTGGCTCAGCGTTAACGGTGTTGTGGTGCCAGATGATAATTACTATGAGGATGAGGACTGCGGACCACACAACTTCGTGGAGATATCAGATGTGGTGGTGAACACTCCCCACTCGTCCAGCTTGTCCGGCTTTCTCTCTGGGATCTTGCGCATCCGGGGACTTTGCGTGTCATTGTCATACTCCGATTGTTTCACTTGGGATAATCAAAGAAATGGGCTTGTTATTCCCATCAACACTTTTTTTGGGATGGGTGGGAGCGTTAAGCGTCGGACGATGAAATGTGGAGAGCTAAGCAACAGACTCCGTGCCGGGCAGAGGCAGAACTGGTATTCTTGATTGTGAACGGGAAGCAGTATTACGATGGTTATAACTTGCTTGAGGGCTTGGTTCTAGCCCTAGGACGTGATGGCACATTCAGTAGGGTGGGCTGCTTTACCCAAGAGTATCGTGGTGATCCGTTTCTCAGAATTATTGCAGACAAGGTTGGCGTAGAGTATTCCACCTGGATGCTTAAAAAGTTGGACGTCAGGAACTCGGGGATTTCAAACTGGATACAGACGATTACTATCATATAGGCATAAAGGCGGGGAGCACCTGAGGCGCATATAAAAACACACTTTCTATCTGCTAGTAGGCAGATCAGCTCAACACGGACTCGCAGGCATATCTGAGCGAAAACGAATACTTGTGAAGTCTTTATTAAAGTACCCGGTATGGTAAGGCTCAATTAGTTGCCTCTGCGCAAGTATGCCATGAAATTATTTCAACCTTGAGTAAGGGGCTACTCCAGATCTTAGCGCCAGCGCAATTTCGCGTGGTGTGTTCGGGGTCGGCAGCCCGTACCAGTGACCCTCATCCTCCTTCGGCCAAGCAATGCCCGAAAAGGAAGTGCTGCGGACTTCAAATTCATCGAGCCTGCTCAACAGTTCGGTTTGCGCGGTGGTTTGCAGAACATAGCTGCCAGTGGCGTAAGTCATGTTTCAGCTCAGAGCCTTACCCCTATTTCCGAGAGCTCACTCAAAAACGGCACCACCCTTCTCTTCCCGCCGTCCCGTCCGTGGATCCACCCCAAATTCTCAAAACAAATCGACAAAGCGGTCAAGGCAGTCCTACAAATAAGCTGATACATTCGAGTACAGGCACTAGACCATGGTCGGTAGAAGTCCGCGACTCTCCGCTTTTTCCGAGCCTCACGCTCACGTCAAGCTGTAGCCGCTTCGCCAGATATACCCCGCGCCTCAATCGCGCCCTTCAGACTCGGGCGACACGGCGAGGGTTGAGTACCTAGTCAGGGTTAGGTCTGCTTCATCAAAGGGCTGTGGCCTCAGGCTGTCAGATGCCAATTTGTGGATAAAAGATATCGCCACGTGACTCTCGTTGATGCCCAACATCCCACAAAGCAGTCCAACACAACTTTTACGCCTCCTTCACATAAAGGACTCCCTGCTGATGTTAACAGTTCTACCCCATCAACCCTCCTCGAATAAATTGCCTCGGAACCTTGTTTCAACTTTCATGGTGCTCTGACGGGGTCAAGCCGGTACCGAGATGGTGTCAACGAAATCCCTCACTTTCCGGCTACAGGGATGCGCAACTACGGTAGATGAAGCAACCCTTCGTAGGACTTTGGCTCAGGCATTCGGCGACATCAACGCCGATGACATCCGCGTTAGGTCCCTTGCTACGACGCTTAGTTCATGGGGAGCGCCTGCGACCAAGACCGCAACCCTAAGTTTCGAAAAGCTACCGTCGGCTATCGGAACAAGCATTGCGCGGGGACGGTGGACTGTCGAAACCCCCGGCTGTAGCGGCGGGCTTATCTTGGATACTAACTTCCTTGGCCTGACCCCACTAAATGAAGTCGAAGATTGGAAACACGATTACGAGTAAGTCACTGATCGTTTTGATATTCGAGGTCTAATAGTAACAGTTGTATCGCTATTTCTGGGCTTGCTTCTCATCCGTTTGGATCGTGGCAAACCAAGGACGATCCAAACAGAAGCTGGATGTGGCTTAGGGATGCCCTTCCAAAAGCTTTCCCCACGATCAGAGTTATCCTTTACGGCTACGATACAAAGCTATTCGAAAGCAGCTCGTTTCAGACCATTGCCGACCTCGGTTCTAACCTTGCCCGGACTTTGGACGCCTTTGGCTTTACGTCACCGACAGCGAAACCGCTCATGTTTCTAGCCCACAGTCTAGGTGGCATTGTCGTTAAAGAGGCACTTGTCGGCGAGCACTCGATTACACGTGCCACGATTGGCTCCATCTTCTTTGGTGTGCCATCCCGCGGTATGGAGACGCAGGCTCTCATGACCATGGTTAACGGACAACCAAACAAGAACCTTGTACTCGACTTAGCAGTTGGATCCGACTACCTACAGTGCCTAGACGATCGATTCTTCGAGGTAGTTAGGTGTGGCAAAATGGAACTCTTCCAGGGTTACGAGACCAAGACCTCGCCAACCGTTGAGGTGAGTACCAAACTTTACTGCTTGCAAAGCACGTTCTAACTTCTATAGAAACAATCAGACGGGTCTTTCGCTGTGACCGGCCCCCAGAAGATCCTTGTGATTCCAAAGTCTGCTACTCGAGGCTTACATGGGTCCAGTTCTACATCTATCTTTGCTATAAACGAGAATCATTCAAGCATGGTCAAATTCTGCGAGGGAGATGTAAACTGCGACATTGTCTTTGGACTGTTGAAGAAGACATGTGCAGCCTACAAGAAGCCCTCCCGCCCGACAGTCGGGACGGATCGCCCGCCTCTGCGCGCCACGGCCGAGGACGTGGAGGTAGAGATTGGAGATGAAGATAATTCCTACATCCCGACGTCACGGGGACGACTGAACGGCATACCTATCCAGACGGTGGTTGATTTGACCTCCGGCGTCAACCTTGTCAGCTCCGAGTGGATCCGCTTGAACGGGATTGAGATTGCGATTGGAAACGAACCTGTTAAACTTGTGATGAATGATGGCTCTACAACTTGGTGCCCGTGCATCAATGCTGGATGGAGGTTCAACGGGGGGAAGATATGGGCGGACGTTGAGTTTATTGTCGTTGACTCGGGGGACCGATTTGGGCTCAGTGGCGCCTTAATTGGACTGCCGTTTCTGCAGAACTCAGGTACCGTTCTCCGCGATCGCGCTGGCGATGTGCTTTTCCGGGGTTTAAAGAAGAAGAAGGAGGCCGGCATTCCACTGTTTGAATTCAAGAAGAAGGGGCCCGGGCCGGGCATTCCACTGTATGAATTCAAGAAGAAGAAGGCCGGCATTCCATTGTATGAATTCGGGAAACCCAAGACATCGAAATAACGGCTGCCTTGCCTTCATCACCTACCTACTCTCCACTTACCTGAGAAATTTTGCGCGAGCGAGGTACAAGTCTCGTAAACACTCCGGCCCCGTTGCTTATGCAATTCACTGACCCGGGTCCATGTGAATCAATGGGGCGTCCATCAATACCCGAAGTAAGTACACACCCACAGATACCTGCACACCTCTTCACCTTGACCTCCATTGAGCCTAGTCACTTTTGGAGCCCTTTTTATTCCCTGTTTTCTCTATAGAGCAGAAACTTAAAGTAAGCTACATCTCACCACTATAGTCTCCCAGCTCCTACCTGGTCGAGTCGTTTTGGATAGGCTTAACGACTCAGCTGTTTTGTACGACAAATCCAGGCACACCAAGTTTCCATTTTCGTAAAGCCGTCTGACTTGACGCTGGCTGATCCCTTTATGTGCTCCGGTTGGGTGGCCATAAGAGCAACACGCCCTTGGGGTTCCTTTGCTCACGTGCGGAACTTGTGCGGCCCAACCTACCCAATACCAGATGAATACTAATACTAGGATAACACGCGGCCCCCAGTAGACTTTTTAGCAGGGACATGCTTAAATACGACCTTGGATGCGCTGTCGATAGGTACCTACCTATCCTCCGGTCATTGTCTCGGGAGCCTCGGGTTTTGGGTGTGCATGCTTTGAGGCCTTGTCTTGGTCGATCAACCTGGTTGTCGTAAGTAAAGTGATAACTATCCGTATCCCGCCGGGATTCGTGTCGATCCGTGGTCATGTTACCCCATCTGTGTGGTCAGCGTGTGGTCTGGTTGGTGCCCGTGCGGAATCCTTCCAGAGGCCGAGGAAATGCTGCCCTCCCCTCCGGGTGTTACACATGTATAGCGGTCAGTCAGTCTACGGAAATAAGGATCGAAGGAAAGTAAAAGGGAGGGTGGGAAGAAAAGAAGGAAAGAGCTCCATCATGAGTAAAACTATAAATTCTGAACCATGAACCACGATTTTGCTCTTTATTTATTCTCACCTCGTGCCGTCAACCCCCATCTTCATCTTCTCCCTGAGAAATACCATCACCGCACATACTCTCCCTCAATCTCACTTTAGGCTTTTTTTTTTTTTTTTTTAAGGTGCTTCACGTTTTTAACCAGGA
>Ga0247765_1000347_pt1 | contig 36947 bp, 42 predicted proteins | sample UWRJL106311C6_FD_179949 | JGI IMG/M metagenome (GOLD analysis project Ga0247765, IMG submission 179949) | Plant litter microbial communities from Arlington Agricultural Research Station in Wisconsin, United States - UWRJ-L106-311C-6 | ecosystem: Environmental > Terrestrial > Plant litter >...
AAACACCAACCTCACCCCCCCCCCCCCCCCCCCTCACCCCACAGGCAGTTCTTCACGAGGGGACACAAAGGATAGAAAGGGGAAAAGGGACTCACAAAGTTCGGACTCAGAAATGTCGCCCCACTACTTCCCGAAATCGAAGTAATCGTCAACGTGTTCCACCCACTCACTAGCCTCCCGTTCGGAATCACCACATCATATACCTCTCCATACCCTCTATACGCGCCGCGAGTTACCCCGCGACTGTCGATTTTTCTGGGCGCCGGCGGGGCGAGGCCAGTCCAGCCGTTCATATCAATACGGGGTCTACTTCCCGCAAAGCTAAGCGTGGTGGCGACGCGGACGGTAGGGGTGCCCGACGGGACGGTGGATAGGTTGAAGCGGATGATGACGGGGTTGTTTACACTCTGAAAGACCGCCATGGGAAAGTCAGATAGGGGAGAGGTGCCGACCGTGAAAGGCTGGGTTGCCCAGGAGGACATGCGTGAGTCCGAGGGATGCATGCGGAGGATCTTGTCGGCGTTGCGGAAACCAGTGGGCTGGCCATCGTATTCACCAATCTTAAAGAGGGTGCGGCGGTTGGTCGGGGTGATGGATCCGGCAATGTTGGCGGTGGTGGTGCCGCCAGCCGAGACGGTAATGGTGCTGGTGGCAATGGCGAACTCGGTTTGGTAGAGGATCATGGTGTAAGTGCCTGGTTTCATGGGCGGTGAGGTGAAGGCCCCAGAGGAGGATGTTCTAACCCAGTATTGGGCGGCAGAGTTGAACCAGTGAACAACACCTTCCATGCCGCTTTGGACGCCCGAGGCGGTACCGGCTACGATGCCTCGTCCGGAGCGGGGGACGAAGCCGGTGACGCCCACCTCGCCGAACCAAGATACATCGACATTTCGGACTTTGGGGATGCCAGACCGTGAGAATTGCATGAGGTAAGGGCCGTGCAAGCCCGTACGAAATGCCTCGGTCTGAACGTGTCCGCTGTTCATATAGTTGTACAGATTTGTCGACGCTCCAGCGTTGTTGGAGTTAATATCCCGGAAAAAGGGACCGCCGGAAGATGACTCCTGCTGCGGCGTCATGATGCACACATGCATTAAGTCGCTACCGCCAAAAACGCAATGTGAATCCTCGTCGATGAAGCGGGTCGACGAGTAGAACTTGGACCGGGTCTGGCCGTTGACTACAAAGACGTCGGAACCTTCAACCGTCGACGTGGCGCCATTGGTGTTGGACACCTCCCCGTAAGGATATTCGCCGGGGAGCCGACTGGGGAGGAGACGGGCAATGAAGCGGAGCTCGCCGATCGAGGGCTGTGCAGTGATATAAGTGGCCATGAAGATGGTGCTGTCGCCCTCACGGACTACCATGTAGTGGGTGAGAGTCGATGTCACGCATGTGACCTTGATGTACCTTGACGACCCAGAGATCTGGTTGACTGACACGGTTGCGGATCCGAGACCAGAGTTGATGTGAGTGCCCGTGCTGCCATACTGAAGCTCAGTGCCGCGATACTTGATCGACCTGATATCACAGTTTGACTGGCTCACTGTGAAGATGAGGGGGTTTGCCGAGCCTGCGTCGATGACATAGTTTCCACCCGAGGATGTATACCCAAAAGCAGCGAGAGCTCCTGAGACGAATAATGAGACGTACACGGCAATGAGCCGGATGACGAGAGTGGGTCCCATCTTGTCCTTAACCGTAGCAGGCGGGCAAGATCCGTTAACGCGCGCCGGTGCAGAACCACACCTGATGGACCACCTTCGTGGGATATTAGCCCTTTAAAAGGCATAGCATGTCACCACACGAGATTCACAATCCCGGCGCGCTGTTTCTTGATCTCGGCTGATGGACCTGGATGGCGGGTTCGCCAAGCAAGATTGTAGTTCGGTGAGAGACACCATTGGCGGAATAGGTCAGGATGCTGCGCTCCGTCATTTACAGAATCCGGGGTAAGTCATGCACTAGGCTCGACTTGAGGCACGAAGCCGTGAAGTAACATTTGCTGGAAAAAACGGTCGAGAGTATTGTCTGTACCCTGGTCAGCGATGAGACGTGGATTTCCTCTTTCAAGGTCGGGGGTTACAAGATCCGAGGACTAGGACGGAAATCATGCCGCTTCGCCGAGGTTTACTGTCACATTTGCGATGGGGTGCGGAGAAACTTCGCAAAGAGTCTCGCTCTGGAATTATCCCCGAACTTTCGGGCGATGCAATCGACACCGCAAGGGTGTGTGATCTGGGCATCACCAGTCAAGCTCTTGCACATCCTACTCCGTAGCGCCAAGCCCATACCCTTTGCATCTTGTTCTGCAGAGTAACCTGGGATGGATCAGCACTAAGTTCAAAGTTTGCTCCACCAATGAAGAAGAGAGCTTTCCGCCGATACGGAGTTGGGTGACGGCTATATCTGCCAATGCCGTAATGGTATACGAAACAAGGCACAGTGGAATCGCGAGGTGTTGATCAGGTATTGAGGGTTGACAAGATTGGGCTGGATTATCGGCCCCGTCTTTCCATGCCACCTATTATGATCCTTCGCATGGCCCAGACACGGCTTTTGTATCCGCGGGGTCAACAGAACCCCTGCGTCGTGGAATTTGCGGACGTAAATGATCATGACGATACCGTTCTACCGAACTCCCATCCTTGATTTTTCGCGCCGGCTAGGCCGCAATCAAAACGGCAATGTCCCCCGAAATCCCAAAACCAAACAGGAGCTTCCTTCCCAATCCTCTCTCCCCAGTGTTGTCTTTCTTTATCTGAGACGGCGGGCCTCGCGCTCGGATTCTAGGAGGCAGAGAATATCGTCGACGCGGACTGCAGGGCATGTAGATTTAGCAAATGCTCGGGGAGCACGAAGACTCGAAAATCGTACCTGGGCCCTTGACGTTGCGGATGATGGAGCGGGTCTGGTCGTCCATGAACTCAACGCGAACTTGGGTGACACCACCACGAGAACCTGGAGTTTGCCCCGCGCAGTCAGTAAAATTGCCAGAACAAAAACCACCATTTCGAATACGGAAATCGCATACCGGTTCTGCCGAGAACGCGGGTGACCTTGACGAGCTTGACGGGAGCTTTTGAGGAATCCATTATTGCGACGTTGTGGTTGCTGTCGTGGAAAATATCGGGCACGGAATTCTCTCGCAATTTGCTGCAGCTGTGAAGGCAGTTGTGGAATTGCAGTTGTGGGGAGCCAAAATCGCAGGGTTCAGGGAAATAATAAATCCGTTCCGCGACGCTGACTGCCCGCGACTACAAGCTTGCCCCACTAGCGTATTCGCACCCCACCAAAGGTTACCCCACTCGTTTCTCGGACTGCCCTGAACTGAGGCTGAACTTTCGAGGCTGGATGATCTGCAACGGCGAGATCAAAACCGCTGTTGACCCCTGGGCAGGACTAGTTTAGTCGGTCCTCGATTCTGACTGTCTACGATCCAAGCTGGGAAGATTCATGCCTTCCCTTAACTTTATCCAGGCCATTCGCAAACTGACCAAGGTCACGCCAGCAATTTTTCAGCTGGACTGTCGTCACCTTTCGAACCATCGATTTGGTGGTGACTGAGCCTCACGTTCGCACTCCCGTTTCCCGGACCATTCCAGAACATGTCGGGGCTTTGTCCTTTGTGTATAGGCAAGAAATGCATTCATGGTCCAACAAGACGCCCATACTCGCATCACCAAGGTGTGGAGAATAGCAGGGACCATGCTGGCTCCGGCAGCCCCGGGCTGGGCTGATGATATCTAGCGCGCCAAGACTGCTGAGGAGATCGAAGTGTATCTCATCATTCTCAAGTTCATCCTTACTGTTTTTGCGGGAGTGTTTTCCTTTTTCTCATTGAACGGATTGTTTCCCTATTTTTCCTACATAGTTGGACGACATCAAGCAACAGGATGGGCCTGTTCAAGAAGTTCAGGGACTTGATCCACGCCGGATCTGAACATGAACACTCCCACCGCAGGGTATTTGCACACTATATGGTGAGGCAAATATTATCCGACGATCCCAACCCTCGCATGCTTATTTCTTATACCTGAAATAGGTCGGCTTAACATGCAACCAGTCCATGGAGCAATGGCATCATGACGTGAAGACTGCTTCAGAAGCCGGGATTGATGGATTTGCACTTAACATTGGTCCTTCGGACCCATGGACTGAGAATCAGCTAGAGCTGGCATATACCGCTGCAGTACATGTCAAGGATTTCGTTTTATTTCTTTCCTTCGAGTGAGTGTCTTATGCCTCGCTCTCAGTGCCCCAACTGCTTCAGCTGACGTCTTTATCACGCAGTATGGCTGCGGGCGAGTGGCCGATACATCAAGTGGTACATCTCATCAACCGATTCAAGACTTCCAAGTCACAGATGAGTGAAGCTGGCAGTCCTTTTGTCTCAACCTTTGAAGGCCCTGACTGGGCGGATAACTGGAATGTTGTTCGTCATGAGACCGGAGGCATTTTTCTCGTTCCGGATTGGTCCAGTTTAGGACCGTGCGGTGTTGGCGAGAAACTGGACCTTATTGATGGCGCATGTGAGTTTTCCGGCCTCTTGGTTCGTTGGGGTAGCGTTCTCACCCGTCGCTCAGTCTCATGGGATGCTTGGCCCAAGGCCGGTCATGTGAGAATGACCACCTGCGAGGATGAACTTTATAAGGAGGTCCTGGGCGAGAAGAAATACATGATGCCTGTCAGCCCTTTCTTCTACACCAGTCAGTGTTACAGACCCCCAAAGACACCCGCTTGACCACCCACTGATCCTTTGCGTAGACCTTCCCCAGTGGGGAAAGAACTGGTACTGTTCCAGCGAGTCTCTATGGTATGACCGTTGGCAGCAGGTAATGGAAATCATGCCCGATTACGTCCAAATCATAACATGTAAGCTGGGTGGCACCAGGATTCTCGGCGATCTTGTCGGCTGATGCTAAGGACAGGGAATGACTACGGAGAGTCAAGCCACATCTGCGATACGGCCCCTGCGCAGATCGTCGAGGGCGCCCGAAGCTATACGGTCGACCATCCGCACTCGGCTTTCCGTGTCGTTCTTCCGTACTTCATTGCTGCCTACAAGGCCGGGACCAGAGATGACGACCCCCCTAGTGGAAATGTCGGAGTGGCTTGGTACCGGACCACCCCCATACACGCTGGACTAGATGGGGGTAAGCACAGTGCAACTTTCTACACCGAGACCGCCGCCGCCGCTAACAAGCGTAACAGAAACTCTATGGGGACAAGGCGGTTCCGAATCTGCTGTGCTAGGGGCCAGGGATGTGATCTCGGTCATGACAATCACCGATGGCTTGTGCCCGCTAACCGTCTCCATCGGTGATCAAAGTTGGTATTTTGAAGCTGGGTGCCAGGGCCATGTGTCTTATTTTGAGGTTCCTTTCAACAGCTGGACCGTAGGTCCGGTTTCGGCCACTCTGAACGGCAAGCTCACACATGGGCCGCCATTTCGAACCAATGTCTTTATGGAAAGGTAAGGGCTTGTTCTAATTTCTTCTCTATGCTGCCTTCCAGCTGTTGACATCAAGAAGGTCAACTTCAACTGTGTAGCCATTCAAGTCTAGTTTCGGGGTCGCTTTTGGATGGCCCGTGGAGTCCGGTGTAGCCCGCTTATTTCTAACCAGCGACGTGGAGGAAACATGCATATCTATTGAACATAGTCTTTTTTGACGTCTCTGAACAAACATGTCGCAAGGAAATGTATAAAGTGCCACCTTCGGAAGCATGCTCGTGCCTACTTTGAACCCTAACCCTGATTCTCGAAGTTCCTGATCGGCTAATTTCGGAACCTGCTGCCTTCCCATCAACGACGTCACCGCGCTTGCGCAAAGCTACCCCGGTTGATCGTGTTTGCGCAGAATGCCGCTCCCTGTCTTGGGGAGCCCCACGGCCAGCCAGTCGTAGCAGCACCAATGATGCCTTTGACGACGAGTGTATTTCCAACGAATTTTCCTCTTTTTCACGAGTCGGCGCGACGACATGAGGCTGGTTTTCGCGCTCGGCCGGCTTTCGTTTTGGGCGGAGACATCGGCCTGTCGCGATCCGCTTCGGCGCCTCGTGCGAAAGCCACCTGGTGTCTCGCCGACAACCCCTCGCTCAAATTTCCGGCCCTGCACTTCCGGATCCGTACCTCGCTCTCCTCCGCGAACATGGCGAACCCATCGTACCCGGCCACGCATCCTGCTGGCCGCCACGAACGGTGCCCTCGCAACGGCGGCGTTTGTCCAATTATCAGAGGAGGAAAACACAACTGCTGGAGATACGGGGGAAAAGCGAATGCTGGAGGTTTCTCGGAAGGAGATTAAAAAGTCTGTGGATGAGGATGACCGCGGGCTCACTAAACTTCGTCGACAAGCCGTGTTGCTGGTTGATCTCTACATCTGGGAGCCCATCTGCACGGGAATTCGGTTTCTTCAGCTCTTTACCATCTTCGTTCCGGTTATCCTAACGGTTCCTGCCATATGGATCGGGAGGAGGCACCCCGACCGCGATAATGAGCGAACAGGCACTCTCTGGTGGTATGGTTTCCTAGTAAAGGCCATGGAGTGGGCTGGCCCTGCATTCATCAAGGTACGCACCTACAACCGATAGAGAGGGGTATCAATCTAACGTCTATGGCTCCAGCTTGGCCAGTGGGCTGCCTCACGAACGGATATCTTCCCCAACGAGCTCTGTGACATCATGTCTAAACTCCACGCTGACGCCCCTGCCCACTCTCTCCATGCTACCAAGCGGATCGTCCGGGATGCCTTTGATGGCCGTGATTTCAGCGAAATATTCGAGGAATTTGATGAAAAACCTTTGGGTGTCGGCGCAATTGCGCAGGTCTACAAAGCGAGACTTAAACCGGACGTGGCGGCACCCGGCGACGCCGATGTCCCAGAAGGCCCCTACGATCTTCGGCGTAATGTCCGCAGGAACGTCGAAACAGTTCTTAAACGTTCCCCAAGGCGTGTGCCTTCATCATACGTTGCTGTCAAGGTTCTGCATCCCGGGGTTGAGCGGACTGTACGGCGCGATCTCCGCATCATGCATTTCTTTGCCTCTGTTTTGAACGCAATACCCTCTATCGAGTGGCTCTCACTTCCCGATGAAGTTGAACAGTTCGGGGATATGATGAAGTTGCAGTTAGATCTGCGCATAGAGGCAGCTAACCTAACCATATTCCGCAAGAACTTCAAGGATAGGGCAACTGCCTGGTTTCCTTACCCATACACTGAATTCACCACACGGAATGTGCTGGTGGAGGAATTCGCGCACGGTATACCCCTAGCTGACTTCATCTCGAACGGGGGAGGTGCTTTCCAGCAAGATATCGCCTCCGAAGGTCTGGATGCATTCCTGCGAATGCTTCTTCTGGACAATTTTGTACATGCCGATCTGCATCCTGGCAACATCATGGTTCGTTTTTATGAAACTGAGCAACCAAGTCTCAGGATAGGCCGCAAGCACGAAGAGCCGCCTTCGGATAACAAAGACGATGTGACCGAACAAGTGCTCTCGCGCCTCCGGCCACTCCGGAAAGACCGAGATCTCTGGGCGGCGGAGCTGACCAAGATAGATCGCGAGGGATTCCGCCCGCAACTAATCTTCATCGATACCGGCCTTGTTACAGAGCTTAATGATACAAATCGTCGGAATTTCCTCGACCTATTCCGCGCTGTCGCCGAATTCGATGGCTACAAGGCTGGTCATTTAATGTGCGAACGGTGCCGGCAGCCAGATGCCGTTCTCGACCAGGAGGTTTTCGCACTTAAGATGCAGCACTTGGTCCTGGGTGTGAAGAGCCGAACTCTCGCCCTCGGCAACGTCAAGATTGGCGACATACTTCAGCAAGTCTTGGGCATGGTCAGGCAACACCATGTTCGGTTAGAAGGGGATTTCGTGAATGTTGTTATCAGCATTCTGCTTCTTGAAGGAATCGGGAGGACGCTGAATCCCGACGTAGACTTATTAAGCAGCTCTCTTCCTATTCTTAGGCAGCTGGGAGCACAAAGTGGCAAAGACATGGTTAGAGAAGGCGACTTTTCTATGCTCATGGTCTGGTTGGGACTCGAGACGAGAAGGTTCATGCAAGCCAGCATTGAAGATGTGAGTTTATTTCCCTGTCGTGCGGTTCATATCACGAAGCTGACTAGTCCATTCCAGGTTGAGCGCTGCGTGAAATACGATCTCCTCTCACCCAATGTGTAATAATAGCATTGGCGACCTCGGATCGGTTTTTGAGGTTTTGCATAGTCTACTGTATTCATGTCAGCGTGGGCAGCGCGAGATTCTGCGAGGATCTCGTTGATAGACTAGATTTATCCACATGTACGAAGAAAAACAGCATCCTTCATTTCTGATGTTGCCATCAAGGTTCATGACCGTTGGTCCGCTGCCAAAACGTTCCTCTTAGCTAGTGAGTCTGTGCGGGCTTAGTGTGGTAGGCCCGAGAAATGCGCGTCATTCCGGCGGAATCCGTGCAGTTGCCACTCACTGTTCAGTCGCTCGGCCCTTGGTCCGATTGTCGATGATTTTTTTTTTTCTTATCTCAGATTGTATCTCAGACGACAAACCCACGTCTTCACGCAACTTTTGCAGAAGAGCGGGCTGAAAAGAATATATTTTACTTCTCTTCACTCTCTTGAACCCTAGCAATGGGTTGGTTTTGGGCCGACACACCTTCCCCTTCGCCCGCGACAGTCGTGGGATCAAGGCCGCATGGGAACGGCGATGCATCTCCACCTGTCCGTACCTCCCCAACTGGCAATGCGGTGATTATCTGTCTAACATTCCTCGCCAGCCCAGCTGTCCAATGCACAAGCGCACCGCTGAAGCATTAAACCCTTCATCATGCGGCCGCCCATCCAATCCAGATCAAGCCTCGACGAAGCCTTCCTCCTGCCCAGTCCCTCACGGCAATCGCGAAGCTGCCCCTGAGCAACCCTCTACGTTTTCGAAGCTTAACCCCCTAAATTACATGTTCCACTCGATTTCACAAGCGCCCGCGCCGAATCAGAACTACGCTTTGCCCACGAGCCGAGACGAATCCACGATCCCCAAGGGTAGCGGGGATGGGAATTGGGAGTACCCGTCGCCGCAACAGATGTACAATGCGCTGCTCCGGAAAGGCTACACCGATACCGATATCACTGCGGTCGAGAGTATGGTTGCCGTGCACAACTTCCTCAACGAGGGAGCCTGGGCTGAGATCGTGGAATGGGAGCGTCGGTTTGGAAAGGGACTGTCGCGGGGCTGGGACGTCAGCAAGAGGGGCGAGGAGAATGCGCCGATGGCGCTCAGGCGGATAGAGGCGGCCGAGGGTGGCCCGGAACAGCCAACGCTCATCCGTTTTCAGGGGAGGCCCAAAGATATGACCCCTAAGGCAGCCATGCTTCAGGTGATGGGCTGGCTATATCCCGCAAAGTTTGAGTGGGTTCACAAGCTGCAGATTCTTCATGACGTTGACTCTGACCATGATGATAGGACTGAGCCACCATTTGATCGCCACGACTGGTTCGTTTCCAGAAAGGTGAATGGGGAGAGCAAGGAAGTACGTTATGTTATTGACTACTATTCTGGCCCCCCTGAGCCGACAGGAGAGCCCGTTTTCTATCTCGACGTAAGACCGGCCATGACCCCTACCGGGGCAGTCGAGCGTCTGATGCGATGGGGAGGCGACGTTTGGTGGAAGGCTTCGGGGGGGGAGGTCCGCGAGTCTAACGAGAAATGACGGCTGGAATGACTGCATTGAATGACCAGTCTGCAGACACGTAGAATCTGGCGTTCCCGGAGGTGTTGGTTGGGCATTGGCAGTGGGATCATGAGATGTTTTTCGCCTCGGCGTTGTTCTTACTCCACTTCTTATCGAAGACGACGACATGTGTACTGTAGGATAGACGGGGGCGAATGTAATGTATAGATACACATGCCAAAAGAATTGAACTGGCTGATCCACTCTATCGTTAAATCATCCGACCGTCCGAACAAACCACGGTTGAAGTGAGACTGAAGGAGTCGATCAATCGGACGTCTGCAGAACAGAATACTCCTTTCTCTTCTTTACCAAAGCAGCGGGTGTCTGGTATGGGTCAGTTTTTGTACCAAGCTCGATCTTGACGTCTTCCTCCCCAGCAAAGTCTTTGACCATGGAGACTGTTAATGTAGGACTTTGGATTCTCGATATCTCGGAGCCTCTAGCCAAGTCAAAGGGCACGGCTGTCCGAGAATAACTGGTAGACTTGCGAAACGATATGTTGTCACAGATTATTTTGCAATAACTATCATATTTCCCGTTTCTATTGCTTTGAAGACACATTCTATGAACCGGTCTGAAGTCCGATGCTAACAGCCTATCTTTTGTCCCAGTGCCAAGACTGGGAACCTTATCAAGCAAAACTTCCCATCCAGAGCTCCACTGTTTTGTCCGGCGCAAAGGCAAGGCCTCACCACGGCTTGCTCTGCAGCCTGCGCAACTTGACGGCGAGGCTCACGGCAATGACCGCTAATCCTGTTGAAGCCTCTTCCGCCGCCTACACGCGGTTACACGTTACCCCTCTCGACGCTGATCTCATCAAGGTGGTTCTGTCATCCGCACTCTTGCCGCGCGCTCGCAACATCTCGTACCACACGATTGAGACCTTCCCCGACAAACGATACGGCTTTTTGGAACTGCCCACCGAAGACGCCGATAAGCTCAGGAAGAAGCTGCACGGGTCGATTCTCAAGGGCGTCAAAGTTCGTGTCGAACCCGCAAAACCCTCCGACGAACCAACTCCATTGGGCGAAGCTGCGATGGCGAAGAACAAAGCGGAGAAGTCGAGAACGATCGACTCGGCGAGCGCTTCCAAGCCAAAGAAGAGGAAGCGCGAAGCCGAGCTCGAAGGTGTCGTTCTGGAAGAGGGGAGGAAAGTGAAGCGTGGCTGGACGGAGACTGCGGAAGAAGCCAAGGAGAAGGATAAGAAGGTCAGGAAAGACAAGAAGGACAAGAAGGAAAAGAGGGACAAGAAAGAAAAGAAAGAGGAAAAGGACTCCAAGAAGGAAAAGCAGGAGAAAAAGCGCACAAAGTCAAAATACACCGACCACCCGGAATGTCTGGTCAAGACGATCCTTCCTCCCAACGCTGTCGAGACAACCGACGCCGACTCGCATGGCAAGAAGAAAAAGAAGGGGAAATCCAGAGAGGTGGTGATTCATGAATTCGAAAGAACGGCCAAGTTTCCCACCTTCCTCAAAAGCACCACGACCACCAACCAGCAGCCGGCGCAGCTTGAGTTCGTTGAGGGGAAAGGATGGGTGGATGAGGAAGGCAACGTCGTTGAGACCGTGAAGAGCCGGCGGCCGGCGACAACAACGACGGCGAAAAAGACCGAAAAGCACAAGATACCGGAGGCTTCGAAGTCGGCATCAGAGGATGACAGTGAAGACGAGGAGAGCGATGATTCCGATAGTTCCCAAGCTGCTGAGGGTTCTTCGCCTAAACGCGCGCTAAAGGAAGGCGCCGAGTCTCCCGAGGAAAGCCTATTGTCTCCCAAGTCAGATGGCGCCCGACCCAAGTCTTCTGGCTCTACTAAGAGCCTTTCCATCAGGATTCCCCCGACGACGCCGAAGGAGTCCAAGGTGCACCCGCTTGAGGCGTTGTTCAAGCCCGCGCAGGCTGGTGGATCTACCTCCCCGGGCGATTCCAAGCCATTCACGTTCTTCGGCAACGCAGATTCGGAGCAGGAAGATGACGACCCGGATCGCACAATAACCAGCCAAGTGCCAATGACGCCTTTTACCCGCCAGGAATTTGAATCGCGAGGTATCAGAAGTGCGGCGCCGACTCCAGACACAGCACATCCTGGCCGGCGTTTCATTCCTTGGGAACAAGGGGAGGACGATATCGCCGAAGACGAGGATGAGGACAACATGGACACTGTAAAGAAGGATGGCGGGGACGAAGATCTGAGTGATGGCGAGGACCAGCCCATTAATCAGGGCACTGAAGCCCCCACAAGCGATTTCCAAAAGTTCTTCTGGGAAAACCGTGGAGATCTCAACCGATCGTGGAAGAAGAGGAGAAAGCAAGTTGGGAAGGAGAAGAGATATCGGGAGAACCGAGCCCGCATGTCTCGGGCCATTTAGCTTGTTGCTGTCTCCCTTGTTGATGTCGGGACCTTAGTGGGTTCGACCAAATACATTACATTACATGATTTGTGCCCAGGTGGCAACGACCCTGTCCCTCCCGTGAAATCTGATGTTCTGTGGGGCCGATTCTGGCCAGGAATATTGTGTCCTCCCGTCCCGAGTTCGTTTCTTCATTCTTCATATCCATCGTTACGTTCATTACTGTCGTTATGACTGGCCTGCCAGTCCGGCTTTCATCCAAACCACGCCCTTCCATCCCAATCCCGCGCCGTTACTCTTTCCGATTCCAAGCACGGCCGGCGAAACCCTTTCCTCCCTCCATCCCTCCCTTCCTTCTTCCCTCCTCTACTTTTTTCGATCCGCCTCCACCGCTCGAGTTTGTTGCGATCGCCCACCCACTCAATCTGGTCGCTTCCACCACAGCAACAAGACTTCTAATATTTTGTTGACCTCCGCGAGGGCCCCCATTCTCTCTCTACTTGAGCGTTCCCCGATGCAATTCTGGTGGTCCTTGCATTCCAAATCTAGTGTCTGCCGTTCCATTCAGCGACTCACTGGCACTTCTTGCTGTTGTACTTGTTGCGGTTACTGCTGGCGTTGGGTGTCTCGGCTTCGTCCTTGGCTCTTTTGCTTGGGTTGCTACGTTGCTTGGGTCGCTTCGTTGCCGTGGTTGGAGACGTCTGTGGACTCCTTGTCTCTCTGTCGTCCATCGAGATGGAGACTCTGAAGAAGCAACCTCCCAGCCCGGTGCGAACGAATCCTGCTACCTGGTCGATCTTGATCTTGTCTGCCGAGAGGACGGGAAGACTGGCTGAGAATAAGAAACCACCCAGGCGCGATCCACCCTGCCGGTCGAGCGAACGATCCTGGTGGTCAGGCGAACGAAGATTCTGAATGAGAAACCTCCCCAAGCCTTGCTTTCTGAGACGAAGACCGACCCTGGATAAGAAACCTCCTGGTGCGAACCAACCCTGGTGGTCGATCTTGTCTGGCGAAAGGCAGTATCCTGGCTGGACTCGCCGTGGGATCTGGCTGGTCCAGAGGGCTGGTTCGGTCGGTAATCGACCAATGCGGCTGGCTAGCTGGGGACTTGGCGCTAGTTTTGGCTTCATCCACCAAAATTCGACCCGGGATTTCTTCGTCTGCGACACGTCGACTGCTTGTCGCGCCTCCAGGTCAGGAGGGAACACTGGTCTTTTCTCGTTGGGATTCGGATGGGGAGCTGCCGGGAGTCGACACTTATTTCTTGGGCGAACGGGGCCAGACGTGAAGCCAGATAGGTTGCCGGACCTCGGCGGGAGGTACTGGAGGTCCTTTGGCTGGTCCCCATCGTATCTGACCAGCTCGGTCTCCTGTGTGTCTGATCGAGATTGGCTTCAATAGCTCGGACAAAACTGGAAACCATGCGAGCAGCGAGTTCTGCGTCGCAAAGGTTTAGAGGGCTAGGCCCTTTCCCTTGTCTTTGCCCTTGCCATTGTCCGCGGGTGAGCTCTCGATGCTGGAGGCACCGCTGCTCCCGATTGAAAATCGGTCGTCAACGTCGTCTCCGGCATTGAGGGGGTCGGGAAGGATGGGGGCGGCCGCAGCCACAGTCTGTGCGCTGCTGGGTCCAGCTTCCTCCTCACCGGACAAGACCCAATAGGGACTGGCCCGCGGGAGAAAGCTGGCTCGCGCCAGCTGCGACAGACTGTGGAGGTTACCCTCCGCACCGGAGCGGGATTCGATCCCAATCTCCGGCGTCGTTGCCCGCAGCAGGTTACGCTGGGACAACGAGGCTTTGGCCGCCGTGAGATCCCTTCCCTTCCCTTTCCCCATGCCCGTGCCCTTGGACGCCGCCCTCTTCAGGCCGTCCCAAAGCATCGACGCGTAGGTAGTGCGAGGGGCATCAGTCCCCGCAGCTACCGCGGCGCCTGCTTCTGCCTCACCGCGTCCGGGGACCCCCGAGCCCAGAGAAAGCGGGATGGTGACCATGCTGCCTTCGCGTATGGCACGATCATCACCCCCGGCAGTGCTAGCGCCAACACCGACAGACCTCGAGACGTCGCCGCCTCGCTGCCTGAAGATGCGCTCCTCCAAACCCTCGACATAGCGGCGGAGACGAGATTCGTCTTTGACGAACTCGCACCACGCTCTGTCGTCGTCGCCGTCGTTGTCGCCCGTTAGGTTGCCATCAACGACGACGGGGGGTAACGGCGGTAGCTCCCGGTCACGGTGGGCCATTTCGATCCAGGCCTCCTCCTCGTCTCGCCGAGCCTGCCGAGCCTGACCACAGCCCCGAGTACAGACGATCAGCAGCACGCCGCAACTGGAGACCAGTGCGGAGCAACCGCTGGCCGCGACTGCGAGGTAGTGGGCTAGGTCGGCAGCTCCAAAGTACTCGATCTGGTCTGCCATGCCCGTGAGGGTAGAGGACAGAGCCAGAAGCGAGACCAGGAGCAGCCCGGCTGAGACCCAGAGTCCGACTGTCCCAGCCCACCCTCGGCTCCAACGTCCAAACTGCCCATAGACAGAATGGTTATCGGTGCCTACGGTGCGACTCGACGTCAGGCGGCCATGGCGGAGTCGGGGTCCCCGGCGGATCGACGCTGCGTCCGGGAGTGGAGTCGACAGACGATCCGACACAAAAGTGTCGGCGTCGCCAACCGATCCACGACGCCCCATCTGCTGCGACGATTCAGCGACCAGGGCACCCGAGTTCCGGGTCTGCGGACGAAGCCCCTCTGTCCCCGGCAAAGACAGCAAGCCCTCAGCAACCGGGAGATCGAGAATATCTCGAACCCCTTCGTGCCTCGGGTCGCCATCCTCGAAGGGTTGGAAGAGGTTCGCTGTTCAAAACTCAACGTCAGTATGCCAAATTTCAGCCTTGAGTTGGGATTGCGCTGATGGGTAGGGAGAGAGCGGGAGGGTAAACATTTGGGAAATCATCCAGATAGCTCGTCGTACTGGGGTGTCCGACAGGGAGATTTTGGCGATTGAGTGAAAGTTGAGGAGGGAATTCCAACCAACTTCTTCGCCCAGCACCAGGGCTTTATTTCGGTTTCTTGTGGGATAGTAAAAGGGACAAGACAGGAAATACATGGTGTTTTTCCTTCGCGCCCATCGAGGTAAGGTAGAGAGAGGGGGGGTAAAACATTTGAGGGGAAATGAAAGACAAGACCAAATTTCTCGGGGCTGACTGAGCAGACTGGACTGGATTCGAATCGGATCGACGCAACACTTACCTCGCGGACCATCGACGGGACGGTCAAACACGGAGACCGACGCTCCTCCTCTGGTGATGTCCACCCCAGGGGGATCAGCCCTGGTGGTGGTGTTGGTAGTGGTGCCACCACCGCTGCCTTGGGTGAGGGCGGCGGCGGTGGTGGCGTCTCTGGCGGCGGAAGCTTGCATTTTGAATTTTTGTCTGGTGGTTTCCTGTTTGTCAGTATTTCCATGCTTGACACAAGGATAGGGAGGTTGGTTTGTGGCTGTGGTGGTGGTGATACCTACGTTTCAATCTTGCCAGATGGTTGAAGAGGAGAAGAGAGAGAGGAGGGGCGGAGGGGAATTTGAAGCAGTAGGTGTGTGCAAAAACGGGGCGGAAGCGTCCGGAAGCGTGGACATCAAGCCCCCGGGCACCTTCCGGGGACCCGCCGATGACATCGGGGGTTGCTCTTTCCGTAAAAGGAATCGCCCAGCAGCATCAAGTGCGGCTTGGCCGTGCCTGTGGACAGGAGCACATGGGATTCACACTGGCTATAGAGTGTGTGAGGATGAGGGTTCTGGCCATCGATGCCCTGGATCTCTCTGGGTGATCAAAGAAAGACCAAGATTGGTGCCTTCACCCTCAGGTCTCGCCCTTTATGAAGCTCCGCAACAGTCTCGAAGCAACGACTGGGACGCCTGGGGCCAGAGCAATTCATCGGAGACTGGACCTATGTATGCGCGGAGAGAACCATCACGTCCATCAACCAGATTCTCTGGAACCAGTCATGAGACAAGAGTCAGTTGACAGCACAAGAGGCGGACACATTGGGCGTCGTGATAAACACGTAGATATGTGAGCAGGTCGCTACGCTGAATGAAGAAACCTTGGCTTTGAAGCTTGAAAGATATATCAGGAGACTAGAGATATTTACGATACTTTCTACGTTCATGTTTACGGGGTGAAAACAGCATCATCAAAGACTGGTATCGGGGGGTAGGGATTGGCCGAACGCGCCTGGGATTGGAATCGGTCAAAGAGATTTACGAGAAGAATCACGGTAAACTACCTACCTATCTATCTTGGGTTGGTTCTTCGTTGTTTGCCTCTTTGAGCGGGGATCACCACCATCTGTGAACTCAGAAGTATACTCACAAAGGTACCTATCTACCTAGGTATCTTGCCTTGTGCTCTCCTAAAATTGCCAGTGATGGAGTAGAGAAACAAAGATGACGGATTAATCCAAGAACTGCACCGCACGCAATATTAACATAAAGATGCCAGGAGAAGTTGCCAGAAGAAGTTGCCAGGAGAAGACGTCATGAGAACATAATGATGCCAGGAGAGGTTGCTAGGAGGGTTGCCAGGAGAAGCTGCCCAGATAAGTCCTACCATATTATTCGAACCAGTAGACCAGACCAGACCTCAAGAGTGTAGTTGTCTTGCCGTTTCACCCAACCATCAATACTACGCTGTGCGACACAGTCAGACACCTTCGCGTACTCCAGTCTTGATTGTCCTAGGCGGAAAGGCCCACTCCAGTATGTCGGGTTCAGCGGTGAGGCCGTCGTCTGGTTAACATTAATTGTAAAGTGTGTTTATTTGTCAAAGAGGTGAACAGATAGCATGAAGATTGAAGGAAGGGATCTGGTGGATTTGAGTGACCTATCTACCTACCTACCTAGACAAGACCACAAGACTTCTTGATGCGAACCGACGTGCCAAAATGAGGATCACATACAAGCACAAGCACCTTTAACAAAATGAACATCAAGACAAGTATGCCTAGGTCTGCTAAGTAGGTACCTACCTACCTATAAAAAGACACGAACAAGTAGACATTGACCCAAAACATGATCACCACAAGCAAGAAACGACCTATTCAGCCTGTTGTGAAGCAAAAAACAAGATTGCTGTTGCCCGGTATTCTCATGTCACCGCCCACCCACCTCGGCTATTCCCGCAGGTTTACCTAGTGCCAGGGTCCCCACCAGAGTCTGGCTGACAATGTTTGCTGCATGTATTTCTGGATGACAGATGGATCCAGCTGGTGAATTCAAGTTTGCCCTGACAGGAGGAAACTTGTCGATTGCAGCATATTGAGCTGGATTAAGGATATATACAGTAAAGTGCCTGCTTCAATGGATGGCAGATGGGGGTTGCTAACCGAGTGTTTGTCATGTTTGTCGTGTGTTTCTTAGGTACCTTCCTAACCAGACCTTAGGTAGGTTGACCGGCAGCTCCCGTACGGCAACAAACGCTATTTTGGGTCAAAGGGTTTGGGCTGGGGAGAACCGAGGACGAGCGAGAACGGGAACAGGATCACCTACCCACCCACCTACTCACCTGTTTCAAGATCCAGTTTTGTGGTTTCTTTGGTCAGGCTAGGTCAGAGAGGACGTTCAGCTTTCCTACCTACCTACATCTACTTGCCACTTCCATCTCCAAAAAAACAAAAAAAAAAAGGGCTACGGATCTCGAATTTCCGAAATGACACAGCACTTCTTCAGACTCCCGTCACAGCATCTCGAGGCCACACCACGGCAAGTGCCGGTTCCTCCCTGGTGGCGCGCCTCCGAGACAAGGGGTCTGCACCGTTGCTGCAAGGGCAAAGAGACAAAAGCTTCAGGCACCCCGGATTGCATCAGCGGGACGGGGACGGGAGACTGGGGTGGCATCAGCCCTTGAGGGATCCGTGCGCGCCACAGCCAGTGACCACAGCAGGCGGGTGGACCCCTTTTCTCTCCCCCACAGTTGGACACTCGCTGGCAGACTGACGCCTGTGAAATACCAAGGCAATTGGCAACGCGGAATCCATCGATTTGATCGTTTCTGAGCGGGCTTTTCTAGCTCTACATTCCAAAGGGAGGAGCTGCGTAAAACTCTGCCGTTTTCTGGCTGCGCCAGCTCTCCTCGCTCACATTTTACTTGGGCTTTCGCAACTGCAAAACTCGAGTCTTCTCTGCCGTGCTGAAACATACTCCATCACCCATCCCGGAAACCCGGCAACCTCGTACTGTCTGGAACCAGATTCTCATCGAGCGTGGAGATACACAGGCCTCCCCACTCATGCAATCGATGCACGCCCAGCAGATGCCGCCCGTTTCTCATGCGACAACCCGGAACCGCTCCCGGGCGCCAAAACCCGGATCCGATGGCCCCTCTCTCCTCAACTCCTCCCGCACCTTTTTCGATCCTCACTTCTCCACTTCTCGGTCCACTGGTTTGCCGATCGAATCGCTGCCCCATTCATTCACATCAGCACATCTTAAGAGAGTGTTTCTATTCGCGTCTATCTTTCTTTTCCCCTTTGGCTATCTGACACTCTACCGTGGTTTGCTTTTACCTGCAATAATTCCCCACCAGGCTTTGCAATGGTCAAAGCCAACTCGGAACTCGGGTCGCTTTCTGTTATGTTGTGTGCAGTCGCAGGCGCTTGTTATCCGTTAACATCTGTTCTTTGGAAACCTGCGGTCAGCTCCATGGGATTAAAATTACTTCCGTCTCTTCTTCACGCGCACACTCGTCCGAGTGGGTGCGTGTGCTCGTTCCCTCGTTGCCACGAACTCGTCTGATCAGACTGGTGATCATGGTTACAGCCTTCGTCTGAGCTGGACAAGGCTGCTGCTACTCTCTGGTGGCTGACTTGGCAACCTGGGGACCATCAAGTTCCTTGGCCATTCTTTTCACTCTGCACTTGCCCACCCATCCCATCCGTACTCTTGGTCTAGTTTTTTCGGCCTCGGCTCTCAACCAGCTGTTGTTGAGTATCTGTCAAGTCTTGGGTGCGAGATGGCATTGCGTGCTTTGCGGGCTGGCGAACCCGCGTTTCAATGCAAATACCTAATGTCAGCCGTTTCTATTATGTCGACCTCACGGAGACATGTTTTGGACGTCCCCGCTGATCATATAGTCCTTGATCTAAGACGGCAGGCAGCATCCGGTACCCCCAAATCTCCTCAGCCATCTGCAGGGCCAGGATCTCTGTGAACGACGAACTGGTTCTGTCTTGGCCATGTAGATCTGCTACGGCAGCTCTGGTCCTGGCGCTAGAGCGGGTTCTCATGACCCGCCTGATCGACCGCCATGTGTCGCTGCTGGGCGACGTCCTCAGGGTGACCATGTGAGCGAAAGATGTATATATGTCCTCCGCATCTACACAAGCGTGACCCGGAGTAGTAGCCGGCTGGTGTTGTTCTCTGATCTTGAAGATCACCGCTCGAAGTCGAGCCTGTCTCCCTCGTGTCTCCTCAGAGCAGCTCTCAACATGCGTCCTTGGACAGTCTCGGCTTGTCTGAGACAAGTGGTTCTCTTCTCCAGCCTGGCTGCTGCGACTCCTCACCCGAGGAACGAACCATCACCATCACCATCACCAGCAGCAGCAAGTTGCAACACACCCAGTAACAGAGCATGCTGGACGGAAGGGTTCGACATCAACACAGACTGGGAGACCAAGACTCCTATCACGGGGGTAACACGCACAGTTGGTGATATCTGGATCAAGCTTGATCAACGGCAGCTAACTGAGCCATGTATAGTACACGTTGACCATTACCGAGGTGGACAACTATGTCGGGGCAGATGGCCAGGTGAAGGAGAAAGCAATGTTGATCAATGGTATGTAGACCCGGACGTGTGTTCAAACCTGGAGGTGATGCTAACAAATGCTAGATCAATTTCCTGGTAAGACTGGTGCTGCTAGGTCCCAAGTAAAGGCGCTAACCATGTCCTTGCGTTCAGGACCAGTGATCACAGCAGGTGGGATTCATCGATCTGCGAGTCCAGTCACACTGTTTGCTAACAACGCTCGTGCAGATTGGGGTGACAGGGTCAATATTACTGTCATCAACAAACTGAGAGCCAACGGGTGTGTTCTTCTCATGAGCCGCTGCTTGCTAGGACCAGTCTAACAATGACAGAACCTCGATCCACTGGCATGGGATCAGACACTTGAACAGCAACATCAACGACGGCGTCAGTGGTGTAACGGAGTGCCCCATACCGCCCAAGGGTCGCAAAACGTACACATTTCTAGCCACACAGTACGGAACTTCTTGGTATCACTCCCATTACTCGGCGCAATATGCCAACGGCATCACGGGCTCCATTCTTATCCGGGGGCCATCATCATTGCCATATGACATTGACCTTGGTGTATTCCCCATCTCAGACTGGTACTATGGCTCGGCGGACAACCTTTTTGCGCGTGTCAACAATCCGAACAATCCCTTCATCCCAGGATTTCCGGGGTCTCCGCCACCCAGCTCCAACATCTTTCTCAACGGTACCAATATTAACCCCAACGGCACCGGCGGGGACTATGCCAAGGTTGTCTTGACACCCGGGAAGAGACATCTCCTGCGGCTGATCAACCCCAGTGTGGACAATGGTTTCACGGTATCCATTGTTGGCCATACCATGACGGTTGTTGCCAACGATTTTGTCCCCGTCAACGCCTACACCGCCCACTACCTCCACCTGGGAATTGGAGCTCGCTATGATGTGACGATTGACGCAAGCCAGCCCATCGGCAACTATTGGTTCAACGTCACACTCAGCAAAACGGGGGGCTGTGGCGCATCCAACAACCCGCACCCAGCTGCCATTGTGCGGTATGCCGGCGCGGGAGACACCAACCCTACCGATCCCGGCGTCGAACCTCCCGACACATTTTGCGCAGACAATACTGATCTCGTCCCCATTGTTCCACGCCAGGCGCCGCGGGAAAAGTTTACCGGCATTGGTGAACAGTCTCTGGCTGTCACGCTGGCTGTCGATGCCGCTGCTAGTAAAGTGTTTTGGAAAGTAAACAACACTGCCATTGATGTCGTTTGGGAAAAACCCACGCTGGAGTTCATCCGGGAGGGCAACACTTCATACCCGGCGGCGAGCAATGTGCTTACTATTCCTGATGAGAGCGAGGTATGTACCTACCTACCTACCTACCTACCTACCTACCTATGCTGTGGCCACCCATGGTTTTTTTGTCCCATGGTTGGTTGGTTGCTGACTTAGAGACTCAATTCGTAGTGGAGCTTCTGGCTTGTTCAGAACCTATCGCCAATCCCACATCCTATTCATCTTCACGTAAGGCCTTCCCTCCTCTCCTCCTTTCCTCCCCGACCAAGATACAATAACTAACCACTGCAAAAATGTAAACAGGGACACGATTTCCTCATACTCGGCCGTTCCCCTGCGCCTACAAACCCACTCCCCCCCAGACCCGATGCAAAACCAACCATGTTCAATGTGCAAACGGATCTCGGCTCTCTACGATTCGATAATCCCCCACGACGGGACGCAACCATGTTACCAGCGTTTGGGTGGCTCGCTGTGGCTTTTCGAAATGATAATCCTGGCGCCTGGTTATTTCATTGTCATGTTGCGGTATGTAAAACCTGTTTATTTTTTTTTTGTCTCTCCAGTCTGTCTCTTTCGCTTTTCTTTTCTTTTAACTGTTGCTTTTGCTTTTGCCATACCTACCCTAAGCAAATATCTTGTGGATAGATAGTACTGTGCTGACGTTGCGTTCAATATCTAGTGGCATGTTAGCCAGGGATTCAGCGTGCTGTTCCTCGAAAAGATCAAAGACATTCCAAAAGTTATGGATCTCGGCAAGTTGGACCGGAATTGCAAGGCGTGGAATGAATACGTCCCAAATAACCCCTTCCCGAAACCAGATTCGGGGATATAGTGATGCCTCACAAACTTTTCTTTCTTCTAATATCAATAGTTTGTCCCATAATGGAATACATAATTTACTCTGAAGAGTTCGGCGAGCGCGGGGGAGCAGAGTCACGAGGAAAGTATCATGGGAAGACAAAGTTGCAAACTGAATGTGCTCAAGTAAGGCAGGTCAACCCTCTCTCAAGCTCTTTTTATTTCTACCTGGAACTTCGCAGCCCAATCTGTAAATTCGTCCTTTTCACCATCCCACCGGCGATTGAGAAGTTCAGACACGGCAAATGCGTCAAAGAAACATTCATCCATCAGCCGGTCAATCTCGGTCGTGTCTAGCTCGTAAAATGCCAGCGCGAGGCTCCCAAACCGGTCAGGTATCCTCTTCAATAAGTTCATTACCTCGTCCAGTCGGCTGGGTGTTGATGATCCAACGTCTGGAGGCTGCTGGGGTAGAATCTTGAGTCTCCTCTTCACCGTCGCTTGGTATAGCAATGTAGTGAGGCGTAACCTCCTTAAACACGACTCCAGTCGTTCCCTTATCTTGTCTGGGTCGTTGCGGGGTATGTATCGCTGCGAGTTCATCAGGTCATCGAGCATATCTTGTGTGGTTTGCGTGGTCGAGATCTGCGCACTTCCCAGACCTTGCGTTACCTCGTCGACTCCATCCGTTTCTGTATTATCCTCGTCGTCCTCTTCATCTTCCTCCCCGGTCTCTTCACCCCACTCCTTGAGCTCCTCCATGACATCTTTCAAGGTTTCCCTAAGCTGCTCGACATTGTGTATCAAGTTCCCAGCAAACCCTCTTTTCGCAAAAGTGATGATATCGTCACAGGCCGACCATAGTACGGCTGTCGCGGCAATACTGCCCTTCCCTGCTGCCGCTCCTACCGAAGCATTCTTCTTCGCATCGGAGAGGGCCTTGCCGTCTTTTGGGATCTTGGACAGAAGCTCCTTTAGCTCTTTCAAGACGCGAGCAATCCGCCAAGCAAGCTCCTGTTGAATTACTTTTGTGTATCTCTCAGGTCTGCAAAGTTGAGCGGCGGAAGCCAGAACAGGGACTGGTTCACCGACGAGTTCGCGGATAACTTTGGTAATGGCGGTTGGAGTGAAGGGTTCATTGATGATGAGGAGGGATATCTTGGTCGAGTGTGCCTTAATGAGGGTTGCGGAATCGTGGGCTAAGGAGAGGACGCTGATCGAGTCGTTGTTCTTGCTGCTGTTATCCTTGGCACTCGAGTTGCCGGCTTCTTCAGTGCTGTTGCCGGCGGCATCGTTTGCGGTTTGGTGCGAGGAGAGCCCCGCAACGGTGCTCTCGAGCTGGCTAATCAGGGCGACCGCATTAGCGACGACAGATTCGAGCTCTGCGAGTGACGATTCGGGTGCCATATTTCTATGGGAATTTTCAGGAAATTGTTTGGGTAGGGTATCCTGCGACTTGCAGCCCAACTTGAAGTTTTAGCTGTTTTCCGTCAAGAAATATCCGTGGTGGGGTAATCTGAAGCTGCGGAAGGTACGTACCTCGATCGAGGGGTTGGTGGGGCAGGCTCTTGGCAACTCCTCCAACTGCCGACGGACCGCCACGTGATTCAGAAGCTCCTGACAGCTGGCAGAGTGTCTCAAGTTGGCAAGCTGTCCTGTGTCCGCGTCTCGAGTTGCGAACCGACTGAACAAGGGGCAGCAAGCACACCTCTTCTGCCATTGTTGCCGGCAATTGCGAGTAAAACCGACACAGGTCACAATGCGACGTATAGACGCGCTGGTGCTCTTGAGCGCCCTCTCCCAGGGCAAGATTGCCACTGCCAAAGGACTTCCCCGAGGCGTGGGCCCAGAGTGTAAGCCACCTACTGGAGCTCGAGCGTTGCGCTGTGCTTCATGGCCCAAAGCTCGATCGACGTCACCACAGCCCCAGGTGCCACGCGCTGAGGCTTGCCCGATTGCGCCTCTGGCCATCTGATTTTGTTCAATTGGCCTAATTCATCATGTCAGAACTTGATCCAGCAGCTAACATTCACAGTTGCTCGGTTCTACGAGGTCAAAGGATCCTTCAGATGTATCGACACCCCCTCCATAACCCTCAGCCCATCCCAGATCAACGATAACTCCTGCGATTGCCCCGATGGCTCGGACGAACCCGGCACCGCTGCCTGCTCCTACTTGGACAGTCTCTCGCCTGAGCAGCCCCTCCCCGGCTCAGTGACGGGCACAACCAACACCACAACTAGCCTGCCTGGGTTCTGGTGCGAAAACAAAGGACACATCGGCAGCTACGTTCCGTTCATGTACGTCAATGATGGCATTTGCGATTACGAGCTATGCTGTGATGGCAGCGAGGAGTTTGCCCATGTCGGTGGCGTCAAATGCGAGAACCGCTGTGCTGCCATTGGCAAGGAGTATCGCCGCGTTGAAGAGGAGCGGAGGCAGAGCAAGGAGAGGTCCGCCGCACGCAGGCGCGCCCTTGTCACGGAGGCCTCTGATTTGCGTGGCGGCGTTGAGGTCAAGATTGCTTCCCTGAAGAAGGAGATAGCGCAGCTCGAGGTCAAGAAGGCGGAGCTGCAGAAGAAGTTTGAGGAGATTGAGCGCTCCGAGAGGGGCAAGGTCGTTAAACCCGAGGGCGCCCAAGGCAAGCTCGGCATCCTTTTGGGGCTGGCGAAGAACAGGGTTTCTGAACTCCGTAGCACCCTGGACAAGGTCATGGACCAGCGTGACGATTTGCAGGACAAGCTTGATCAGCTGGAGGAGATCTTGAAGTCATTGAAGGATGAGTATAACCCCAACTTCAACGACGAAGGTGTCAAGGCTGCCGTCAAGGCCTATGAGGATTACGCTGCTTCGGGCGAAAGCGAGAAGAAGTCGGAGGTAACTGATGGCGAGATCCTGGATGTTCTCAAGGAAGATGGCGAGGTTTCCGGTATCAACTGGGCCGAGTTTGAGGGCGAAGACGAGACCAAGAGTGATGTCGATATCCGTATGTCACTTGAATTGCCCATGGGGAAACACGTGCTAATTTTTGGCAGTCTACAACCTGGAGGCGTATCTCCCAGGCTTCCTCCGCGACTACCTACACGAGAAGCTCATCCTGCTCCGTATTTGGCTCATCCAGAACGGCATCCTGGCTGATAACCCGACTAGCAGTGGCGAGACCCGTCTCGTCACGGCTGCTAGGGAGGCGGTGGAAGCCGCCAAGAATGATCTGAGCTCTAAGACCTCCGCTTTGGAGCAGGAAGAAAAGGACCTTGCTAAGGATTATGGACCGGATGGCATCTTCCGCGCGTTGAAGGGCAAGTGTGTTTCTACCGATGTTGGCGAGTACGAGTACGAGCTCTGCTGGCTTGACAGGACGACACAGAAGAGCAAGAAGGGCCACGGCAACACAAGCATGGGTAACTTTGAGCGCATCGACAAAGAACTTGCGGACGAGGAGGAGCGGGCCGATGGCAAGGGCCTGGGCAAGGGTCACAGGATGGTTCTGCGCTACGAGAACGGTCAAGGCTGCTGGAACGGGCCCAACAGGCGAACCGACGTCTGGTTGGCTTGCGCTGAGAAGGATGAGCTCTGGCGGGTGAGCGAGTCTGAGAAGTGTGTCTACAGGATGGAAGTCGGCACACCAGCGGCTTGCGACAATCTGCCCAATGCGGGTGGAAAGGATGAGCTTTGATGAGGAAACTGGGGTTGGCCATGAATGTCAGATATACATACCTGTACCGTTTGGATTTAAAACTGGGAGCTGGCGTCTTGCGAGGCGGGAACTGCGAAGAAGGTTAAGCCTATACATGTTCAATACACTGATCATGCAGAATATGGTGCCTTGAGAAGTTGGGACAGGGGTATCATTTCATTCATTCAACGCTGAGACGCACCGGACCCAATATGCGGTATCACTTCGCTGCGGCTAGCTTACGCAGTCTGTTTCGCTCTTCTTGCTCCGCCAAAACTTTTGCGGTAAGGGAAGCCGTCATGGCATTGTTGATACCACTCACCCGGCTGGAGATGGATGCTTTTACCGTCTCCACGACTGTCTGTTCCTTTTCTTGACCTTTCTCCTTTTTGTTCTTCTTTGCAGAGTTATCATCGCCATTCTGTTCCTCTGCCTTGCGCTTCTTTTTACCCCCACTCTTGTCTTTTTTTAGGCCATGTGTCAGGCCTTTTGACTTGAGGTCTTCCATCCTGTTTACCATCTTCTCAACATCGGCCTCCTCGGTAGGTAGAATCGGGATGATGTCTCTGCGGTCAAACAATTCGCTGCATTCCGGGCAGGCTTCTTCTTCTATTTGCTTGATAGCGGCCTCGGCCAGAACGTGCCCACAGGGAACGATGTAGACTGCTCGTGTTGCAGGACCCAGCTCCTTCAGCGTGACAGGGCACGCCCATATTTCTTTCCCCTTGGTTCCTGGTGGCGCATAGCGTTTAAACTTGAGCTTGACCACATCACGTAGGGATTTGATGCCAGTGGACGAGAAGCTATACTCAGGTGGTTCGCCGTTCGTAGCGGCGAGTGGCGGGGCTTCGGTGGCGTCTTCGTTTGGCATTAGCGCATTGAGAATGGATTCGTAATTGTACAAACGCCCCCGCCAGTCGGAGACGAGGTTCTCCATGTCGAATTTATGGGAGGTGAGAGGATCGTAGGTCCAAGCATGGCTGAGGTTTTCGCGCGCAGTCGCTTTGAGTTCGCTCACGGTTGGTGCACGCGCTGCTGACTTTACGAGTTCCCGCCGCGTCGGGATGGAGCCACCGTCGTTACCCATTGTGTGGTGGGGAGTTGGAAGTCTTTTCAGAAAGTGAATGAGAGAGGCCTCAGTGCGCAGGGGGCGGCGATCCGGGACAGTGGTGGTGAATGAAGCTTTGGTGGACGGTGATGCAGTGGTTCTGGTGAAGGGATGCAACGGTTGCCGAGACAAGCCCCCTGATAAGATACGTAGCCTAGTCTCCGAGCTCATGCGGGTCAGCAGCACTTTTGCCCCACAATGGACATGAAGGCGAAACCAGGCTTCCAGAACCCGCACAGTCAGCCCGGGTTACCGCGCAGCCGCATCTCGCAAAGCGTCGTCAATCTGCGGGCAAGTTATCCCCATATCATCATTTCCCTTGTGTCGCTCTTCAGAGCTGGCATCAGTGTTTTCCCACCCGAGCATAGACACCTCTCGCGCGCAACTTCATCCCTTGCGCTCGGCGCCGACCCGAAACAAATAAGCAAAAGTTAGGGTTCTGTGCTCGGCGCCGGCCCGCGACAAACAAACAGAACTAAGGGTTCGGACGCGCCGCCCACTCCTCATCACCCCGTCACTAGCCGGAGAGCAACATTTTCCCCAAATTCAAAACACTACAGGATCTCTAGAAGCACCCCGACCCCTCAGCAACTTGCTCACCAATCGAGCATGGGGTCTGGGTAACTGGTCTGGCGCTGACGAGGCTATCTGTTGCTTTCCAAGGGGTCGAAACGGTTGTCGGTCAAGATGTCGTTGCCTAAGGAGCAGGCGTCTGCTGCGCTGGAGCAGTATATAAAAGATGTTCGGAATCGGTAGGTTTGTCCGCTGCTCAACGGCCTGTTTCACCCGGCCCAACTCAGCGTCTAGCTCCAAGTCTTTCCCTTGCACCTCGAGTGTCTTGCTCTGTCGCCGTGGCCGTCAGCTAACATGTCGGTCCCAGCAATCTTCCGGAGGATCAGAGGAAGCGCGCAGCGCGTCAAGTTAGAGACCTGGTCAACATTGCAAAGCAAGGTGAGTTTCGTTGGCGTGGGAATGTTCCCACTCTTCGCCCCCCGCCTCCCATCGGTAGTATGCTAACCGTTGAAAAGAAATGGGCGCCGAGCAGTTTCAGCTTTTCTTCAATGTCGTCAACCAGAGAAACATGTCCCTAATCCAGGGCGCCGATGGGTACGATCGGATAGGCGGAGTCTACATCCTCGATGCCTTGGTCGATTTTGATGGCGTGGACCCAGCCATGAAGTACAGCAGGTTTCAACAATACATCGGCACTATCCTGCGCGGAAAAGATGCTACGCCAATGCAGCCGGCGGCCATTGTCTTGGGGAAGCTCTGCAAACCTGGCGGCTCCTTGATCTCGGAGCTCGTTGACGCCGAGGTCCAGACCGCTCTAGAATGGCTGCAGTCGGACCGCATCGAAGAACGGCGATACGCGGCTGTTTTGGTCCTACGAGAGCTTGCGAGAAATGCGCCGACACTCATGTACTCGTACGTGGGGTTCGTTTTCGACCAGATTTGGATCGGCTTGCGCGACCCACGACAACTGATCCGGATCACCGCGAGTGAGACGGTCAGCGCCTGTTTCAAAATTATAAGGGAACGCGACCAGGATATGAAGAAAGAATGGATGGATAAGATGCTTGCCGAGGCCGTCAAGGGTCTCAAGACCAATACGGTCGAATCGATCCACGCCTCCTTGTTGGTCATCAAAGAACTGCTGGAGCAGGGCGGCATGTACATGCAAAAACACTATCAGGAGGCCTGCGACATTGTCTTCCGCCACAAGGATTGCAAGGACAACGCCATCCGGAAAACCGTCGTCGTCCTCATCCCTGATCTGGCCAACTACGCTCCGCAAGAATTCGCCCAAACCTATCTCCACAAGTTCATGGTCTATCTCTCGGGAATGCTCAAGAAGGAGAAGGATCGCAATGACGCATTTCTGGCCATCGGCAACATCGCCAACTCAGTCAAGAGTGCCATTGCGCCATACCTCGATGGCGTCCTGATCTATGTGCGGGAGGGTCTCAGCCTCCAATCCCGTAAACGAGGGTCTGTTGACCCTGTGTTTGACTGCATCAGCCGCCTTGCGGTCGCTGTTGGACAGACGTTGAGTAAATACATGGAGGCGTTGCTGGATCCGATCTTTGCTTGCGAGCTAACCCCGAAACTGACCCAAGCCCTGGTTGACATGGCATTTTACATTCCCCCAGTGAAACCCACTATCCAGGAACGTCTGCTTGACATGTTGAGCAAAGTCTTGTGCGGCGAGCCTTTCCGGCCCTTGGGCGCACCACACCCGAACAGCTTATCGGCCATTCCGGTCATCCCAAGAGATCCCAGGGACCCTTCGGTGCACGAGAGAGGCAGAGCAGAGGTCAAGCTAGCCTTAAATACACTCGGGAGCTTTGACTTTTCAGGTAAATATCCTTTTTTATAATAACCCCATCCCGTCTTCCTGTCCTAATTCGCCTTCGGGCAAGAGTGTTGTGAAACGGCGGGGCGGTCGTCCCGGCGCGCCCCTTGGATACCCCTGAAAAGACCCTGAGCTCACCAGTCAACCAGGCCACGTTCTGAATGAGTTTGTCCGCGATGTTGCGATCAAATATGTTGAGGATGACGATCCCGAAATCCGTGAGGCTGCCGCTCTTACGTGTTGCCAGCTCTATGTTCGGGACCCCATTGTGAACCAGACAAGCTACCATGCCCTTCAGGTCGTCGCTGATGTCATCGAGAAACTCCTCACAGTTGGAGTATCGGATCCGGATCCTAAGATTCGACAGACAGTTCTCGCCGCTCTGGACGAACGATTTGACCAGCATCTGGCGAAGGCGGAAAACATTCGTGCTCTGTTCTTCGCCCTGCACGACGAGCAGTTTGTAAACAGAGAAGCCGCAGTGACGATTATTGGTCGTCTTGCTAGACACAACCCTGCATACGTTGTCCCTCAGCTTCGCAAAACCATCATTCAGCTCCTAACAGAGCTGGAGTACACCGACGCGGCTAGGAGCAAGGAAGAGAGCTCAAAACTCCTCAGTCTGCTGACACAACACGCCCAGGAACTAGTCAGGCCATATGTCAACTCTATCATTGAGGTTCTCATGCCCAAGGCCCGCGATCCCGTGCCGTCCGTTGCTGGGACGGTCCTAGAAGCTATTGGGGAGTTGTGCGCTGTCGGCGGCGAGTCCATGCTCGCCTACAAAGAGAGTTTGATGCCCATCATCCTCGATGCTCTCCAAGACCAAAGCTCCGCTTTCAAGCGAGAGTCGGCCCTTCACACACTAGGTCAGCTGGCAAGTAATGCTGGCTACGTCATCAGGCCATATCTCGAATACCCAGAGCTTTTGGAGCTGTTACAGTCGATCATCAGGGGTGAGCCTCAGCATGGCAACTTGCGACGTGAGACTATCAAGCTCATGGGCATTCTCGGAGCTCTGGACCCATACAAATATCAGGTAAGAGATTGTTTGATCCCTTTTGTTTTCTTTGCTTTCGTGGAGGTGCCCACCGTCAGTTTTTATCATGTTCACCCCCAGTCATGTCTTGCCACGAAAGTGTGGTTCACGGCTAATAGGAGAGTAGCAAGTTGAAGAGAGGGCACCAGAGACCCAGCGGCGCCCTGAGGTGGTCCAGCAAAATGACGTGTCCCTGATGATGACTGGCACAACCCCATCCCAGGAGGACTACTATCCAACCGTCGTCATCAACGCGCTGCTCCAGATTCTCAAGGACCAGTCATTAGTGCAATGGCACGGCAATGTGGTTGATGCTATCATGAACATCTTCATTACATTGGGTCTCAAGTGTGTTCAGTTTCTGGATCGAGTTGTTCCTGCGTTCATCTCGGTCATTCGGGCATCAAGCTTCACCAGACTCGAGTTCTATTTCAGCCACTTGAGCAGGCTGGTCAGCATTGTGCGACAGCACATTCGAGTGTATCTGCCGGAAATTATCGACGTTCTGCAGGAATTCTGGAATGCCTCAGCCTCGCTGCAGACCACAATCATGGCCTTGATCGAATCTATTGCCCGATCGCTCGAAGGGGAGTTCAAGATATATCTCGCCGGCCTGCTGCCCCTGATGCTGGGTGTCCTTGACAAGGATGTGAGCACCAAGAGACAGCCCAGCGAGAAGATCTTCCACGCGTTACTTGTCTTCGGGTCCAGCGGGGAGGAGTACATGCACCTGATCATCCCTGTGCTTGTCCGGCTTTTTGACAACCACGGACAGCCCGTTTTCCTCAGGAAATCGGCAATCGAGACTATTGGAAAACTCTCCAGCATGGTCAACCTCAACGACTACGCAGCGAAGATCATCCATCCCTTGGTACGCGTGCTAGCGAGCGGCGAACCTACCCTACGTGTTGCGGCTCTGGATACTCTCTGCGCACTGATGCTGCAGCTTGGTAGGGACTACCTTCACTTTGAACACACCGTGGGCAAAGCCATTGCAGTCTACTCGATCCAGCATTCCAACTACGACAAGGCAATCGAGAAGCTCAAGAAGGGTGAGGCGTTGCCGCAGAATCTTGCCCCACGATTTGAGGACAACCACATGGACCCTCACCCTTCCGAGAATAACCCCCCCAAGAAGCTCGATTTGAACCCGATGCATCTAAAACAGGCTTGGGAGACGAAGGGCAAGTCGACAAAGGATGACTGGCATGAATGGTTCCGGAAGTTCAGCACAACGCTGCTTACCGAGTCACCAAACCACTCCCTCCGTGCTTGCGCCAGTCTGGCGAGCAACTACCAACCGTTGGCCCGCGAACTCTTCAACTCGGCCTTTGTTTCGTGTTGGAGCGAGCTGTATGAGCAGTTTCAAGTACGAATCACCCCATCAAGCGAATCAGAAGAGACGACACTAACAATCTCCCTACAGGAGGAGCTGATCACCAACATTGAGTATACCATCAAGTCCGAAAACGTCCCTCCAGACTTGTTGGGTCAGCTTCTTAATCTAGCAGAGTTCATGGAACATGATGACAAGGCGCTTCCCATTGACATTAGGGTGCTGGGACGTGAAGCAGCGAGGTGCCATGCTTATGCTAAAGCTCTCCACTACAAGGAGCTCGAGTTCCTGCAGGATCACAATAGTCATGCAGTCGAAGCTCTGATTGTTATCAACAACCAGTTGCAGCAATCTGACGCAGCCATTGGAATCCTCCGGAAGGTCAAAGCCTACAAAGACGGCATCCAACTTAGGGAGAGCTGGTTCGAGAAGCTGGAGCGATGGGATGAGGCTTTGAACTTCTATCTGCAGCGAGAGCGCGAGATCCCGGACGACCAGCCGATACCCGTCGATATTGTTATGGGCAAGATGCGCTGTTACCACGCACTGGGAGAATGGGACTCGCTTGCGTCGCTTGCTGGCGATATTTGGGCTAACTCCAGCCAAGAGGTCCAGAGACGCATCGCCCCGCTGGCCACCACGGCAGCTTGGGGATTAGGAAAATGGGACTCGATGGACACATATTTACAGTCTATGCGTCGGTCATCGCCGGACCGCGCCTTCTTCGGCGCCATCCTTGCTCTTCACCGGAACCAGTTCCGAGAGGCGCTGGTCTGCATTGAACAGGCGCGGGAGGGTCTCGACACGGAGCTGAGCGCCCTTGTCAGCGAGTCGTATAACCGAGCATACCAAGTCATCGTGCGTGTCCAGATGCTTGCCGAGCTGGAGGAACTCATCGTCTACAAACAGTGCGATGCAGAGAAACAAGCAACATTGCGCAAGACGTGGGAGGCGCGTCTGAAGGGGTGCCAGCGCAACGTTGAAGTCTGGCAGCGGATGCTTAGATTGCGATCCCTTGTCATGACGCCCCAGGAGAACATGCACATGTGGACCAAATTCGCCAACCTATGCCGCAAATCCGGGCGGATGGGGCTTGCGGAGAAGTCACTACAGCAGCTGATCGGAACCGATGCGCCCCTTGAGTCGGTCATTCCTTATTGGCACGACCGCCAGGGCAGTCCCATGGCCAGTCGCATAGCGTCGCCGATCCTGTACGCTGTGCTCAAGTTCCAGTGGGAGATCGGTCAGCAGCCTGCGGTCCGTGGTTCCGACCGTCGAATCGCTGAGAAGACACTGTACTGCTTGCGCAAGTTCACAAACGAGACCGCGAACCGCATCGAGGCTACCAGGCAACAGATGCACCACCAGGTTCAGGCAGCCAACGGCATGGTCGACGGCTCAGGCCAGGCTCACTTTCCGGATTTCGATGAGGCCTCGGTGCTGAACCCCCATGCCCAACGACACTGGCTCGAGCAGACGGTTCTGCTCGCCAAGTGCTACCTCCGCCAGGGTGAATGGATGGTCACGTTGAACAAGGGCGACTGGCATCACGGCCCACAGCGTCAGGACATTCTTCAATGCTATCTGAAGGCCACACAGTACAACACCAAGTGGTACAAGGCTTGGCATGCCTGGGCTCTTGCAAACTTCGAGGTCGTCCAAGCGCTGGCTTCCAAGGCGGGCAGCGATGACCGGCTCGAGCAGGGCATAATCACCCAACATGTCGTTCCCGCTGTTCGGGGGTTCTTTGAGTCTATTGCGCTGTCGTCTGGAAGCTCCCTGCAAGGAACCCTCCGGTTGCTCACCTTGTGGCTCACGTATGGAGGCAATGCCGACGTCAACGCTGCCGTCACCGAAGGGTTCTCTCGCGTCAGCGTCGACACTTGGCTCGAAGTCATCCCCCAGCTGATCGCTCGGATCAACCAGCCTAACAGGCGGGTCCAGCAGTCAATTCACAATCTCCTCTCTGACGTGGGACGTGCCCATCCTCAGGCTATGGTGTACCCGCTGACCGTGGCCATGAAGTCGCGGAACAACTCCAGGCGGTCACGATCAGCCACCCAGATCATGGACAGCATGCGTCAGCACAGTTCCAGGCTACTGGAGCAGGCGGAGCTCGTCAGTTACGAGCTGATCCGGGTTGCTGTTCTCTGGCATGAGCTGTGGCATGAGGGCTTAGAGGAGGCATCGCGACTCTACTTTGGCGACCACAACATTGAGGGGATGTTCAGTGTTCTCGAGCCGCTGCACAACCAGCTGGAGCGCGGTCCGATTACACTCAGGGAGGTGTCATTCCAACAGACATTCGGTCGTGACCTTCAAGAAGCCCGCGAATGGTGCCGTCAGTACCAAGAGACGCAGGATGTCAACGACCTCAATCAAGCGTGGGATCTATACTATCAGGTCTTCCGCCGCATCACGCGGCAGCTGCCACAGATGAACACGCTAGATCTGACTTACTGTTCGCCGGCTCTGCTGACCGCTAAGGACCTGGACTTGGCGGTGCCGGGCACATACCGCAGTGGCGAGCCTATTGTCAGGATCATGTCCTTCGATCCCACATTCAACGTCATCAGCTCCAAGCAGCGGCCACGGAAAGTCGAGATAACAGGCAGTGATGGTACCATCTACCCTTTCTGTCTCAAGGGCCACGAAGATCTCCGCCAAGACGAGCGTGTGATGCAGCTCTTTGGTCTTTGCAACACGCTACTGTCAAACGACTCGGAGTCTTACAAGAGGCACCTCAACATCCAGCGCTATCCTGCTATCCCGCTATCCCAAAACTCGGGTCTGCTTGGATGGGTGCCGAACAGCGACACCGTACACCAGCTCATCCGCGAATACAGAGAGTCCCGGAAGATCCTGCTCAATATTGAGCACCGCATCATGCTTCAGATGGCACCGGACTACGACAATCTTACTTTGATGCAAAAGGTCGAGGTCTTTGGATATGCTCTCGATAACACTACAGGGCAAGATCTCTACCGCGTCCTCTGGCTGAAGAGCAAGAGCTCGGAAGCGTGGCTGGATCGGAGAACCAACTACACGCGTTCTCTGGGTGTCATGTCGATGGCAGGATACATTCTTGGCCTCGGTGACAGACATCCAAGCAATCTGATGCTTGACCGAATCACGGGCAAGATCGTCCACATTGACTTTGGCGACTGTTTCGAGGTGGCAATGAAGCGTGAAAAGTACCCTGAGAGGGTGCCCTTCCGTCTCACACGTATGCTTACGTATGCCATGGAAGTTAGCAACATCGAGGGCAGCTTTCGGACAACGTGCGAGCAGGTTATGAGGGTATTGCGCGATAATAAGGAGAGCGTGATGGCCGTTCTTGAAGCCGTAAGTGGCTTGGATGTCCCAGGCACGGCGTGCGGATACCAACGTATGGATGCTGACTTTGTGCCTTATAGTTTATCCACGATCCCCTGCTCACGTGGCGTCTCACCAACCCAGCTAGCCCGACAGGACCCAACTTCAATTCGGAACGAGAGCAAGCCATTGTTGGGCCGCAAGCCGGGCGAGCCCGCCGCCCGTCAGTACTGGATGCTCCAATGGCGCCAACCGAGTTCCTGGCAGTCCAAGGGGCGGCAGGAATGGAAATGGGTGGAGCACCTACGGGCACGCGTTCTCGAGCACGCACCAACTCATCAGCCGTGCATCCGGGCAGCATGACTAACGGCGTGAATGGTGTCAATGGTTTGGCCAATGGCAACGGCATGGTGGAGAACAATGCCGAGGTGCAGAACGCCCGAGCAATCGAGGTTCTGGATCGGGTGCAGCAAAAGTTGACGGGCCGGGACTTTAAGCCCGAAGAGGAATTGAACGTGATGGATCAAGTCAACAAGCTTATCATTGAGGCGACGAAGCTGGAGAACCTTTGCCAGCATTACATAGGATGGTGCAGCTTTTGGTAATCACAAGCTTCCAAGCTCGATGGGACGCTTTCAGTGGGGCTAGACGAGACGGGTGTTGGGTGACAGCGGGATTATTTTGTCGCTGGTGTAGCATCTTTGAGCCAGGCGTTGATTTGGAGGTTTTTTTGTCAAGGCAGGTAGGTCATGGGCATGGTTCTGTTTGGCAAGTGGATTAGAGCAGTGGTTTCCAAGCGCGACATGGTCCGAGTTCTGATAATTAATTGAGGGACGTGCAAGGACGCAAGGTACGCGCGTGTATATTGTATTGATGTTGTAGGATCTGTCAGCAAGGGGAATAAATCTAAGTAGCGTAGACAGCAGCGGTTGATGTTACTCGTTGGGCTCAAAGCGGAGGTTATTTGCAAGTGAATACCAAGACCGTTGTCTATATCCGGGTCAGTCCGGGTCGCGTCCGGGTGGTTCTAGGCACTCAGCTGGTAGGGGGTGAAAAAGGGGGGGAATGAGGGGAGGGTATATTTTGCCGTGTCTGGCAGCGGTTCAACCAACGCTTTCTGGCTCATTCGGATATTACCTGGCCAGCCTTTGCACGGCATTTGAGAAGCCAGGAGTGTTTTGCCCTAATAACTCGAACCGGGGTGTGAGCTTTTATACGCGGCTTTGGACCGTCATGTTCAAGCTGGACCCAACCACTACGAATTTTATTGGCATCAAGTCCAAGTTCGACACAAGTCCGTTTTCCACCATGGTATCGCATTATATTCTTGGAATCTGGGCCGCCCTGGGAACCGCCGTCGCAGGACGGGCGGTGGAACGCGCAGCAGCAGCCGACTGCACGCTTTCCCGAGCCCAACTCCTCGCCGCAGCCGATGCGTACGTGGCGGCGCAGACGGCCGGCAAACTCGACCCTCTCGACAGCTTTGTCGCCAGCAACTGGACGTTTGAAGAAAACAACAAGGTCATTGATGCCAAGAAGAGCGTTACTGCCACCAAGGCCCTCAAGATTGAAAGTCGCCGCACCATTGTCGACACTGTCCTGTGCGCGTCGTTTACCGAATTGATTGCCCCCGCGGGACCATTTGTTATCGGCACGCAAATCCGCCACTCCGTCGCAGACGGAAAAGTCACGCTTATTGATTCGGTAGCGTCGACGACGGGATCGTGGTTGTTTGACGCGAAAAAAACACTCCAGTACGCGCAGGCGGAAAAATGGGATCCCATCCCCCAGGATAAATGGGATGCGCGAGACGTCATCCAGGCGGCGGGGGATCATTACATGGATTTATGGAGCAGCTCGACGGCCGAAGCGAAAATCCCCTGGGGAACACCGTGTAATCGCCTTGAAGGCGGGGCATACACGGGAAAAGGAATGCCCGATGATAGTTGCAAGGCGGGCGTTCCGAGCAATCATAACCAGGCGCCGAACTCACGGAGGAGATATGTCATTGACCAGACATACGGGTCCGTCAGCATCCTCTGTGTGTGGGAACACATGATGAATGCGGCGGATAGCCATGAGTTTCGCCTGGAGGGGGGGAAGTTGCGGTATATCCATACCATGACGGAGTGCGGGGGCAAGACCTGTCGCTTGTAGGGGGG
>Ga0247765_1000348_pt1 | contig 36913 bp, 24 predicted proteins | sample UWRJL106311C6_FD_179949 | JGI IMG/M metagenome (GOLD analysis project Ga0247765, IMG submission 179949) | Plant litter microbial communities from Arlington Agricultural Research Station in Wisconsin, United States - UWRJ-L106-311C-6 | ecosystem: Environmental > Terrestrial > Plant litter >...
TTTTTTGCCTCGCTAACGGCCGTCCCCTCCATCAGTGCCGGCTGGAAACCCTCTTCTCAGAAGCAGTCGCGCAGATACTAGCGTCTCCGGCACTTCTCTCAAATGTGCCGGCATTAGCGGCGAGAGATGATGCACTGCACTGCTGCGCTGTCAAGTTAGGACGGAAAACTCCGCGACAGGATCCACTCTCCTAACCTGGACCTGGCTTTTTCGTATCGGCGCACTTCGGTTCTTTCCCGTATTTTCTTTGTTCTGTGCCTAATGGCTCACACCACCTAACCAAAAACCTCCAGATTTCCCAATGCCCAATGCCAAAGTACATCACTCTTCGGTCAAACGTGCGCCTATCCGTCGATTTCTTTGTTGGACGTTGAGATTTTTTTTTCTTTCGATGAGGTGAGGTAGCTACCCCTCAATTGTGGGTCCATTCCGCCCCGTCATCCCAGCCTGGACCCTGGCGTTTCAGAGGACCAATTCGGCTCAACCCCAACGGCGACGCAACACCATGCCAAGAAACAAGGCTACATTCAGAATATTTGCAGGACAACACACACAGGCAATGCGATACGACGAAATGAGATAATGGCTGCCTCAACACCCTAAAGGCATTTGTTCTCCAAACTGCCTGGCCTTTTCTGGTGAGATTCCTGTACGACACCGCTGTTTGCACCTCTTAACTTTGTCAGCTTATCTTCTCCCGCTCGACGGACATTTGCATACTTTTTAACCCAACTGGGATCAGGCTTCAAGATGCGGGATTAATTGGATTGTATCCAGTCCATGTCCTGTCCTGCATGCCAGCTCATTGTTGACATGACTTGCATTAAGACATGAAGGCAGCTTATTGTGCTCCACGGGTAGCATGCTGCTAGCTCACTCAGTCTTTGTTCAGTCTTTGTTCAATGAGTTGCAGATGTCGGGGACTTGCCGCTGTGAATCAACAATGACGTGTGCGCCCGATTTGCGGTGATGCTTGGTGTGCAAGTGAGAGAGGGGGACATATATTTGAGGTTATTCCCATCCTGTTTGTAGTTTTTTTTTTTTTTGTTTTTTTTTTTTTTTTTTTTTTCTTTCATCACATCTCTCTCTCTCTGGCTCGACACACAGATACTGACATTGAGACACACACACACACACAGAGAGAGAGAGGGAGAGAGACAGAGAGAGAGAGAGAGACAGAGAGAGAGAGAGAGACAGAGAGAGAGAGAGAGACAGTAAGCTACACACTTTAAGACACACTTGACAAGAACAGAGACACACTAACACCTCCAGATGGCGCACCCCGCCCGCATGCACATAATCGCCTTTGTGCTCGAACCCCCCTCGACTACATTTTCCATTCCCGTCGCCCCCTCCCAACTCTCGTCAGACCTAGCTACGGGCGAAATCCCGCCAACCCTCACGCCAATCCTCCCGCAATACATACGGGGCCACCACCTCTACCCAATCTCCCCCACCATCGCCACCCTCCAAAGCGCACGTGGTGGTCCCCTTTCCGTACAATATGCTTCCTACCAAGACCTGGCAACCGCCTACGCGGAATTGGGTTCGGCAGTGGTGTTTCGCCATTTACGTGATAAGATTGCATACCTGGCCAATCAAACCTACTCCCCTTTTTCTAGCAATACTACTACTACTACTACCAAATTTGGAACGACAACGGCGACGACGACGGATGATTCTCTTCTTCTTCCCTTACGGGTATGTTTAGTCCTACCCCCCGCGGAGATTGTTTCCGGGGTAGGAAAGAGGCTATATCACGGGTTGGTGGACATGGTTTCGTCGTTTCAGAGTGCCCCTCCCTACATGTATTCCGGAAACAGCAGCAACGGCGACCAGGGAGGAGGGCGGGAGGAACCTCAAGTTTTGGTTCTCCCTTCAAAAGCGGATACCAAACTCCTCACGCAACCTGCCACTATGATAGGCCTCCTCGACCGGGTCGCGCAAAACATGGCATCCATCGATGAACGGTTCGGGTTCCGCCCCGTGACCTGCTACGGGTTTGGGCGATGCGCATTGGACGGGGCGTCGTCGCGGGGTATGAGTTCCTATGGCCGTGTTGAGCGTTACCATTTAGTCTCGTCTCTGCTCGAACCGGGTGGTACGGTTTTGGCGAAGCTGAAAAAGGTGGGCATGGAGAATCAGGTGGGCTTACTCTGTGTCCCGCGGACGAGAGCTCATCTTTCTATTCCTACCACTCCCGCTGCCGTTACTTCTACTGCTACTTCTACCGCTACTTCCGCCGCTATCGGCACTACGTCTCAAGCCCAGGTGCGCAACAACGACGACGACAAAATCCAAGGAAAAGAAACAGAAAGGGCCGGACTCCTCGGCACCTGCCATCAGGAATACCTTTCCACGCTCGACACGGTCGGTACATTCCTGTTTTACCTCGCAGCGCCTACCTCTGTATCTTCCCAACCAGAAATTCTCCGTGAGCTTTTTTTGAAAGACGGCATCCCGCGGGATTTGACGGTTGCGTGTCTGGATTGGATTCCTCTTGATGATGGCTCCTCTTTTTCTTCTTCTTCTTCTTCTTCTTCTACTTCGTCCCCATTCTCGTTCTCGTCTGTGTACGGTGGTGGTGGTGGCGGTGGCGGTAGTAGCGGCGACAGCAGTACTACTGGTGGTAGTAGGAACAGAGGAGGAACAGGAAGAGGAGGAGGAGGAGGAGGATACACACGATTCATGCTCCTTTCTCGCCTTCGCTTTTTCGCCACCGAATCATACCGGCAATTCCTGCACCTCCACCTTCTTTCTTATCAAAAACAGATATCCGCCTTCCAGCTCGGTGTGTGTGTACAAGTTGCTCTCGAAGAAATTACAAAAGCTTCATCCTGGGGAATGTACGTCGTCAATATCCTCCCCTTTGTGGAACCGTCTGAATTCATGGCCGGCCCTGGGTTCGGACCTACCACGTTCGGCTCGGGTCCGAATTCTGGTTCTGGTTCTAGTCAGGGGGAGGAATTGCTGGTTCCGGAATCGGCCATGGTAGTTCCCGCGGCTTTGGGTCGGACTTTGCGAACCATGTTGGGGTTTGGGCTATATCGCGATGGCGAAGATCGCAAAGAGTGGGATGAGCCGTGGGTGAGTTTGGTCCCGCCCGTGAAGAGGGCGTGTGCCTATCCTGTCAACCTCCTCTCTCTAGGTGGGGTTGGTGGTGATGGCAGTAGCAGGAATAATACCGCCAACAACGGCGACGACGACATGAGTGGTCTTGAGAATTACGGTATCGATAATGGTCAGGAGGGTCCTGGTGTTGACGACATAAATCCGATTGGTCAAAACCATCTTGCCAACGATACCAACAATAACACTCATCTTCATTCCGGTCTTGGTGTCGACAACGACGGTCAGGATCATCTCGACGACAACATGAATAGCCATCATCACCTCGACGGCGTGAGTGGTCTTGACCCACATGAATATGATCTTGTTGACAAGGGCTTCCCCGGCATCCTCACCAACCGCGACCACAACAATGACAAGATAGACACGGCCGGTGCTTCGTCCAAGTCCGAGTTCAAACCCAGAACTTTATCATCGTCATCATCAGCCTTGTCGTCCTTGTCATCGTTGGAGTTGAAGTTGAAGCTGGAGTCGGAGTCGGAGCAGGGGAACTATGTCATGGCCGATACTGATGTCGAGGAGGAGGTCGGTGCTGGTGGCGGTGCTGGTGTGGGTACTTATATCAACAGCGATACGGATGTCTATGTCCATGTCGACCCTACCGCCGGGAACCATGTCAATGCCGATACCGAGACCGATCCCGATGCTGATACTGATGCCCACGTCAACTCTAACGCTGACCTTAACCCTGACGACGACTCCGAAGCCGACGCTGGTGCCGACAACAGAACCGACAGGAAACCCTCCCTCGACCTCGGTACCCTAGAGTTTACACATCTTTCCAATTTTGATCATCACACGCCGACGAATTCGAGCTCCGGCTCTAGTTCGAGTTCGAGTCCGAGTCCGAGCTTGAGTCCCCCTCGCGGTCGCCCTCGGCCACACGGTTACTTCCGTCCCCATCCCCGTCCTCGTCCTCATCTCCGATCTGGGTCTAGATACAGGGTCCCTGCCGCGGTTATTCCGGCAAAGCGTGCCGCGGGGGAGGAGCTTGTTCGCGAATATGACGATGACGATGACCATTACGATGCGGCGATGACGGCGATGATGGCGATGATGGCGATGATGGCCATGGCGATGGCAGGGGTGACGACGATGACTACAACGACATGCGCAACGGCATGGGCAATGGAAAGGATAAGAGCAAAGGCAAGGGCAAGTACAAGCGCAGGGGTATTGACACGAGCAAGGGAAAGGACAAGGGAAAGGACAGGGGGAAGAGAAAGAGAAAGACCATTGACTACAGCAACGGCAGCGGCAGCAATAAAAACAACAGCCACAATGGCAAGGACTACGAGAATGCCCACGGCTGCGAGAATGGCAACATGAACGATTACGACTATAGGGACGAGGACGAGGACGAGGCCGGCCATCGGAACAGCAACAACAACGGCAGCTACAACGGCGACAGTTACACCAACAGCGGCAGCCGCAACGGCAATGGCAATGACACCGAGAATGTCCACGAGAATGATGAACAAGGCCGCCGCGCCGACAATATTAAGTGGCCCATCACCATTGACATGAACCGTGCCGTCATCATCAAGCGAGCGTGCAGGTCTACCCGCACGCATCGGCCCAGTTCTTTTGAGTAAAACCGGCCATGCTTGCTTGCTGCCTTGGTACTGAGGGCAACCGCGAACACAGGAGCAGCAAACCACTAGATATTACAGGAGCAGCTGAGTTGAGACGGATGGATGGATGGACGATGTGAGGTTCAATTTGGGCACGGACACGGACACGGACACGGACATGGGTGGGAATGAATAGATTGGATGATGATGATGATGATGATGATGGATATGAACTGGGCATGAGCGATGAGCATAGATGGCAAACATGACCTTGACAACATGAATGAATGAATGACTAGCTAACTAGCAAGGTAAACAGATGGACAGACAGATACATAGATAGATAGACGGCCATCAACCAGACATAAATAGATAGATGGCCACGAACTTGACGACATGACGACATGAATACATAGCTAGCGCTGGGGCGGACATCTTTCTGGGATTTTGGTGGATGGGTGGATGGGGGAAAAAACGGTGACGAGAAAGGGCATGAAGTACTCTAAGGAGAAAACGACTGAAAGGGGAAAAAAAAACCTCTACTCGGGCTTGGTTGGATACGTTTAATGTAGGGGATGATGTACCTTATGATTTCGAAAATGGGTTTAGAACCTTTGGAGATAATCTGGCGGTTGTCAAGAGAAAAGGCAAGAATATATCTCTTCGGACACTGCAGCCAAAAGCGCCCCGCTGAACAGTGACCACCGTGGCCGGCTAGACATAACCTTCACCCCCCAGCTTTTCAGCTCGATACGCAACCATCGCCATTAACACAGCACAGCACAGCATCAGAATCAGCATCGCCATTGCACCGCCGACCCAAAGCTGATTTTCTTCCATTTCTGCAGTCAAATCTGACAGGCCCTTTCTCGCCCTGGTGTTGATCCCCAGAACTAACAGCCCGGGGCCTTTCCCTTCGGTCACCAGTGTCGTGCATCCCAGAAGTGCTTCCAGCCATTCGCATGTACTAGTTCTGCGTGTCGCTGTGTCGCTGCAGTCCTCCAGCCCAGTCGTGACCATCAAATGTTGATCACGCCTACCTAGCCACCTGGAGGGGTCTCTTCCGGGCGAGGGCATGTGCAAATGACCTACCTCGGTGGCGCTGCTGGACGGTCTGGCTGACACTGAATTGCTTCAACTTGCAGAGTGGCGTTGCCTTCGCTGTTACTGTTGCTGTTGCTGTTGCTGTTGCTGTTGCTGTCGACATGGCTGGAAACCATCCAAGTAGCGAACTCAAAGAAAAAAAGAGAGAAAAAAACTAGATCTTACCTTGCATAGTCGCCGAGCTCCAGAGAAATTGACCCGGCTTGTTTTAGAGATTTTGGAGGTGGTTGCAATCGATTGCCGGCGATGGCGATGGTGATGCTTTTCGTGATGTTGTGATTCACCGGGCTCTGTCTGGGGAGAAAAATCGGGCGGTGAGAAGCACCGGCCGTGTGGCGGCTGGCAAGTAGCTGTCAAAGTGGGCGCAATTTTTTTTTTTTTTGCTCTGGCGGGGGTCCACCACACAGCATCAAGCATCATCACCATCGCCGTCGCCATCGCTGTTGCTCGGTTGCGCATTTTAAAACCAGCCAAGTAGCGACCGAATAAATTGAAAAAAAGCTAGGTTGTAGCTTGAATATTGATGCGCATCAGGGCGACTGATTTGACTGGTTCTTAATGTTCTTGTAAGTCGTGCAATCGATCACTGGCGACGGCGCCGGTGATGGCGTTTTGTGATGGCGTTCGTGGTGTTGCGATTGCGCGGGCTGGGCAGCAGCGGAAAAGGCCAGACCGGGCGGCAGCTGGCGCGCAGCCGTCAAAGCAGGAACTTTTTTCACTCTACAAAAACGAAGTTTAAGCTGGGGAGTCTGGTATCGCTATTCCCACTGGGTTGCCATGCTAACTATTTCCCCTGGGGTGCGGTGCTAAATCATCGCCATTACCACAACAGCACATTGCCACAGCACATCGCACTACAACACGTCGCATCACCATGACCGCCGCATCGCTGTCGCGTCGCTGCACGGCGGATTGATCAATTTTCTTATCAACTCCCGGTCGGACCATACAATCTGCATACAAATCAGTGCGAAGCCAATGTAGGGTACGGTTAATTGGGCAATTGATGCGCATCGCCTGAGGGAAACTTCCGATGATGTTGATGAGGGGGAGTTTTCTCGCGCCGACATGAGTTCGCGACGACGATGATTTCGGCGGCAGATCAATTTCGGTGGCAGACGAGTTGACTAGTTGGGTTGATCAGGTTGCCGCCCCCGCCGCCACTTTAGGTATCGTACCTGTTTTTTCCCTCGCTCCGCGCACATAGTCCCCAGGCAGAGGGTCGATATGCGGATGTATTGACTTTTAAAGTCTAGCTGTGCATTCTAGGTACTTGATGGAACAATATCTAATGAACCGTGTCAAGGCCTTTGTAATGTCCTGGCGTATTTTCACTCTCTTTCCCTGGAGGCACGTGGTGCAATGCGGCGGTTGCCGTGGGTGCAGCCTGGACTGGACCTACCTATCACGGCTCTGGAGTGGGCGTTTTGTGTGTTGTCAAGTTGGGGTGGATGCCGTGGTGAGCTTTTGGCGTTGATGTTGATGTCGAGATTTCTCGGGGCAACAACACCGGGGAAGGGACACCTTCTCGTCGCCCGCACGCCGTCCAGTACTCACACGGAATTGATGAATTTGGTCGGTTTTTTTAATTCTTTTTTCTCGATCTAGAGATGAAGGATCCAGCATCAACGCTGAGTTCAATAAACAGGTATTTCTCATGTCGTGTTTTTTTTCCTACGCGTCTTGACGCAACGGGGTGGGTGAAACGCCGTCCGCATCATGGGGCAAAAGATCGCACTCCGTAATAGCAAAGAGTCGAGGAACCAAGGAATTACTAGCCATGCGCATTCACGACAATGTCCAATGTCCTCGAGAGAGAAACCGCTGGTTCTGAATCCGTTCCAATCTCGAAAGACTAAATGTACCTTGCAACGGCATATTACACTCCGTTGGATTCGTATAATATCCATCAACAACAGGGACGAAACAGTACAGGCAGGGTATGTTGGTACCGACCGGTAACTGCTATTTTCTTTGCATTTTTTTCTGGAATACTATATCCTGGACTGGCTTGCTGGCATGCACGGTTGTAGCTTTCTCTGAATTGATATTTACAGTTTGTGTAGGGTATCCAAAAAAAAAAAAAAAAAAAAAAAAAAAAAAGAGAGAGAACATTTTGCAATCATTTCCAAAAACAAACAGACAAACAATGGATTGGGCCCCAACCACAACACTAAGATGTAGCAGAACTACCTAGTATGTTGTGATTTTTGCTCATGTCAGCGGGTGTGCATTGTTTGTTTGGTTGTACGCGGTGTTGTGTCTTGTCTGCAAATGCTCTTTCTGTCGTATATCTGCTGTTTGCATCCTTGTTTGCTTGCACTGTTCAAACCCACCTGGACTGCTTGTTACACAAAACATATTCTCAGGCTAAACGCACTCTCAGCCCATGTCCCGAAATCGTTGCCTAGCACTGGTATAGATGGGGATGGGGGATCTGGTCGCCTAGGTTCTGGTGTCAACTCTGGAGACAATTTGAACTCCTTTTTAATTTTTTTAAAAAAAGTGGCGAGAAGAAAGTCAGTTGCCTTTGAGGGTCGGCGTATGTCAGCAGAATGGCGGGCTTAACTATATCAATAAAGTGTACATGGCCACAAATCACAACTCCATATCCCTCCCAACCCTTTTCATCTGATTATTATCTACATGCACCCGTATCCCATACCCCCCCTGCCCTTCCCCCTCCCTCTGCCGCTCCTGTAATTCCAATTCCAATTCCAATTCCATTTCTGCAGTCTGCCTCTTCTTCACCTCGGCGCTCAGCTGCGCCTGGCAACGCTTTAGCTGTTTCTGCAGATTGGTCTTGTCGACTTCAAGATGGTGGATATCCAACTCGGCTTGTTCGAGTTTGTTTTCTTCTGTCAGGGTCGGATGCTCCCGCTGTTTTTGTTGCTGCTGCTGCTGCTGCTGCTGCTGCCACTGCACAGCACTGTCGTAAGCCTTTTCCAAATCCACCACCCGTTCGCGCACGACAGCTAGTTCACCGTGGTATCTATCCACATATTCCGCAAGCTGGGTTTTCTCATCAACAAGTTGGGTGTTTTGACGCCGGGTGGCCGCAAGGTCGGTTTGCAGACGAGAAATTTCCCGCAGGGCGGAACTGTGCTGCAGAGAAAGTTGGGCAACAGTAGCTTCGAGTTCGTGGACTTCGGCTAGCAGAGCGCGGATCTGATGTCGATGTCCTTGGTGTTGGAGACGAAGACGACTGCTGCTCTGCATGTGAACACCCGAACCTTTTTGTGGAGGAGTTGAAGTTGGAGTTGCGGCGTGGAAAATGTCTTTTTCAGGGTTGCTGGCGCTGGAAACACGTCGCTTTTGCATGTCTTGTTGTTCATCTCGGCTCCGGGGGGGAGAAGGCTCTCTTCCTCTGGGAGGGGCTGAAGGAGTACATGTAGTAATGTCTTCTTCTGGGTTACTTGCGCTGGATGTGCGACGTTTCCGTAAATGTCGGGCAGTGCAAGTGGGAGGAGGAGGAGGAGGACGAGAGACGAAAACATCTTGCCAACTTCCCTGGCATCGCTGCTGCGGATGCAAGGCCTGTTGTTCGGCCCAACCTGCCATGATATTGAAAAGGGGGCATCTGGGTATGAGGTAAACATTAGTTGGTGAAAATGTCCAGCCATGTAAATATATATATACCTGCCGAGGATGTCTGTCTAAACATGTCAAGGGTGATGTCGCGTGGTGAAAAACATGAAGCTGTAAGCTCGACAAAAGGGGGTTGTTGTAATGTTCACAAAGGAGGGAGCTCCAAAGAAAGGTGGGTCGCTCACGGTGGGAAAAAAAAAAAAAATCTTGATCGCTGGACAAAGAAGTTTGACAAAAAAGCAGTTCTTGTCAATTGACGCATGCATCTATCCCAGGACAAACACATGCACGAGACCCGGCCGACGTGGGCTGCAAAAAAAAATCCAAACAAACGCGCACACCCGCACACCCGCACGCAAACACTTTTTTTTTCCTCTTTTGCCAAATGTCAACCACCAACTTCACATACCTAACCAAAGAAAAGCAAATGAACGCCTACAATAAGCTCAAATACAAAAGCCACCACCGCTATCATTAAACTCAGCCCATCGCATTTTCTCTCCGCTCTTCTTCTCACTTCTTCATCAGGTGTCAGGTGTCAGGTTGCACTCAACTCAACTTGAACCCCCGAGTCCAAAAAAAAAAATGGCTCCTATTCCCTACCACATTTACGCTCAACGGCTACTTTCCTACCATGATGGACTTTTATCCAACCACAACCACAACAGTAGCAGCCAAGGGCAACAACAACAACAACAACAGCAACGACGGAACTCACATCCGGAACGACTGGATGATATCACCCCGGAGATGTTACAGTGGGCGGAAGCGGCGGTGCAGGTTTATGCATCCTCTCCGGGACTGGAACAGAGTCAACAGAGTCAAAGTCAGAGACGGGGTAAGCCACAACAACAGGGACGGGGACGGGGACAAGGCCGGGGTCACGAAAGACTTGCGTGGCGACCGGTTTCCAACGCGGTGTGGCGACGCTTCATTGCGCGGGACATTCCGCGCTGGATGCGAGAGGCGCCATATCATCTAGTTGGTTCTCAATTTGGTGCTGGAGCTGGGGTGGGTGTACGGGGCGGTGGAGCTCCCCCTGGGAATTTCAGTCCCGCGAGTTCAGATATCTATGACTACTCGTCCTCGTCTTTGGATCCTTTTCTCAGGAGGTCGGATGCGAGTTCTTCTGCTTCTGCCACGCCCAGTCCCGTTGTTACGCCTACGCCTGCTCCCCGACTCACGAGGAGAACCCCAAGATCAACGCCAGGTTCAAGGTCAACGCCAGGTTCAAGGTCAACGCCAGGTTCAAGATCAACACCAAGGTCAAGATATACTCCAGCCGACAATAGTGACGACGACGACGACGCTGAGTTTTACGAGGCCAATTCCACGTATTCCACCAACAACTCGAGCCCGAGCCCCAATTGGGATGACGATGATGAAGAAGATGAAGAAGGATACTGGGATGAAGATGAAAATGAAGGAGATTGGGATGAAGAGGATGAAGATGAGGAATATGAAATCCCCCAAGTCCCAACGTTTCTTTCCGACGTCATCCTCGTGTCCGGATTCGTGCTCGATGCTATTTTGGTTTTGTTTACGCTTCCCTGGATTGCCACGTTTTTTTCTTACCTGGTCTCGACGTGGAATTGTGCGGTGCCGCGCGGTGGAGATGGAGGAGGAGGAGGAGGAGGTGCACAGCAAAGTGGACATGGACAGCGTAGAGGGTGACAACTGGACAGTGGTGATTGACACATTGAACGTGGAGATGAAATAATCGGTTGTAAAATTCATTAATCTCCATGCGCGATATCTCTCTGCCAATTTAGACAGTATGTGCGTACAGTCAAGACCAGACCACATTAGAACAAACTCCCAATCATAAAGAACTCCAGCCATGATGTCAGTTAACCCTAAGATGATGACGGCCCATAATGCCGACGACGGAAAAGCCGCGCCAAAAAAGGAAATCGGCCGTGGTAGATGCGCTGGTTGAACCCTTTTTCTTCTTCTTCCTTTCCATATCCTCCTTGGGGAGCGACAGTGACGTTAACATTGACGTTGGCATTGCCATGGTTATCCTTCTTCTGTCGGTTTCTGCTCCTGATTGGCATTGAGGTATATGTAGTCGAATACACGTTATTGGTGCTACTATCCAAGTCCAGAAGACCACCGCGAATAAAGTTGACGCCCTCGCCACAATACGAGACAAGACATACTTGGCCAGGATTTGCGTCGCCATCACCACCATCACCCCCGGGGGACTCGATCGTTTTTGTAGCTGTTGTAGCTGTGATCCGAGGTGCAGGTGCATGTGTACATGTATGTGCCATAGAACTGGTACCACCCGCCGGAGGAGAGGGAGCGGGGGGAGGATACGGTCTGGTCCGTTGCTGCTGCTGTTGCTGGCGACGAGGAGGAGGAGGAGGAGGAATCGACAAAGTATGATCACTCCTGTCGCTCCATGTCTTTTCTTGTGTCGGCGCTGTTGGCGCTTCCAGTGCTATTCCCGCCATTTTCATCATGCCTGTTGCCGTCGGTGCTTCCGCCGTTGCTGGTACCCCAACACTTTTTCTCCTCGATGCCCCCGACATGGACCTAGGCAATTTATGCCATGTATATGATTTCCGCAGCAGTGGGGAATCTGGGGAAAATAAAAATTCCCCGGGCATAGCCACCGGCGAAGGGGAACGAGAGGCCGTAGTAGGGGTGCGTATGATGCGGGGAGAAGAAGGCGAGAATGATAGCCTCCTCATGGGTTCGGGTTCAGGCTGCGGCCGTGAAGATTTACAAAGACTTAGGCCCGCATTATCGTTTGTAATAGCGTTGTTTTGCTCATATCGGCAGGGAAGGGGAGCTGGGTTGCTGAAATCGGACCGGGTGGCAAATAAGGTCGAGCTTGTTCTATTTTGTGTCAGTAAAGTTTGTATTACAGAGAGAGAGAGAGATACTTACCCATGCTCAACCCCTAAACTGCCTACTTCTTTCCCTTTTCCTTTCTCCCGTCTTTCGGTGGTTGCCGTCACACTATCTTCGTGTTGATGACCCGGCAAGTCCGGACTCGTCTCTCCCCTTCCTCTTTCCGTCCACTGATCCGGGCTATTCTCAACCGACGCTCCTCCCTCGTTTTCATTATCACTTTCTCCTCCATCCTGGCTTACATGTACATGTAGACCGGCCAACTCTTCTTGTAAGCTTGGTCGACGATTTACGCTATTACCAGAGACAGGGACATGCATCATCTCGGGCCCAGGTTCATTTGCGAGACTGTTTTCCTTCTGAACAAAAGGTGGTGGCTCCCGCGCAAGTGCATTGAGCAGCTTAGAGACAGGCGCTGGCACAGACACTTGAGGATTTCCCTTGTGATAGGCCTGAATCATGTGGCCATGGCCTTGTTCAATCAGGTCTCGGTGAAAGATCCATTTCTGGCTGTCATCTGGCAATGTGGCCAGATATCGGTAGCCTTGGTCAGGACCGTTGGGAAACTTGCGAAGCTGGGTGATGCCGGTTACTTTTATGGTCATGGTCAGCTGTGGAGAGAGAAGAAGAAGGTGCAATTGATGTCTGGTGAAAAAAGAATTAGAATTGGCTCGAGGCCTTTAGAGGAGGAGCGTGCCGCCCAGCCCTTTTATATGCTCGTTCAGAGGTGGATACAGCCACACTTGCAGATAGAATTTCAGGGGTAGGGACAGACAAACAAGCAAACAAGTCCGATAAACAAGATAAAAACACCAAGGCAAAAATATCAAACAGTAACAGGCAGACAAGCACTTCACCCCAAACTGCGCTAACTAGGTGGCCAGCCCGAGGTAGATGCTTTACGCACCGTATCAGGACATGGACGGAAGTGGACATGCATTACGCATCATTGTAAACAAGCACGAAAGAGGTCAGCCCGACCCAACTGATTGCTTCGTTCCTGTTATGACAGTTTGATTGTCATAATGTTCCAACCGACCAAAATAACGGCAAACAGATATATAGCTAGGAATTTACAATTCTCTCTGCATGGCCGTCCTTGCTGGTATTGGGATTTTTCTCGATATGGTTGTCCTTCTCTCGTCTTTGTCTAGTCAAGCGGCAGAATGACGGTAGCACGAGCTGGGTCTGTGAGTAGAAGGATCAGCGATGTATAAAAATACGTTAGCTAGGGTTTGATGGTAGTAAAGTTGTTATTGATAGACATAGACATCGATATGCTTCTGCTGTTTTGCTCGTCCAGCATGTGTCGATACATACTGCTAGACCCAGCCATCGGCACTATTATACTCCTGTGGATACTACTCGCACCGCTGACATTGCCGCACTGCTGCGATGGATGCTCTGCTTAGCAGCAGCAGTAATCCTGTCTGGGCACACGAAATTTCCTTTTGCGTTCGTAGTCCTGAGCTGGGGTGAGTTGTGGCTGGTTCATCCTGAGCTTTCCCTGATTCTTTCCTGAGCTAGGGTGATCCCATACGCCGCCGTTGCATAGCCACAGAGGCCCGTTTTCAGTCCCCCCCAGCTGAAGCTTCCTTTCGATGTTCCCCGCGGTGGCCACGTTTCTGGCATATACTGGGACATGTTGGGGGATAGTACGCGGTATCCTAGTCTATTTCCTAGGATAGTAAGTAGTATCCTGGTACCAAAACTGGGACGGTATTTAGTGTACCAGTATATTATATAGGCATGGTATATAATATCCTAGCACCTAAAATATACCAGTGCATTATGTACTGTCCTAGAGTATGCTGGTACATAGCTTACCGGCTAATAATATAGCGCGGTTTTGCGTTCTAGTTCTAGTTCCTGGAAAATGAATGACTTCAGTGACTGTGGCGACATTGTGATTTCATTCCCCCCACAACTCATTTCACCTATTGATACCGTTACGAAGACCATCAGTTTCTTAAAACCTTAGGTATCTAGGTGTTAATTCAAAGTCTAACTACAGAGAAATAGTAGTGATTAATAGTAGGTGAAGAGAAGCGCTATCTACAAGGGGTACTTATGGGCTAACTGTCACAACTCAAGAAGGGGCCAGCTCCAAACCTGAGGCATCCACCTCCAGGGGATCCCAGGAACAGCCAATCAGGAAAGACCCAGCATATCTGCAAGAAACCCCGGGTCTTCTGAGCAACCTCGCTTAAGCAGCACTTCGGTGTTCCTCGGTGCTTGGTGGCTGGAGTTGTGCCTTAGCTGAACGGTGAACCAATTGGCAGGCGGAACTTGCCGCCTACAGTAAATAGCACATGAGAAGCCACACGCACTTTTTCGGACATGACTGCTCATTCGAATCAGGGGAAGCCCCAAAGACTGGTGCCAGACTGAGGATTCTCGGGCTGTTGGGTTCCGGCAATAGGGCAGGAATAGATACTCATGTCCTCTAAATCGCAGCTACATGTAATTAACTAGAGGAGCATCCAAACCGCCAGCTCCAAAGAGCTAAGCAGTATGTTCCAGTAGCGGTCGTCAGTCTGCTGCATGTCACTTCGAAATGATCACGTCGGCAAACAATCAATCCATTGTGGGGTCCGTCTCTACCTGGGTACGCAACCACACTCCTCGAAAAACATCAGTACTCTGTTGACAACACACAATTACTAACCCCTAATTCCTATCCCGTCTTTCGAACTCATACTTGCTCTGGTTTAGTAAAATAATACTTCTGCAAACATTTATGGGTCGAAGGACCAGCCCCCTGAGTCGAATAATCAATAAACGCGTCAAAATCCCTCGTTGGGCCCTCTTTCGGGTCACCAAGTTCCCCCAACCTAAACACCCCAACCGTCAGCTTGACAGAGCTCTTCAATTATCACTGCGTCGACCAAAGAAGACAGAAACTCACCCAACAAAATCACCCGGAAAAACCAACAGTGCGCCCTTCAATATCAACCAGCTGAACCATCCCCTTTCTTCGAACTTGCAGTGGATCCAGTCGCTAGTCGGCCAAAATTCGTAGTCATCCGTGATATTGCTACTCTTTCGGACGCAGATGTCGCGTTTTGCAGGGACGTGCTTGACGTCACTGCAGTCGGCGTCGTTATCACAGTACTGTCGAGAAATGAGTCTCACACCATCTTTCACCAAGGGTAGCAGTTTTGAGGAACATACTAGGACAAGCGAGAGCCAAGACTGCTCCGCACTTGATGGGAGCGGGCTGCATTGTACCAGATGGAAACCAGAACCCTCCACCCACTGGAAGGTATCATTGACAGTAGCGCTGCTTCTTCGCTCGACGGGTCGCGGCATAGTAGAAGCCACGATGCCCGCGGATACCGACCCCAAAGCCAACAAAGTCGCAAGTATTGTTTTGCCCATTGTGGTAATGCAATGGATGATGATAAGACTGAACTCGAATGCGAGCGACAAGAAATCCGGTCGACCCGGGGTGGTACTTATGGTGGCTAAATCCATTCCGCCTGACCATTATCCAGTCACCATCCCAAAAAAAAAAAAAAGGTTAGATCACTATAGCGCTCGAAATAGGCCTGGGCCTTCCTATCCGGGCAGTTTCCATCATAGCCAAGGGGAATATATTACCGTCGCATCGGGTATCGCCGTTATCGGAAGACAATCCTCGCCACTGGTTCTCGCTACGACAAGCTCAACACCACCACATGTATGGGTGCGGTTGTGGCAATCGAGACCAGGTATGGTACAGGTGCAGCCGTCTAGTTTCCCACGCGGATGCAAATGAAAAAGAAATGCGCGACGGTAGTCAGCCCGTCTGAGAAAAACCGGTCTGCCTTATTACATGCGAGCACCGAGATTAATTAGCCTGATGATGCCAACCGCGAGGTGTTCTAGACTTCCAAGGGTCTGGAACGCCCTAAGCGACGGGGAATTTCCGGGTGTGCGTTTTTGCCAAGCTCAGCCCACCGCGACAGTATGGGGACGACCGAACATTGGGCTAATTCGGGGTTTGACTCTTTTGTCTTGCTTGCCCAGGCGTATCGGTGAGCTGCCAGAGCCGAAACTGAGTTTGGGTAGGTGAAGAGGAAGGTGAAGAGGAATCCATGCAGCGTCTGAAGGTTCTTGGGGCCAGTTTCTTCAGTCTGGAGCGGTCAGAGATGTTTTGGTGGAGAGTGCTTTATAGTGTATTGAACCCTCGAGAGTTACGCTAGCTTTCATTCAGTCATTTTTGCGTCTATCAACTTAGAGCATTGAACTCCGTCCGCTCTTACGATCTGTCTTTGTCAGGGTCACCACGGTGTACCTAGAGCAGGCCGTAACAAGTGAGCGCAAATCCGTCCATGTTCATTATCTTCCACTTGTGCCAGCCGCGGTCGTTGGCGGCCCCAAGGAATGGCATAATAAGGTCTCGGTCGCAGTCGTAATTTTCCGTTCATTGCCGGCTGTCATCGGAAGCTTCGTTGCGCGTGCACTCTATCACGAGGGGGCTTTCTGGACGATGGCTCTGCGCCATGTTCGGGCTTTAAGATTGAACGGGATGGCAACTGAACGTAACGAACTTTAGGCAAATGAAGGGAAACTGTGGTGCTAGGCCCTCGGTAGGATGTCCGGTATCTGCATAATGTTGGTGTCTGGGCAGTGGTGATGAGACGAACTGGCACTCGTTGGGCACGTTTTTGAAGGAAGCCCACCTATCAGAACTGGGCTCTTCTGCCGCAGCCTCAGCTGGCATCATCAACTTGGCGCTGGAGCGACCTCCGACCAAAGAGGTTCGCTTCTCGAACCCACCCCACAAAGCTGCGACGCCAGTGGCCACGGGCCGGCCAATGCGCCGCAAACACACAAGGAAGCCTGAATCAGAGCCGCCTACGCCCGCCTGAAATCACGGAAGCGGCCAAAGCAAAGGCTATAAAGACCCTAGCGAAGAAAGCCGAAAGCCCAGCCAGGACGCCCGTCAAGCCGGCCCCAGAAAAGGGCGTTCCTAACCAAGCCGACTAGCGCCCACGACAGGCTCCCGCCAGGATCGAGCCCCCGGATTACCCCTGAGCAAAAGACACCCCTATTATATACATATTAAGCCTCCCTTGTTGCATTTATGATACTGCCACAGAACCTAGAAATTGTCTTGTTAAAAGAGAGAAGCTATCTAGAGGGCCAGAATCAGGGTTTATATACATGTAGTGAGGTTGTGATACATAACCATGGCGGGTTTGGAACCCCTTGTTGTGGTCATCGTGCGACGATAGTAACACAGGAGGTTGTGCCAGGGTGAGGCCATCACTATCACCAATTTCTTGACATCCTTTTCTTTCTTCCGGCCCTCTTTATATTTATTCCCTTCCCCTAACTGAATAATCTGCGCAACACGATGAAGAATCATCTTAATCCGGGGCTAAATCTATTTTTATTTTAGTTCTTTCTAATAGCACTCCCACACTTTAATAGTCATCTAACAGCTTTTCAATAACTTCTTTTTCCTAATATAATTTATCTATTGAATAGGTGCCCGACGGGAAACAAATGCAAGTACTGGAGGGGCACTGCCTCTGCGTGAAAATTTCACAGAAGAAATGGAAAGGTGGATAGCTTTTTCCGACGGATGATTTGCACTAGACGAGTTTGTTGCTTTCAGTGTTTGCTTGATTGATTTCTTTTCGTTCCCCCTTCTTTCTCTCTCTCTTTCCCCCTCTCCCTCTCCCTCTCTCCCTCTCCCTCTCTCCCTCTCTCTCTCTCCAAGATTCGTTCACATCTGGCCGAGACAGGGGGGAAGAGACACAGGATCTTTAGAGGAACACATACGGGTGGGGGGGGGGGGGGGGAAGGGGGGGGGGGACAAAAACAGATTAACTGGAAGGAACCATCAAATGTCTTTTTTGTTTTTCCTTCCCAGTCAAGCATTGCTATTTCTTAGATGCGCAATGGTGTGTATTCATTCCTTCCCATGATCTGCCCAGTTGAGAGATCAGAGATGTTTTCCATCCCAGGTACTCCCAAATTCTTAACACCTGCTTTGCCAAACGTATTCATTCCAAATACCAAAAATCAAATATTCTTCTACAACTAATGCTCGCTCTCTCCTAAATGCCCTCTCCCCCAAGGCTATCATGAGCCCTCACTGCCCCAAACTCAACCCTGCCAACAAGTCCGTGATCTGCCTCGTCTGCGTCGCATGCATTGCCTGAGTCTGGGTCTGACCAACAGAACAAGAATAAGAAGAAACATCGCTGAGGCAGCCAGGCGGGGGAGGAGCCCAGATGGTAGCCCATGCTGGTTGTTTTTGTTGTTGTTTCTCTTGTCCTGGCTTTTGCAGTGTCCCTTTTCCCTCTGTAGGTCCGTGTATACTCTGAGGGCTTGGTGTAGGCCTCAATGTAGTAGTTGTAGGGCTCGATGTAGACCTCGGTGCTGAACTAACATGAACATGGCCGGGACTCATAAAAATGGGAAGCGAACGAGGCAAGGAGGAAGTTGACAACAAAGGATCCGACGACAAGGCGGCTATGGCTACATCCGCCGGCTTAGCCGTGTCCCACGTCTCGGGCCCAATGAAATATCGTTCCCCAGCCTGGATTTCCGGGGGTCGGAATGGGCCATGGGCATGCGTCCGGACCACGTCATGGTTCAAGTGGTCGGGGACAGCAGAAATGACAGAAACAGGTGTAGCTGCCTTGTATGTTGTCAACCCCTGTTCCTGTTCCTGGGTAATCCATTGAGCGCATGGAGCAGCAGACTTGACGGTATACATGGTCTCGGGCCCAACAAAGTATGGCGCGACAGGGACAAAGGGGGGGGTGTTCGCAACCGTCATGGTCGGCCTGGCGGTTATAATCGGGCTCGCAACAGTCGCAGTACGAGGTCGAGGGGGCATGTTTTTTCTGGGCTCCGAGGACGAGACAATGGCCGTGTGTCTATGAAACAAAAGTCAGCACCAGACACGTTTCAGTCATAATACAATACCATTAAAGTAAATATTATATATATATATATCATGGGCGGAACAAACCTATTCTCTTCATGTTCCCTCTCAGAAACATCATCAATGATATCCACCAGGTCAGCCAGCTTATCCGCGAGATCCTGCCAGGTATTGACACCAAAACGCAGAATAATATCAGCACCGTTCAGTCGCGCCATCAGTCGTATTAGATGGCCGAGATCGGCGACGTTGGTGATCATGACACTTGTGCGTTCACTTTCTTTCGACATTGTTGTTGTTGCAGTGGGGTTTGAAAGAGATAAAGAGGTCTGGACGACAAGAGGATGTGGGAGTGGCCAACTACTAGGAAATCATGGCAAAGAATTTTGGGGAGAAAAAGTTTAATAGGGGAAAGAAGTAGCTTGTCTGCATATCTGCACACGCAAGAGAAAACGCAACGGGGTTTGCTGAGAGGTTTGCTCAAAGCCATTGTCTGCTTGCGTAGGTGCCTCTTGTCAAGAAGTGTTTCAGTCAGAAAGCCACGGCCCAACAGTTTGGCAGGTCAAACTCCCCGAAAAAAGAACAATCGACAGCTGGAGAGATACATTTCCGCCAAATGACAAACAGGCAACTGGAAAACACCGGGCTGGCCGCTGCAGTTACCCGTCCACCACCGGGGAGGGGGGGGGGTGGCAAACAAACGCCAAACTTTTTTCTCATGGCAACATGGGTCAGTACCTAAATGTGCCTGACCCTTTGTTCTCTTTTTTTTTCCCAGCTAATCTTCCAGCTGCTGTCTCCCACTCTCTTTCGCCAGCACTGCAATTCGCTCCTCAACACTCTGCTTATCCTGCGACAGTTTTCCGTCACTCCTCAAAAAGAAAAAGAGAAAGAGAGAGAGAGAGAGAATGTGCCCCACAAACGGCCCTTCCCGTCTCTGCTTCCGGACCACGGCCACGCTGCACCGTCTCGCAGCCGAGCTTGAAGAAGCGCAACTTCCGCCGCCGCACTTCTCGCAGCTTTTCTGCCTCGACATGATCGCCAGCATTGTCATTTTCCTCTTGACGCGTCCGTCCCAGTATTACCCCCATACCGACCTCTACCAGCGTCTCCGTCTCGGTAATTCCGATGGGGAATTCGCTCGCTTGGCGACCCTCTTGGGCATCGACGCGGCCGTGAATTCGAGCGACAGGGTTTTTGGAATCTGTAACTCGGCCATCCGCTGGTGCATTCGAGATATCTTTGCGGTAGCCCAGCGACAGGGGTTACTGAGACATCATGCGCATTCGGAATATACCCTGGATCACTGGGAGTGGTGTGGCGTCACCGCCGTGTGGGCGCAGCCGCAGCATCGCGCCGCCGTGGTGTATTGGGTGGATCGGTTTTTGATCCTGGGGCCGCAGGTTAGTCTTTTCTTTGTCAGAGTCCTTTTTTTTGTAATTACTATCCCCGGCTAATAGTGAGGCTATCTCAGCCATCGCAGTATCGAAGAGAAGAGCCAGAGCCGCGTCAACAACAGCAGCAGCCTACACCTCCTCTACATGCATCCTCATCGTCCAGTCCTCTTCCTGCCCGTCCTCGACCCCCTCCTCCTCCTCCTCCTCGAGACACGAACCAAAACCAAACATTTTCGCCAAGAGCACCAACATATACAACTCCCTCTCAAAACCACATAGCAGACCCCAATCCCAACATGACAATGAATAATAATAATAACTCTGGAATTGGGACTGGACAAGACCTAAGAACCACGGCGCTGCATCATCTCTGGAAACACGAACAGCGCGCCGCCGTGTGGGCCGAGCGGATCCGCCATACCGCGTCGCATCAGGGACGATATGACGAAGAGAGTCGGCGGTTTAGAAGTTATCGCGCGACGTGGGAGCTGTGACGAGACTTTACTGGACTAGACCAGCCTTTATTGGTGCAGCTTTGACACACACACGCACACACACACATACACACACACACACACACTGTGCTCTCTCTCTCTCTCTCTCTCTCTCTCTCTCTCTCTCTCTCTCTTTTCTGGGCCGGAGAGGGAGACCTGACAGAGTGACGAGACCGATTACCTCTCGCCTGGGCAATATCCAATGTCTCCTCCAGTCACGGCCCTTCGCATCCAGTTGACAGCAGCCTCCTTCATTTGTCCTTTCGACAGGGCCCAATGGGTTGCTGGGTTAAAAAAAAATGCATAGAATTTTGGACTTCTAGCTCGGCACTATTCCTGCGGTCACTCCAACTAACGTGCGTGATAAGCGAGCGGATCATCTAAGCGAGTGGATCAAATTTCTCACACAACGCGACCTTCTATTTGCAACTCTACTTTTCTTCTACCACACAACATATCTTTGCCTTCAATGGAAGCCAAATTGGTTATTGCCCTTGAGGCTTGTAAAAATGACTTTAAACTAAATCTTCGAGCTGCATCCAAAATCTATATAGTACCTTATACTACCCTTTACCGCCGATATTCTGGTACACCTTCACGATACGATACTCCAGCCAATTCGCGCAAACTCACGGATTTGGAAGAAAAAACGATTATTTAATATATACTTAAGCTATACGTACGCGTATTTCATCCCCGGCTTTCGTACGTAGAAGATATAGCTAACTGATTACTACGCGAACGCAACGCGCCCCCTGTTGGCGTACGATAGGCTTACAACTTTATTAAGCGCTAACCGGAACTTCGGACGCGTTTTACGCGTAAATATAACTACTAAAGGGCCAAATACGAAGATCCGAAGATTATTTACGAGTAGTTTACCCTTATACATAACGTTAAGGTTAAATACGGCATCCTTAATAACGATTCGTACAATTTTAACGAGACTGGCTTTATAATAGGCATTATCATCGCCACTATAGTAGTTACTACCTCAAACGGCCGCAGTAGCAGGGCTAAACAGGCCCAGCCCGGTAATCGAAAATGGGCAACAGTTATCCAAGGGGTAAATACTTTAAATTAGGCCATCCCGCCATTTATTATCCTGGCTAGGCGATATCACCTTGCCAACTAGTATCAAAAGTGCAACCTCCCAGCTACTTGGCGTATTGTAATAACCGATAATAGCTGGATTACCAATGAGAAAGGTATAGATTGGATTCGGCATTTCAATTTCCACACAACATCTCGTACAAAGGGTACACACCGGCTACTAATTCTTAACGGCTACGATAGCCACCACTCTAAAGAATTCGAAAACTATTGCAAAAAGTATAACATTATTACGCTTTATATACCTCCTTACTCCTCGCACCTACTTCAACCATTAGATGTTAATTATTTTTTACTGTTAAAAAAGGCGTATAGCCGCCAAATTGAGCAGTTAATGCGGATGAACATTACATACATTAGCAAGTTAGAATTTCTCTATACGTTTAAAGAGGCGTTTTTTGCTTTAATTACAAAAAATAACATCCAGGGGGGGTTTACCGGAGCCGGCCTTATACCGTACGACCCAGAAAGGGTAATATCCAAACTAAATATATTTATTCGAACTCCAATACCCCCAGCCTTAAGCCCAACTACAGTACTACCTTAGGTTTCCCAAACGCTACACAACCCTTGAGAGGCTACCTTACAATCAACGCTTATTAAAAATCGAATTTCCAACCATTAAGGCAGCTCTCCAACACCTATATTAACTACTATAAACCAATTGGCTAAAGGTACGATAGCGGTTATATACGAGGTGGCTCTTCTCCGTATAGAGGTCTCAGTACTACGCAAGGCCAATAAAGGCCTTAGTAAGCGACGGAGAGCTAAAAAAACACGTATACGGCTTGGAGGATCACTTACTATACAAGAGGCACAGGATCTACTGGATCAAAAGGCTGTAGGTAAGCAGCTGGCTTAGGAAGGACGTCGAAATGGTGGTGGTGCAGGGGGGTCTCGTACGAAGATTTAGTGTTGTGGTGTATGCGGCAAGCCTGGCCATAATGCACGCACGTGTAAGGAAGCTGCAGAATCGTCTGATTCATCTGTTTCTGATTCAATTATAGAAGTTTCCTAGTATTGTGGTTGTGTAGTTGAGGATAGTTGTGGTAGGGTGATGGAAATTAATCCACTCGCTTAGATGATCCGCTCGCTTATCACGCACGTTACCGGAACATTGAAACTGGATCACCACATCCCAGACATGACGGCATCTGTATTACTTAACTTTAGTGGGGAACTACATCGCCCCATCGCTGCATCTCTGGAAACTGGAAGCTGCTGGAATCGAATCACCCGCACGTCCTCAAACACACCTACCTACACCTGGGTACTACTACCTCGCCTTGGGCTCCAGAGCTTCTTCCATGCTTCCAAATCTCCAAGGTTCCAACATTCCGAGCCGCCGCCGCTGCCACTTGCCCCATTGTACCTGCCTACCTACCTACCTATGACACACGGGGCGGGGCATCTTGCCCAGTCAGTCAGTCCAGTCCAGTCAACCCAGTCGGCAGTCGGGTCTAGTCCGCCCCGGTTCAGTTCAGTTCAGTTCAGTTCAGTTCGGCTCAGCTCAGCTCAGCTCGGAGCTGGGGTTTCTGGTGCCATTGTGTTTCTTCATCTTGTCTATTTGCCTTTCGCTCAATGCCTGTCTCCCTTGGGTAATTCCAGAGGCTCGGGGCTGGGGACCTGTAATTACGACATACAGCGGCTCGACTCCACCCTCAACTCAACTTCAGTCCAAACTGCAACTGCGACTGAAACTGGCCTGGACTGGACTGCACGAACTGATTGAACTGAACGGAACTAAACTAAACCAAGCTTCCATTTCATGGCTTCTTAGCTTTCGGGGGAGAGTAAGGAGGGGCTAGGGCTAACTAGAATAGAGGAGGGGACGAGGAGGACGAGGACGAGGACCATGTTTTTTTTCGCTGTCTCTTTTCCATTCCTTTCTTTTAGACTCATCGAGTCACACGGCCCGCTCACTCACTCACTCACTCCACGCAGGGCTGGGTGCGCTCCACTACTTCCTTTCCCTTTCCTGTCCTGTCCTTTCCCCTTGATCCCTTGATCTCCTCAACCAACTGCTTCCCTTGAAAAAGCGTTTTCACGGGGACGGCAGTGACGGCGGAAGCGGCGGCGATGTACTCCTCCGGATATCTTTTGTGTGTGACGGATCAAATTGGGCCCTCGACTGAACGAGGACGTATTTACCTACCTACAGGAGAAGGAGAAGGAGAGAGGGTTGCCTCTGGTGCCAGATCAGACCCAGAGACCATGCCCAGACCAGACCAGACCAAAACTAGACCAGGTCTTGTCTTGTGGTATCGGGAGTTTGTTCTGTTGACTAGGTACGGTATTTTCGAAGAAGAAAAAAAAATGAATACGTTAGTCGGCCGGCGAGGACTTTCTGACTGCCTTGTCTGACATTCCTTCCCCTTCTGGTTGCTAGCGCCAGGAACGGGGGAGTGAATGTGTCGTATCAAGTCAAGTCATGACATGTCTGACGTAGGCGTAGCCGTATTTTTTTCTCTTTTTTTTCTTTCATCCCCCTGTCTCTTTTCTCTCTCGGTAGAGTAGAGTAGGTAGGTACTCGTCAGTTCGTCGGAGGTTCTCTATGGTCTTATCTCGCAAAAACAATATCCGAGGGGGTGTGTTGCCTACCTAGCCTGCCTACCTAGGTCGCCTGCCCGGAAAACTTTTCAGGTATCCAGCTTTGACAGGGAGAGATAGGGAGAGAGAGACAGGGAGAGAGATAGGGAGAGACGGGGATAGGGAGTTTGAGCTGGAATAAGGACTGGAGTAAGGACTGGAGTCTTGGATCGTGGGCCGCAAACACCAATCCACGATAGGCGGAGCATGTCCCAATTCTTTTAAAAGGTCAGAAAAGGTATGGAGTGGTGCTCATGTAATTTCACAACGGGTCCCTCCTGATGAACACATAGAGTTCAATCTCTCCAGATGCAACAATGTGGGTTCCAACGCCGGCGTGTTTGCCGCTTGTATAGTGTGATGTAATTGGCGATATTAGACAGCCACACAGTTGCAGTCCATTATGTACATGGGATGAATCAGTACCGTCCATTTCCGGGCTCAATGAGTGCCGCGACCTGCTATGCGACCCTCACGGATGCCTTGGTCCGATAGCGAGCGACTTCGAGTTGGAAATTCTAACCCACTGTCCACAGCCCGCTGCCCACTGCTCTCGCCGCGTTGCGTTGCGTGTGCCGTAGCGATGGCGATGGCGTTGCTGGCCCGGCCATGTAATATTGCAGGCGTAAATGCTCTGGATTGGCCGTGTGCTGCCGAGTGAGCGACTCCCGGATTTATTTGAGTGGATGTACATGAGCTATTTGAAGGCACGGGACTGAGGCCTTGACGCGGGGGATCTGAGTCCGCAGTGCTGATGAAGCGCTCGCTGAGCCCCCTGTCACGGGGCTGGAAGCCACTGTGGTGGTGGATCAGCCCCGCGGCTAGAAATGTCTAACATTCCCGATTCCTAGCCAGCCACTGATTTCACATCTTCGCTGGACCCCCACAGGGCCCGCACCCCCCTTCCACGGCACTGATTCGGCTGCCATCAATCCAACTCCATGAGTGTAGCTGCGTGAACAATCCGCCTGCGCAATACATCCTGCTAGACCATGTACTGAACTGAGATGATCAACTTGCACAAGGTTAATGAGCCCAGGTGATTCGCCAGCCGTCGACGGAGATGCAAAGCCCTCACTCTTTTCTGCCCTGCCCGTAATCCACCACTGCTATGTTAATGGCTATTACAAATCGACCGCTCTTCAGCCTGTGTTGCCTACTCTGGTCTTGACCGCCCCGTGTTGACTGCCCCGTGTCAACGGCCCGTGTTGATGGCCCTAGTGTTGGCTGCGATGGTATTGACTTCCGGGTGTTGACTGCTAGGTGTTGCCCTGGTGTTGAGAGCGCTGTGCGTGGACGCCGATTTCCGACTGGAAGCCGCCCTGGCTCTTCGCATCGCGGAGCCCTGCCCTCTGCCTCTGCCTCGGGTGTGCTAGACACGCTGCCGTCTATCTTACTGCTGTAGTGGCCCGCTGTAACTATGGCTCTGAATCAATAGTTCGCGTCGCTGGCATCATGGCTTCGAATGGCTGCATGTGGCGCCGGTGCTGTTGCTGTCACTCATCTTTCGCCGATCTGGAATTCGGCCATTAGTCATGAGAAAAAAGAAGTAAGCCACTTCTTACTTTGCAGGGCTGGCACGCACCAGGGCGATTGATCCAGCTTATTTTTACTGGGCGGAGGAAGTTGCAAATTGCGTGGTTCAACTGTCGACGCAGTTGTCGTCGTCAAAAGGGTGGCAAATGGCGAGGGTAGTGGCAGAATTTTGGGTGGTGGGGAGTCCTGAATGTGGGGCGGTGGCAGTATCCTGGTGGGGTGTGCAGCGACAGAATTCAGTGATGTTGAAGGGCTGGAAGCACTGGGAGAGCGGTGAATGGCGGGGTACCTGGCAGAATCCCATGTCACTTCAAACATTTTCTCCCGGCGCTAAGTGCAGAGCTGACATCCTGGGCAACGGTGCAACAGCCAGCAAGCACCACTGCTAAGCTTAACAATCCTCCGCCGGATGGTGCAACGCAACAATGTGCAGCATACACTGCTCTCGTCCACTTTTTGCATGTGGCAATTGTAGTGTACACGGCACTGAAGCTCTGCAAATTGCTCAGCGCACAACTCTCCATCACTAGTCATTGCAACTGGCGGTGCACAGCACACTGCAATTCTCCACTACCTGCCTGCAGTTTGCACAGCAATTACAGATGATGCAGCTTAACGATGCGTTGCGACGACAAGCTGCCTTGTGATGAGGGCAACAAGGCAAACTGTAGCCTGACGTGGAAACTGCATCACTGATGGAAACTGCAGCGAGGCCAAACACGCTGGAGTCTGCTCCGCTCCAAAATAAATCAGCACTTCCGCCCTAGCGTTTCTCCGCAATCTTGTCCTCCTGATCGACATCCCAAGACCTCCCGTTCCTGAGTATTTGCCAAGATATCTCGTATCCAATGTGCATATCAAATTCGCCAACTGTAAGTCATCCAACACAGAACACCCACACATCGGCACACATTAACAATGCAGCGCGTTTGCGACACCGCCCTTGCCCTTATCGCCAACGGGTCCGGACGAAGCACCATGATCCCCTGGTGTCATGGCACCGACCGGGCCATGCTCCAGCTCGCCAGCCGCCACCGACTCAACCCCAGCAACTTCTCCAAATTATCCTACACCGGCAACGAGGGCATTCCCGTCAACATTTTCACCACCATCTGCAAAGCAATTTACTGCTTTTTCCCCGGCGACAGCCTCTTCAACGCGCTGGTCCATCCCAAGGTGGAATCCCACCTCTTGCATCTCCTTAAGGTGCTCGACAAGAAGAATGTTATTGTGCTGTACAAGGCGGCCGGTGGGAAAACCCTGGCGTATTGGCCCGAGTATACGCGCGAATGGGCCAAGGAGAACTGGGATGGCCAATGGGGGGGGAAGGTCAGCGACCAAGTACGCGCGAGCTTGCTTGCCGTGCAGCATGGAGAGTTGCTCCCTGAGGTTACGTATCGGGTGGTTGGGCCGCATCGGTTGATGGAGGCAGTTTTGGTTAGATATGGTGGCGGCGGTGATGTTGACCATGTAGGGGATGTCGACCATGTCGGCCATGTCGGCGGCAGTGGCTTTCATCTCTCGCTTCCCATGGACCAGGCAGGCATGGCCTGCACACGTCAATGGCAGCACACTGGCAGGCAACATCAACAACAACGGGCGTATCACAGCCCCCTCGTGGGCGAGCGATGCTGTATCGACGCTATCTACCTCGGCGAGCTCAGTTGCATGGGTGCAGGCGCGGCGGCGGCAGTACCAGGAACAGTCCCAGCACCAGAACAAGAGTCAGTACATGGAGCAGATGGACATGGACCTAGACCTGGACGTGGGTCCTGGGCCAGTCCCTAGTGAGCATCCGCCTCAGCCCCAACCTCTGCGAGAGCATCGGCCGAATCAGCATCAGTCTCAGCACCAACCCCAACCTGTGCCAGAGCATCAGCCCCAGCACATGCACATACATCAGCACCACCCTCAGCATCAGTCTCAGCATGAGTTTCAGCACCAGCCTCAGCTCCAGCCTCGGCATCAGTCTCCGCCTCACAGCAGCAGCCCCGGCACTACCTACGGTCAGAGCCCGGGTCAGGCCCAGCCTTTTTCACATCCTGTATCCGCATCTACATCCGCATCCAACACGAGCAGTCCTACTCCCAGTCCCAATCGCAAGCAGAGACGCCATTTATGGCGCAGGGAGCGGAAGCGGGCCGGGCATTTTCGGCTTCCTCCTGGTGTTGGTGGTGGTTCCCCTGCCGGTGGTGCTGGTGCCGCCAGTACTGCTGGTACTCCTGCTGCCGGTGTTGGTGCTTCTGCTGTAGCAACTTTGTTGATAACAACAGCAACGGCTATGACAAGTCCGGGTTTAGTGGCGACGGCAAGCGCAGATCCATATCCGATTTGAGAAAGAAATCCGACAAATTCGAGTCTAAATCTGTGCGGGCAGATATGGCAACATATCCAACGACGTCGACGATGATAAAGAAGACAAGCATAACGATAAGTGCAAGGACGAATATGACGACAAGGACGACGGTGATGATGACGACGACGACTATGACGATGACAGGGACGGCGACAGGATAACCGGAGGCAGGCAGGGCAGGCAAACACAGGCAATTACGATGGCAATAGCAATGTCTGACTGATCGATCGACTGGCGAACTGGCTGAGTGGGTCGCGTTGCTTTGTTCCCCAAAAAGGGGGGCGGAGAGAGACAGACAGGTGGTTGGTTGCAGAGCACATTCCATTCAAGTTCCATTTGCAGATAGACATGACGTAGGCATTCCGTGAGGTGATCTGCTGTTTACTCAGGCGGTGGGCTGGGTCGGGCTTTCGCTAGTTGCACTGAGTGTCTTTCTTGTTTACAGTACAGTGCAGTGTGCAGTGCAGAGTGAGGGCGGGAAACACGCATTACACCACCCTAAAATCGACAGCACGAATTTCCCTTTCCTTCTCCGGAACTGAGCAGTTGCTACTTTAGGCTGAGCCAGACTAAGCGAGGCGGTTACTATTCTGTGCAACCTCGGCTATAGAGAGGGCACGACCCCCAAACCAGATGGCCCATATTCCGGACATTCCGGCATACTAATAAAGGGGATAATAAATATAGTATTCCTCATGTTTCCTAGTAATTTATATATAAAAAAAAGTTTACAGTATTTCCTGAGCCGCAAAAGCCAATTTAACTTATAAATAATTTTTTTTAAACTTATTTAACTACTAACTTAGCTTTCTATTAGGGCACGTTGCCTTAACAGTTAAGGGGTTTCCAACTAGCGTCCTTAATTTATATAATATCTTTAGTAATAGCAGCCTGGCCGTTGTATTTACCACATACCACCCAATCCGACTTGGGCAGCGCGCTCACCAAACCAAACCAGGCAAACGGCGGCCTATATTTGCCTGGATTTGTAGAAAAAAAAGTTGCGTGTTTGAGTCAATCCAGTAGAGAAAAAAAGGTTTGTTTGCTGGGTTTGCGCCAAATATCAACTCAAATATTAGTAATAATTGTTAATAAGTATAGGAGTTTCTTAGGCCTCCTTTTGCACAGGTCATTTTATCGATAAGCCTTTATCGATAAGAAGCTCTGACCACCTTAGGTCAGGTGATAGCTAGAGATGGCGTTAAACCTAGCACGGACCGGCCTTATTGATAAGAAGCTCTGACCACCCTTAGGTCAGGTAATAACCAGAGATAATACTGCCCAAGGTCAAGACCAGTACCCTATATAGGACCTACCCCTACCATATTAGTCAAATATTACCAAATCCAGGCAAACAAACGCAAATAAAAAAAAGAAGGATTTGCCTGGAGTTTGACTCTTTTTTTGCGAATTTGCCTGGCCGTTTGCCGGGTTTGCCGGGTTTGTCGTGGCGTTCGTTTGGTTTGGTGAGCGCGCTGGACTTGGGGCGGAGACGCTCTACTAGGGTAACGGACCCTCACTTGTCGAAAGGTTCCGGTGGCTGGGAAGGGGTCTGGACCACTGTTACCAGCAACGACCGCTGAGCCACAGATGACTACACTTCAAATAAAATTGTACCAACTTGTAGCTCCAAACTCGCTCTCATAAGATAAGCCCAGGTAAGGAGAGGGGAGCACGAGAGCTGTTAGAAAGCAAGAGTGTGGAACACAACCCCATCAACCCTACCCGACCCATTGTGCCGTATTTTTTAACGAGATCCTACATTACTGTCCCCGAACCTTTTTGCGGTGCAAGTAGCTGTAAGAGACAAAGTAGCTCCCCAAGAGAAGCCCGCTGACCGCGATATACGTGGTGAACATCCACTTGGCCGTATCCCACGCGTTCTGGGCCGTCCGCAGCATGCCGATGAAGAAGATGACGAGGAGGGTGATGAAGAACCCGAGGCTGACCCACCACGCCGTCACGCCGCGGAGGATCTCAAAGGCCCTGCCGCCGCTGCCGCCAAAGCGCCACCGCCTGCCGTAGTAGAAGATGGAGAAGGGCCCGCTGAATAAGCGCGACAGCATCCCCAAGCCGTTGGACCGGACCCAGAGCCCGAGCCGGATAGCTTGCAGGATGAAGACGGTGGTGGTGGCGAGCCAGATGAAGACGCCAAAGAAGTCAAACATCAGGTTCGTCCCGACCAGCCTCTCCTCCTCGCTAGTTTTGTCTGCCGTCCTGTCGTGAGCCACCTGCCGGAACGGAGTCTGCATGCCCAGCAGGGCTGCCGAGAGCGACAGGGGCAGGTACAGGGAGGCCAGTATCGTCAGGATCTTGATCGCCTTGGCCTCGCGGATAGCGTGCCTCTTCGTTAGGTAGTCCAGCTGGCGGTTGAGGGCCTCCAGGGCCCTTTGGGCGTTGCTGCGGCGCTCCGAGCACAACCCATCCAGCCCCCGCATACGCTCCTCGTAGTCGCCGCGGCGATCCTGCTGGGTGGAGGAGTCTGTCGTGTCCTTCGGCTTCAGAGTCTTGATCACGAAATCGATGGAGTCGACTAGGTTGTTGACGCTCCTCAGAATGCCCTCGGCGTCCTGTATCTCCTTGAACGCCTCCCTGCTCTTGGCGGACAGACGGGGTTCGAAGAGGCCTAGCGGGACTTGCAGATGGGGGTTCTTGGCGAGCGAGAACTTGAGGGTATCCCTCTCATCCAGCTTCGGGTAGATGAGGTCTCCGTAGTAATCGACACGCTGCAGGTAGATAGACGCGAGGAAGAAGTCGAGAATCAGGAGCTTGGTAAAGGTGTCGATCGACCCGTCTGAGAGGGAGGTCCAACCGGTGCCGGCTAGCATGCCCGAGATGCTGCGCGGATTGTGAAATGAGATGCCGGGGTCGTGAGACTCGTTCACGCGAAACGTCTGCTTGGACCAGACGTCGTTGATTATAATAACTTGACGAACACTGTTAGCAAATACATGTACTTACCTACCTAGGCTTATCTACTGGTTGAGGAAGCAAAGACACCTACCGATCAGCCGGTCATCGTCACCTTGCAGGCAGGTCAGGTAGGAGTCCCTCGGGTGAAGATCAAAGTCCAGGGGATCCTGCTGCAGGCTTGTGCGATTGACCAAGCGATAGAAATTGGTGCTATCTCCGCCCAAGCTCTGAGACCACTGCGAGGATATGCTGCCAATGTCGTTCACAAGGAGCGGATCGTTGAGCCACCTAAAGATTCGCCGCTCCTCAAACGGCCGCGGGTGTCTCTGCTTCAGGAAATTGATCAGAAAGTCTCTGACCGGCCGTGTGGCCTCGGGGCCCTTGGTGTCTCGGAGGCCAGTAATGACGAAGTCGGAATGGACCGTGATATCCAGGATTCTCGCCGTCCCGCTGTTATGCGGTGGAAGAGCCTTCATCCCCTCGTCAATGTTTTCGCCTGAGCGGAACGTCTTGAGTACCTGCGGTCTCGCCCCGTCATATTGCGCGTCGATGACCTGCAGGACGACTCTCTCATCATTCTGCTGCGAAATAGACTTGCTAGCTACTTCGAGGTCACCCGGCTGTCTGTCCCGGACGGCGGATGCGTCCGACATTGTCACGAAGTGGTGCTGAAATGGCGGGTTCCTAACAGGGGTATATCATGTAAGTTGTAGTTAGAGACGGGAGCCTTGTTGCGGGAATAGGCTGCAATAATAGAGGGGATAATACGTAGAATGATGAACAGGAAGCTCCAGGATCGCCCCTCTTTTATACTCAGAAAACTGAAAGGTGCGTCGCAAGGCTCTTCGCTGTTCCGGAGGGACCTTCCGCTGGTTGAGGCATCAGGCTGTGGTAAATTACCGGCCCCCACCTATTGTGATCTTCGTCTTGCAGCGAGGAGTGTTGCAATGGGATGGTCGTTGGCAGTTATTTGGAATAGAGGTCTCGGCCCCCAACCCCTTTTCGGTCTCTTGCAGTCCTAGCTCCCGAAATGTAACACACACTCACCGAGGGGGGACTGCGGGTTATCTGTAGCCCGTGCATTAAGATTTTTTACCGGTTTTCGACTTTTTGGTGGGCCAGTTTCAAGTCGATTGGGCGGTGTGGATTGACGGCGCCCTGGACTGATGGCACCCTGGGTTGACGGTGCGGCGGTGCCTTGGATCCGGGCCTTGGATTTATGACTCCTTGTCCCGGCGATGGCATCGGCTAAGTGCTGTTTTGTATGGAAAATGTGGAAATTTTAACGTAGCTGGTAGGACGGTATTACTGTGGGGGGGCGGTGGTCGCGGCAGTAAACCTCTAAAGTGGGAGATGTTAAAGATCAGAAGATATAGATGATGGGATACAGTGGGTTATTTATAGTGGTAGTTTTGACATTATGAGCTGCCATTAGCTTAGGAGAATCTAACTTGGTAACTACAAGGGCAACTTTCAACCTACCAGCCCTAGACTGAGCGATATCCAGTCCGGATGTAGAGTTTAATGTCAGCTCCGCATGGCTGAGACTCCGCTTCCAATTCATTCAACCCAAGATATGATTTCGCAGCCAGCACTCCTCGAGACATAAAAATTATATGATTACAGATCATCTCCCTATCGGGGCGTCTACGGGACTGGACAGGACCTCAATATCTGTTGGGTCTGCGGAATGAAATGGTGGCAATTCGCACACATGCAAGAGTCAAACACAACAGTGGATAGCCTGGATTCACTGGGAGAGTTCTGTTTCTACTAAAGTAAGATACAGGTGGACGGCCCAGACATACCGAAACGGGCCTCGGATATGTTCATTTCTCTCTGTCAGGAGTTTCGATGAGACCCCCCAGGAGAGGGATAGAGAGATTTGCGGGCTTGCTTCCTATCTTACGTGCCAATCATGATTAGTATAGGAATGATGCCGAATTTGGTCGCTTTGTAATTGATGGGGTCAAATCAACGCATCTCCTCATGATAATTACGCAGAAATTACGCCCTGTCAACCATATTGTCGCAGTAGCTAGTTGTGACAGGGGGACGGGGGACGGGATGAGTCTAATGAATACGTTTCATTGCCCCCAAGTATCTAAGATGCCTAGGGAATCAGCCCAAACTACAATGCCAGAAGCACACATGCAATCATCGTATTGATGTCCATCTATCTGTCCAACAGCTTGACTCGCCGCCCTCCCTAGTGTATGTATCCATCCCACCAGTATCAAATTACTCCAAATGACCAAGTGCCTTACTTACTACGAATATGCCCCAGTCATGCCTCTCTCACTTGTACTGCATATGGGTCTCAATACAAAGCCTCCATCCCGAATCCACAAGCCTCTTTCAAAATGTCCCGCCAGGCCTCTTCTTCTTCTCCCTGTCCATGTCCATGTCCATGTTCCGCTTGTTGTTGTTTCTGCTTCTGCAAGGTTCTTCTGGCCTCATGAATCCGCTTTTGGAATTCCCCATTATACCATTCTCTTGTACCCTGACCCTGACCATTTGCCAAAAACGTCCACGCCCGGCCGACGAGGGCCAATTCCACGCAGTTTTGGTGGTAGCGACATGCCGTGCTAGTGCGAGTATGATAAGCCCTTTCGAGTTCGGCATCCGACGCATTCCAGGGAACTCCCATGATATCGTAGAGGGTTTTCTCAGGAAAGTTCAGCTGGGATGACCATTGCGTGAGGATCAGGCAGGGTTCTGTCATTAGATGCTTGTCTTTGTTCTTCTCTCGCCTGTCCTTCTCCTTGTCTAGAGTATTGCCGTCACCTCCGCTGTTTTGTGAGGAAGAAGAAGAAGGAAGCAAAGAAGAAAAAGAGGCAGCATCTTCTCCTCCTCCTCCTCCATGTCCCCTGTGCACAACATGTACCCCAAAACCAAAACCAAATTGGTCCATGTAAGCAGCGGCAATAAGCGCCGTGATGATTATCAACCCGACAAGGCAAAGCAGAAGCAAGTGGTATTTGCGTTTCCGTTCTTGAGCTTCAGCAGCAGCAGCAGTAGGGCGGGAATTCTTCCGGGGTTTGGAATTAGGGTTGGGGTGGCGTCGTGGCGGCATGGTGGTGGTACGCCCTTGCCCTTTTTTGGCTCCTTTGGATGATGTCAAGGTCGTCTCAATTGTCTCGGATGTCTGGACTGTGTCGGCCATCTCGGATGCTTCAACTGCCTCGGACAACTCAACTGTCTCGCCCGTTTGTGTCCCGCGTGTCTGCATCTCAAGTAAGTCAAGTATTGTGGACAGCAACGGCTTGCCTGTCTTTCCTGTCATACCTGTTTTGGCATCGGAATGGGCAGCAGGAGGCATTGTGGTGATGAGATGGTGTTTGGAGGAAATCGCATGGGAGAGATGGTAGAGAGATGCTTTTTATAAACATGGTGGGATTGCATGAATCTTTAGGGGACTTGTAAGGATGTTTCATGCTTGTCGACATTGATGTGCACACAGTCAAAGGTGAGACAGCAAGCAACAAAAGAGAGCCACAAGATAGCAAATAGCCAGAGAAAGTATCAACAACAAACAGCCACTGAAAAACCAGCAGTACAGCTAAAGAAACATACAGCAAAGCAATCACTGAAAAGTAGCCGATATAAAAGCAGGTACTTGACATGTATCCTACCTTTAGCTGCCTTGATTCATTTCTTTTCAAGGTTATGCATTCGGTCATTAATCTCCTCTTCTTGGCAGCTAGCAGGTATCCAAGACTGAAGCTTCTCTTTATGTGTCTGAATGATCCGGTTGTCATGTAGTGCTCTCCAGCTACTATTCTAAGCGTAGGTACATGACTTGTTTGTGTATGGGTGGATGGGGGTTTGGTTTCGAGTTCAAATCCAACTTGTAGCTCCAGCAAGAATAGACTATTCTAGCTCTTGCCGGCTGGAGGATTGAATGCTAATTTGAAACCGGACAACGTAACCTCCATAAAGAATGCGCAGAAAACAGGTGGGATGGGATGGAATAGATGGGGCTGAAGGGTAAATCATCTATTTGGGCAGTCCGTGGTGTAAGCATTCAGCCGGCTGCCCGGCTGGCTGTGAGAAGAAGACATTTTGATCTCCGTATCGGGCTCAACTACTCTATATATATACAGGCACTCGAAGCACCAAGATATCACGATACTGATAGCGGCACACCCCAATCATTAGCACTTCTTGCTACCTCGCTTTTCTTTTCTTCTCTTTCAGCTGTGTGGCTCCGGGACATGCTCCCTCTTCCTTTTCATGACATGGACCTACCTACCTTTATTCTCAACCCGTGCCATCTTCCCGTACCATACCAGACATTCATATGCTTTCGCAATGTAACTTAACATCTGAGTATCTTTTTGCCCTCTTCTCCACTCTTCGGGAAACCTTCATGTTGGAAAATGCCTATTTGGGTATAGCAAATACAGGAAAATAGACTTTATACTAACGTATTAACCATCCTTGCAACTTGCAGCTGTGATTCTAGCCTTAACTTGTGCTAGCTTATACAGCGGGTGTACTATCATTGAGAGTGGCTTTCTTTACTTTTGTGTAAACCGCCCTAACTGACTGCTAAATCCATCCCAGCATCTACACTATCTACCAATTCATGCATACTGCGTACCTGCCTACGTGTGTCTGTATATCTTTGGGCCGTCATATGTAATAGTCATTGCCGGAACTCTGCTATTTAGCGCAGAGTTTGGTGCATTACTGCCCTCAGTAAGATATTTAATACCGAGTCACGCACCGCGAATACGAAATAGATATCACCTCAACCAGCCACACAACTCGCATATATTATGTATACACCGTAAAGGGAACACAGCGCAGTTATTATAAAGGCCATCAGGCTCTCGCTCTTAGCGTCGAATCCGTTTAACTATTGAAATCGGTTCTTGTTTGCGTCTGCACCAGGTTGGGAATGGAGTGGGATGTAGTTGGATAACAGGATGCCTTTTCTGATTTTTCTTTTTTTTTGTGCTGGGTGTGTTGGGCTCGTAGAACGAGCAGCCCTGGAAGAATCATCCTATAACGCAGCTGCAACCCAGTCAAGACCCCACCTACCAGTATTTAGGCCAGTGTTTAGGGCAGCCAAATTCTATCACCCTTTGACCCTCAGGTGTGATTGTTGAATGGAGATGACGCAGAGCTGGAGCCGGACTGGATTTGTCTGCCACGACCACCGGATCCTCCCAACACCTGGCAGGTGTGTGACGGTGTGCAGGTTACGCTGTTTTTTTTGGCATTTGCTAGTCGCGCATCCCCATTTTTGCTATTCGCGCATCCCCCAAAATAGAAATAATTATTACCAAGTATCCAGACAACGCCCTGGTCTGACCACGGTACCGTTGGAAAGCCTGAATCTTGTGGAATCTAATGGTACT